>Ga0209342_10000792_pt1 | contig 36561 bp, 37 predicted proteins | sample RifCSP16_2_FD_184023 | JGI IMG/M metagenome (GOLD analysis project Ga0209342, IMG submission 184023) | Soil microbial communities from Rifle, Colorado - Rifle CSP2_sed 16_2 (SPAdes) (version 2) | ecosystem: Environmental > Terrestrial > Deep subsurface > Rock core/Sediment | place: Rifle...
AACTGAGCCCCATCACGCTGACCGGCAACGATGCCGGGTGACGCGCGAACACAGCCCGTGTCAATGCACCCGCGCCGGGCAGGCGGTAGAACAGGCGCAGCATCGAGAAGGTGAGACGGTGGCTGGTTTCGGCGGGGAGCCGGAAGAGCAGCGGACGCAGCAATCTGTACGAGGCGCAGATGGTCATGGGGGTGGAGGCATCATAAGCCGGCAGTGGGTGAGGATGTCAACGACAATAACGTCATCCTGTTTGTATTTTTGGCGATACGATATGATGGAACGAACATCAGCCATTGGACATGACATCAGGAGGATGAATATGGCCACAGCACAGAAGGTCAGTTACTTTGCGATGCAAATCCCCAACCGGGCGGGTGAGGCGGGACGGATTCTGACGGGCCTGGCGAAGGCGGGGGTCAATCTGCTGGCATTCACCGGCTTTCCACACGGAAATCGGTCCCAGGTGGATTTCATTCCCGCCAACCCGGCCACCTTTCTGGCGGTCGCGCGGGGCATGAAACTCAGGCTGCGCGGCAAGAAGACGGGATTTCTCATTCGTGGCAGCGACCAGCGCGGTGCGATCGCCAGGGTGATGTCGAAACTGGCCCGGGCCAAGATCAACGTCACCGCCGTGGACGCGGTGACCGCCGGCGCCGGGCGCTTCGGCGCGATTCTCTGGGTCAAGCAAAAGGATGTGAACCGCGCCGCCCGCGCTCTCGGCGCCTAGTCTGCCCGCCCTGTTTTCCTCCGCCGCGTCGCGGCGGAGGGTTTCATCTTGCTTTTTTGCGCTTCGGCGAATTCCCCGGTCTACGGTAGAATGACCGGCTTTCATCGGTCGGCCATCGGGCACCGGCGGAGTTTTCATGGCAAGCAAACTGAATCGTTATAGTTCCCGCATCACGCAACCCAAGTCGCAAGGCGCCTCGCAGGCCATGCTTTACGGTACCGGCTTCACGCGCGCGGACATGGACAAAGCCCAGGTCGGCATCGTCGCCAACTGGTTCGAGGGCAATACCTGCAACATGCACCTGAACGACCTGGCCGCGCAGGTGAAAGAAGGCGTGACGGCGGCGGGACTGGTGGGCATGCGCTTCAACACCATCGGCGTGTCCGACGGCATTTCCATGGGCACGGAGGGCATGTCGTATTCGTTGCCGTCGCGCGAGATCATCGCCGACTCGATCGAGACGGTCATGGGCGCGCAGTGGTACGACGGGCTCATCGCGCTGCCTGGCTGCGACAAGAACATGCCCGGCTGTTTGATTGCGATGGGACGCTTGAACCGCCCTGCGATCATGGTTTACGGCGGCACCATCAAGCCGGGGCACGGCAAGAAGGGCGATACCCTCGATATCGTGTCGGCGTTCCAGAGCTATGGCGAATTCATTGCCGGCAAGATCGATGAACCCGCGCGCGAGGATATCGTCGAACACGCCTGTCCCGGTGCCGGCGCCTGCGGCGGCATGTACACCGCGAACACCATGGCCAGCGCCATCGAGGCGCTCGGCATGTCCCTGCCGTACAGTTCCTCAATCCCCGCCGTCGAGCCCGGCAAGCGCGAGGAATGTCTCCAGGCTGGCGCGGCCATGCGCCAGCTTCTCGAGAAAGACATCAAGCCGCGCGACATCATGACGCGCGCGGCGTTCGAGAATGCCATGGTCATGGTCATGGCGCTCGGCGGCTCCACCAACGCGGTGCTGCATCTCATCGCCATGGCGCGCGCGGTGGGTGTGCAGCTCACGATTGACGATTTCCAGAAGGTCTCCGATCGCGTGCCGTTCCTCGCGGACCTGAAACCGAGCGGCAAGTACGTGATGGAAGATCTGCACCTTGTCGGCGGCACGCCGGCGGTGATGAAGTATCTGCTCGAAAAGGACCTGCTGCACGGCGACTGCCTCACCGTGACGGGCAAGACGATTTCGGAAAACTTGGCGAAACTTCCGGGCCTGAAGCCGGGCCAGGACGTGTTCATGCCGCTGGAGAAGCCCATCAAGCCGAGCGGTCATATCCAGATTCTAAGGGGCAATCTCGCTCCGGGCGGGGCCGTGGCCAAGATCACCGGCAAGGAAGGTCTGCGTTTCTCAGGACCGGCGCGGGTGTATGACTGCGAGGAGGACATGCTGAAGGGCCTTGAGCGTGCGGAAATCAAGAAGGGCGAGGTGGTGGTCATCCGCTACGAGGGACCGAAAGGCGGCCCCGGCATGCCCGAGATGCTGACGCCGACCTCGGCCATCATGGGTGCGGGTCTGGGCAAAGACGTGGCGCTCATGACCGATGGGCGCTTCTCCGGCGGCTCGCACGGCTTCATCATCGGCCATGTGGTGCCGGAGGCGCAGGAAGGGGGGCCGGTCGCGCTGCTGCGCGACGGCGATGTGATCACGATCGACGCCGGCAAGAATGAACTCAGCGTGGCGGTGAGCGACGCGGAAATGACCAGGCGCAAGGCGGCCTGGAAAATGCCGCCGTACAAGGCCACGCGCGGCACGCTCTACAAGTTCATCAAGACCGTCAAAAATGCCTCCGAAGGCTGCGTCACAGACGAATGAGGTGATAGCGCGTGTCTGTTGAGTGGTGATGGGGGAACGTCGCTATAACGAGGACAGGCAGCCTGTGCTATGAAGAAAAGTCGGTGGGTTTTGGGGGTCACCTTTATCATTTTCATATGGCTGGCGCTCATGGTCGGCACCAGCTATTTCAGTTACGAAAACAAATCACCGGTTCGCATCGAGAACTGGAAACCGAAACCGGCGCGATGAGCGACGCCGGAACGGATGCCAGGCATGCGTGATGCCTCGCAATCCGTGCGTCGTGTGATGGTCGTTTTGGCCATCGCGGCACCGATTTTGTTTCTCGCCGCGCTGATTCTGTCTTCCCTTCTGCACCAAAATACGCCAGCGCTTGTGCACATGATCCTGGCGGCTGGTGTTATGCCGCTCATCATGGCGGCGATGATCTATTTTACCCCGGTGCTGACGCACAGCCGCGCGCCTCCCTGGCCGGTGCTGCTTCTTCCCGGTTTGTCTCTGATGTCCGGTATATGGACGGCGGCGAGTATATTCTGGTGGCGCGATCTGGTTTTCGCGCCAGCGCTCACCGCCATGTTCGCGGCAGTCGTCTTGCTTGGCTGGATCTGGCAGCGGGCCCGGACCATGCTGGGCCGCCCGCACCCGGGCCTGCCCTGGTACCAGATGGCGCTGGTCAGCCTGATACTCGCGTTATTCGCGATATTGATCGCTACGTTTAGGCCGGATTATTGGACCGTTCTCAGGCGATTTCACCTGCATATGAACATTTATGGTTTCGTCGGACTGACCGCGGTGGGCACGCTGCGCGTGTTACTTCCCACCGTGGCCGGCTACAACGATCCTGTTGTGCGTGATCGTTTACAGCGCGATCTTTATCCCATGGGGTTCGGAGCGTTGCTCATGGCCGCTGGCTCGGCTTGGTGGGTGTGGCTGGTCTGGCCCGGGCTTGTGCTGTGGCTGATACCGCTGACGCGTTTTGCAGTGCCGCTCGTTTCACGTTGGCGGGAACATGTATGGGGCTGGCATCGGCCGGGCACATCATTAGGTCTCGCCGTGCCGGGCTTGATGCTCGTGTTGATAGCGGGCGGCTTGCATGCCGTTGGCGTGCTGCCGGCCGATGTTGCCCTGCCGTTGTTCTTTTATATGTTTCTGTTTCCTCTTGTGACCGGCGCTATCAGTTATCTGTTACCGGTGTGGATGTGGCCGGCGCGCAATATTGTCGCCCATGAAACCGCCGTGCGACGGCTCGCCTGGGGCAGTGGCGCGCGGGCGCTGGTTTTCTTCTTGGCGGGACTCATGGTCTTGGCTGGGCTGCCGGGCGCCGTTTATCTGGCCGGGGCGGCCATGGCGGTTTTTCTGGCACAGCTCATATGGGCCTTGTTTGCGCGGTTTTCCACGCCCGTTTAGGCCTGGACATGGTTTCTGCCTTGCTTTGGGTACATCAAACACCGGTCGGGGGGTAACCGCCCGATCCCGGATCACGGTCGCGCAGCAGTTTTTGAGACAGCTTCTAAAGAAGTTATTCTGCAGATCTTGTGATGCGGACGGAAATTCCGCCCGCGCGCCATTTTTTATATATGCGAAACCAGGCGTGCCTCGGGGATGACCGCGCGCAGCGCCTCGGAGATCTGAAAGCGCACGCCGGGCACCGGCTTCACGCTGACCCATAACAGGCTCAGCTTCAGATTGAGTTCGGCGAATACCACGACGTGTTTGAAATCGGCGAACACGATCTGGATATGTTCGACGGTAGCCTGGATGAGATGTTGCGGTTTCTTCACCAGACCGGGAATGAGCACCATGAAATCGCTCAAGGCTTTTCCGTGTTCATCGAACGCCGGTGCGCGTTTGCGCAACGGTTCCGCGGGCAGGAACGTCGGCGCGACCATCAGTTCTGACATGGGGAAATATCCTCCCGGTTCGCATGCCATTTGCAGGACTTAATGCATACAAGCATATCCGATAACAGAAAAAAAACCATAAGCCGGGAGACATGGCGGAAACTCCGGGAGATAAGCGCCCCCTGATATAGCCTTGCTTCGGGGCCTGGTGCTTGACCCGTCCCCGGGACAATTCCATCATGTGCAGACATGGATTTCCGGTGGGGGACCAATGAAGGCCGAGCAGCGCCAAAGCATCCGCAAAAAAATAGCGCTCAATATTATTATCAATCACGATCTCGCCTATTCGAAGCGCTGGAAGACTCGCGATCTGAGCCTGAGCGGGGCCAGGCTGGAAGCGGGAAGAGACGGCCTTTCTCCCGGCACGCCGGTTGAGGCGGTTCTTACACTCAGGGGGCATGACGAATACGCTCTGCATCGCGTGCCGGCGGACGTGGTGCGCGCGGACCGGGATGGCGTGGCGCTCCGGTTTCGCCGCTACGACGACCGGACTTACACGGCGCTGGTGAAATTGTTGTACAGCAGCCAGTTCGAAGACCAGGGGTCTTATTTAGGGAAGGTCTGATTAATTATGATTATTTGACGCCAGGCGCAGGAGCGGTACAGGGATGTACCGGTTGCGGAGCCGAGGACGCAAAGGCGCAAGGAAAAAGCCCGGAAAAATAACTGAAAAAATCTTTGCGTCTTTGCGTTTCTGCGTTGAAAACTAATAAATCAGAGTTTCCTTAGCTTGATAAATCTCACCGCGCGTGAATCTGTCCACGGCCCGTGGCAGCAGGAAGTCGTTGCGCGCGAAGATGTACCCGCACAGACACAGGGCGGACGTGACGGGAAGCACGGTTTGGCAATGTGGGCAGGTTTTGGTCCGGGTGTTGGCGAATCCTTCCATGGTCTTTTCCGCCTTGGCGGCTTGTTGCGCCCGGAAGGCCTCGGTGGGTTTCGCTGACAGGGCCGGCGCATCCGGTTTTGACGACAGGGATTCGCGTATTTGCGCAATCTTTGCCGCTTGTGCGTCACGCTCATCGCGCAGCGCCAGCGCTTCTTGCACGGTCCGCAGCAGTTTGTCGGCTTTGTGGTGATCGGACATGTTGGCCGCCAGTTCAGCGCGCGCGGCTTCCACCGTCGCCACGGCTTGGTCAATGCGCGCCGCCAGGTACGCCTCGAACAGTTCTTCTTCCTGAAGAACCTGCTCCTCGGGAAGCCGCGCGTCAATCCCGGTGGATGATTCGAATGCGTGGCCACAGTTGCAGCGTCTGGCGTCGACAGACACCACCGCGCCGCATGCCGGGCACGGCTTCTGATATATGCTGTAGGTTCTCATGTGGCAATCCCTGTCAACGTCTTGATTCGTCCGAAAACAACTCCGTTAAGACAATATCAAGTATAGATCTCAAAACCCCCTCGGCTGAGGCAAAACCCGACAGTTGGCAGAAATGGGATCCCAGGTCAACACCGACCGGCGGCATCCGTTTCGTTTATACAACAATTTACAACCCTCCCGGGTTGGCACCATGAGAAGGTTTCAGTATCGTGGCGGTGACATGGACACCGCCCGCTACGAGGAAAAGAAACGGAGTTTGACGGAGGTCCTGCGTTCAGCCGGGGGAGGGAATATTCGCCTCGGCAAAACCACTTCCAACCTGTTTCGCGACCGTCAGGGTACCTCGGCGAAAGAGCTGGACGTGCGTGACTTCAATAATGTCCTGCACGTCGATGCGGCGAACGGTTATGTCGTGGCCGAGGGCATGACGCCGTATGCGAAACTCGTCGCCGAATGTCTCAGGCACAACGTCATGCCGGCGGTGGTGCCGCAACTCAAGTCCATCACTATCGGCGGCGCGACCGTCGGATGCGGCATTGAATCCTCGTCGTTTCGCTACGGCATGGTCCATGAGACGGTGCAGGAGATGGAGATACTTCTGAGCGACGGCCGCACCGTGTTGTGCACGCCGGATAATGAATATCGTGACTTGTTTTACGGTTTCCCCAATTCCTACGGGACACTCGGCTACGCCTTGCTGCTCAAGGCCAGGGTGGTGCCCGTGAAAAAGTACGTAAAACTCACACATATTCGTCATGCCGACCCGAAGGTTTTTTTCACCGGGCTGGCGCAACAGTGCGAACGCCAGGACGTCGATTTTGTCGATGGCGTCGTGTTCGGCCGTCATGACATGGTCATCACACTCGGCCAATTTACTCATGAAGCGCCCTATGCCAGCGATTACACCTACGAGAAAATCTATTACAAGTCGCTGCGCGAGCGCTCGGAGGATTTCCTGACGACCGGGGACTATCTGTGGCGCTGGGATACGGACTGGTTCTGGTGCTCGAAGAACCTGCTGGCCCAGAATCCGCTTATCCGCCGGCTCTATGGCAGGCGGCATCTCAATTCCGTCACGTACACGAAAATTATGCACTGGAACAGCCGCTGGAAGCTCAGCCGCTCCATCGGCAGGTTACTGGGTTTCCACACCGAATCCGTGATTCAGGATGTTGAAATCCCCCTTGAGCACGCGCCGGAATTTCTGGCGTTTTATCACGATGTCATCCGCTTCATGCCGGTGTGGATATGTCCCACCCGTGCCTGCGACAAGCAGGCCAGATTCGATCTCTACCGTATGGACCCGCAAAAGCTCTATGTCAATTTCGGATTCTGGGATGTGATTCGCGGGAGAAAAAAATTATCACCGGGACATTACAACCGGCAGGTCGAGGAAAGGGTGATGGCCTTGCATGGAATGAAGTCACTGTATTCGGATTCATATTTTTCGCCTGAACAATTCTGGGGAATTTATAACAGGTCCGTCTACGATCGGCTCAAGAAAAAATATGATCCGGAGGGAATACTCAAGGATCTCTACCGCAAGTGTGTGCTCAAGGAGTGATGTCTTTCCGGATGGAACCGGTATGTCGGAATTAACCGGTTCGTGAGGCTGTTTGCATAAAACCCACACCTGTCGCATCCCCGCCTGACAAGACAGCCGCCACGCTGGCATAAGACAAGCGAGAGGCGCGTTTTGCGGTTATCGGTCTGCCAACAGCGCTTGTCTGCCCGTCTCGACTACACCAAGGTCTATACTTGTAATTTCCCTGCTTTTCCGCCTTAATGAACAGACACGCTGGTTGTCATTTGTCAGGCGCAGGGAGTATCGAAGCTCTCATGTCGGTTGGATTCGCACAAGGAGGTTCACATGAGTCAAGCACACCGCGCAGCAAAGATGGAAACGGGCAGTAGCGTTAAAGGCGAGACAAGCCGGGAATCCGTGGAAGTGGCGGAAGCGATCAAGGCCTTGCAGGTGCAACTGGCCGACCTTCGCAAAATCGTTCAGGCGGCCAAAGCGCCTGGCGATGACACCGTGAAACCCGGACGCCGTCAGTAAACCTTCTTTCCATTCCGCGTGTAATCTGTAATCCTTTTCTTCCCCGTCCAAATCGCCAGCCAGTTTTCCAAACCGGCGGCATGATGATGCTGGTCTTGTTATTTCACCCTGACGGCAGACGCGAGTGTCGCGCCGCGCACTGGTCGCACCCTTTCGCGTAGAACGTCACCGCGCGGGAAAACAGCCGCCGAGGTGGCTGTAGCCCTGTGAACAGCCGACCCGGCGGTTGGCGATCCAGTATCGGGCCAGGGCAAACAAACCGATGGACAGCACCCAGCCAGCCCGGCCGGGAAATCATGTCTGACAGCTGTGTTATCCTCCCAGGAAACAAGTAAAGGCCGTTTCGATGACGACCGGTTTTGAATCTTGTAGCAGGCAGGAAAGACGTGTACAAAAAATGGTATCGTATGAGGTCATAAGGTCCGGCGCCGAAGTCCAGGACGTTCAGCAAGCCAGGGATGATTGATGGACAAGCGATACTCCTATCGGAATATCCCCAGGCGGGGAACGCAGGCAGCCCGGAACCGCCGGTGGCATATGGCAAGGACGGGATAATGTACCTCCAGTATTTTGGTCTGCACGAAAATCCGTTTTCGATCCCGCCGGATCCCAACTATCTCTACCTGAGCCGTGGACATCAGGAGGCGCTGGCACACCTTCAATATGGATTGGGTGAGGCCGGCGGTTTCGTGCAATTGACCGGCGAGGTCGGTACGGGCAAGACGCTGCTTATCCGCGCGCTGGTCGAGCGACTGCCCGAAGGCGTGGATGTCGCGCTGGTTCTTTATCCGGTGCTGACCGTTTCCGAGTTCGTCGCCGCCATTTGCGATGAGCTGCGTGTACCGCATCCTGGCGAGAAGGCCAGCCTCAAACAGCTGATCGACGCCCTTAACGCCCGTCTTCTGCAAACCCACGCGCGCGGACGGCGCACCGTACTTATCATCGACGAGGCGCAAAACCTGAGCCGCGAAGTGCTGGAACAGGTGAGGCTGCTCACCAACCTCGAAACCACCAAGCAGAAGCTGCTGCAAATCATCCTGATCGGCCAGCCGGAGCTGGCCCACATGCTGGCGCAACAGGATTTGCGCCAGCTCGCGCAGCGCATCACGGCGCGCTATGGACTGACGGCGCTCAGGCACGATGAAACCTGCGATTACATCGCCCATCGTTGCCGTGTCGCCGGTGCGCGCAAGCCGCTTTTCAGGCAGGCGGCGATGCATCGCGTGCATGTCTTCACGGGCGGTATTCCGCGGCTCATCAATATCCTCTGCGACCGTGCGCTGCTCGGTGCTTACACGCACGGGAAGTCCGTGGTGGATGCGCCCATCGTCAAACGCGCGGCCAAGGAGGTCGGACCGGTTGCCAGATCCAAGCGGTGGCCGGCCCCGCGCGCGCTGGCCGCGATGTCGGCGCTGGCCGTCGTCCTGGCCGTGGTGGCCTGGCAGTGGTGGCCACCATGGACTCATGTATTTCTGTCCGAAAAAAGCCCCACCAGCGAGGCGGCGCCTTCTGTTGAAGCGAAACCCGCCAATCCCCCAGTCGCGTCTGCAACGCCTGCCGCGGTGCCCACCACGACGCCCGCCGAGACCAATACCGCCACCAGCCCGCCTGATTCTGCGTCCAAACTCGAGGCATCGTTCGACAATCCCGAGGCCAGGACCGATACCGACTCGGCCATGCAGACTCTGTTTGAACGCTGGGGGTTGGATTACGCCGTCCTGACCGGCGCCACCGGTTGCGAGCGCGCGCTGAACGCGGGCCTGCATTGCGTTTATCAAACCGGAACCTGGAACAATCTGCGCCAGTACAACCGGCCCGCCGTCATCGAACTACAGGATTCCTCCGGCCGCAAACACCACGTGCTCGTGACTGCCCTGACGGCGGATTCGGTATCGCTGGCGATGGGCGGTGCGCCACAGGAGTTTCCCGTGCAGGACGTAGGCCGTCTCTGGTTCGGGAAATATCTGTTGCTATGGAAACCGCCGATGCCGGGGCAGGAAATATTGCGGCTGGGTGACCGCGGCGAGTCAATCGTCTGGTTGCGTGACGCACTGGCGCGTTACCGCGGCGAGCCACTGGCGGCAGAGACGAGCGACCTGTTCGACCAGGATCTTCAGGGGCAACTGATACAGTTCCAGGGCCGGCACCGGCTCACGGCCGACGGCGTGGCGGGCCAGATCACGCTCGCGAAATTGCAGGGTTATCTGCCCGACAAATCACCCACCCTTTCCGCTGACACCATGAGCGCGGAGGTGCGCTGAACATGTCGTATATTCTGGATGCCCTTCGCAAGTCCCAGCAGGCACGGCAGCCCGGCACGGCGCCACGGACTGGCGCCGTGCACAACATCTCTCTGGCACTGCCGGTCAGCGGCTGGTGGCTCGCCTTGGGAATCGTTTTGCTGCTCGGCCTGCTGGTGGGCGCCTACCTCTTCTGGCGTAGCGCGGTGGGAAATCTCCCCGGTCCACCGCCAGAGCCCGTGACGAGCGAGCCGGTCGCGGCTGCACCTGCACCTACGCCAACGACGCCCGTAGCCAGCGAGAAGCCCGTGTCTGCTCCGGAGGCACCCGCCAAAAAAATCATCCCGGTTGCCGATCTGGCCGAGCAGGCGAAGCTACCTGTTCCCATCACGCCCCCGAAGAAAATCACTACGGCACGTCCGGAGAAAAAATCCGTCGCGAATCGCCGCCCCCAGACGGGCAAAACCGCTGTCGCCGCCGTGCCCCTCATCACGGACGACACACCCTTGCTGCAGCAGATGCCCCAGGATTTCCAGCGCGCCTTGCCATCCCTGGCAGTGACCATCCATGTGTATTCCCATGATGAAACCCAGCGCATTCTCTTCATCAATAACCGGGAATATCGCAAGGGCAGTCAGATCGAGGGGGGGATAGGCGTGGAGGATATCGTCCCGGATGGTGTCGTCCTGAGCTACCGCGGAGAGCGCTTCAAGCTGAGCCGCCCGCGTTAGCCCGCCCCGCCGGTCTGCCTCTCGCACAAGCGGCAGGTCTGCCGGTATCCCGCCGTTTTCCACAAGACTCAAGTCAATCGGTCAGTTCCCGCCATAGAGACATGGATTCTGCACTCTTTCTATTTAGGGAATATCTGATTTATTAAAAACTCAACGCGAAGGCGCCAAGGCGCAAAGAACGCGTAGTTTTTCTGTTTGATTATTCATCGGTTTTCTTTGCGACCTTTGCGTTCTTCGCGTCTTTGCGTTGAAAACTCATATTAATCAGAACTTCCTTAGAATGGTGTCCATCGATCAGTGTGTGGTGCGCAAGGCCTTTGAAACATTTTCCGCGAAAAAGAACATCGTTTCCGGCTGGCAATTTTCCATCTATCTTTCGGGACAGTCACTGCGTGATGAAACATTCATGAAATTTGTCATTGATACCTTCCAAGCAGACCGGTGTTTCGCCAGAGCAGATATGCTTTGAAATCACCGAAACCACGGCGGTGACTAGTGTGCTGTCCCGTAAATAACTTTCTTAAGTTCGTAGCCTGGATGGAGCGCAGCGGAATCCAGGTAATCGCGGAAACCCCGGATTACGGCGCTGCGCGCCTCCATCCGGGCTACAAAAGGAGGAATTTTCGACTCATGAAATATGTAATTTATATCTGGGACACCACACTAGAGCCTATCTCAAAAACCCCCTCTTCCTTGAGGGAGAGGGCGGGGTGAGGGTGATGAGGCAGAAGCGATGCGGCGTTTCGCCCCTCACCCTACCCTCTCCCCGGAGGGGAGAGGGATTATGAGATAGGTTCTAATCTCACGCAGGCCAGGCGGTTCATTTCGGTGCTGAAAGGGATGGGCTGCGAATTCTCGCTGGATGATTTCGGCACCGGCCTGAGCTCCTTCGGTTATCTCCAGACCCTGAAGGTGGATTATCCGAAGATTGACGGAAACTTTATGCACGACATGGCGAGCAATCCCATCAACCGCGCCGTGGTCGAAGCCGCCAACCAGATCGGTCACGCCATGGGCATGCAGACCATAGCCGCGTTCGTGGAGAACGACCAGATTCTGGGCGTGTTGTACGACATCGGGGTGGACTTTGTGCAGGGCTGCGGTGTGGCCAAGCCGGCGCCGACGGAAGAAATCGTTTCCGCGGCCAATCAGCTTGTGCCGCGGCGCTCTGTCGGGACCTGAAACGCCGTCGTGGCGGGTGGTTTTCTAGGGAACACTGAAAAGCTTGGCGAATTCCGCGCGCTCATCTTCGCTCATCGCCAGGGATGGCATGAGCGTTTCACTGGTTGGGAACTCGTAGCCACAGCGACAGCGGCTCAGCTTGCTGTCGACACTGCCCGTGCAGTTCGGGCACTCTTTTTTGTCCGATCTCAGTAAACGTGGCGCGGACTTGGTCAGGACCGGAACCGGGGACGGTGATTTGGGTTCCACCTTCGGAACCACGGCAATCTTCGGAGCCACGGCGATTTCTTCTCTTATCACCGCTTTTACCGCGGTCGCGATTTCCGCCTTGCGCAGGATTTTTTCGGCCCTGGCCGCCTGAACCTGGCGGAAAGCCGGATTCGGAGTTTTGGACTGAACAACGGGCGGCGGTGTGATTTCCGGTCTCGCTGGAACCGGCGTCGGCACCGACATGCTTCTCGCCGTCGCCAAAGCGGCTTTCCTGGCCGCCCGCTTGGCGCGGATGGAGGCCATGCTGGCGGTAACTGCGGTGGTATTGGCGGCCTTGGCCGTTGCCCGCGCGGGCAACGGCACCACAACCGGTTTCGCGGATGCGGCTTTTTTCTCCGGTGCAGAAGGGACCTGCATCGGGCGCAGGGCGGGAGCCGGCGGCGGAAGAGCCTTCTTCATTTCCACCACGCGGGCGGATTGTACGGCCAGAGCGGCGCGCGCCTCTTCCGATTCCTGTATGGCGCTGGCGACACGCTGGGATTTTTGCGAGCTGGCGGGGTCACGCGCGAATTCGGATTGCGCGGCCATGACCGCACTGGCGGCCTGTTCGGCGCGGGCCGCGAGATAATTTTCGTAAAGTTCCTCGGCCTTTACCCGAATCTCTTCCGAGGAAAGCGTCGCGTCCGTGTCGTCGTGATCAAACTGGTGGCCGCAAGCGCAGTTGCTGGCGGCCAGAGGCAACGTGACCATGCAAGCGGGACAGATCTTCTGGAAAATACTCCTTGTTGTCACGGGACGTCCTTGTCCATTCGATAAGCTGTGGGTCGGAGGTACGGTTGCCGCAAAAAAAGTATAGGCCCGGTCAAATAACCGGTGTGCGGCATGACGATGTATGGGGCCGCCAGCCCGACAGGTGGCGCGTTTTTTGAGCCCGCGGCCCGGTGTCGCAGGCCGGTTGATTGCGGGGCGCATTCCCCCGGAAGGAGGAAGGTTTTTTACAGCCGCTACACCGCGTCACCGCGCGGACGGACGGATTAATGACTCAAACGCTCAGGCTGTTTGACATGCGTCAAAGTTTTAACACCGGGCCTCTGATACACAGGAACCGTCACTTAAGTGACCTCCGGCTGGCGGACATACTCTTGGGGACGATCCTCTATCTAACGACAAGGAACGTCGACATATATCAGCATATGTCGAGGCCATGGAACCCTACCCGGGTTCCCCATCCCCAGGACCGCTGGCCGCCGCATTTCATGCCCGCCTTGCGCAGCGGCACGCCTGTTGCGAAGGCGGGTATTCTGACAGGATCCCCTGAATGAGTGAGCAGGTCCCGCGCGCGGGCGATTTTGGTTGCTGACCGGAAAAGGGCTGTGGCTGGACGTGGAAACCCGTTTTGCCGTTGGCACCAAACCCTGAAAGCTATTCGATCTTGAGTCTCACGGTGCGGCGCTCGCCCGAGGTCGTGTTGGCGCTTTCCAGGATCGCGCGCTGAACCTCACCACGGTTTCCGAGAATTTCTCCCAGGTCCAGCCACTCGCCGAGTTTTACCTCAACAGTAGTAGAGCCTATCTCAAAAACCCCCTCTCCCTTGAGGGAGAGGGCGGGGTGAGGGTGATGAGGCAGAAGCGATGCGGCGTTTCGCCCCTCACCCTACCCTCTCCCCGGAGGGGAGAGGGATTATGAGATAGGTTTTAGTCATCTCTTGGAAATCCTGACAAATTCGTCCGGAACGAATTTGGACGCGCGAAGCGCGCCCGCAGGGCGCGGACCATGGATGGTCCGCGTCAAAATCTACGAGGCCGGTGGCGGGATCCCTCAGCGAAGACAAGCGTGGCGTGATCTCGACCAGCACCCGGTCACCGCGCACGCGCGGTAATACGTCGAACCCGGTCGTGACATCCTGAATCTCAACATCCTGTATCAGCACGAGCTGGTGCCGGCTGAGCGCCAGTATCTTTTTCACGTGTGGCACCGACCGGCCGACACGGATGTAGGCGCGTTGCCCATCCAGGGTCATGACCGTCTGGGTATTGGCGTTGCTGGCAGTTGTTGTGCGGCGGCTGGCCGAGTAGCGCAGCTTGTCTTTTTGTACGACAAGGCCGCCATCTTCCGGAGTTTTGGCAGGTAGCGTAACGCGCGCTTTATCGCCAACCCGAACCTCTCCCGTCATGGACTGGGACGTGGTGGTGCTAGCGTCGGCGGCTGCCTGCTCCACGGCGATTCGCAGCCGGTGTCGTGCCACGTCCATCTGTTCCAGAATGCGCTCGACCTCCTTCAGATTCTTGTCCGAAGTGTGGATGATCAGACGAAAATCCATGCCGCTCAACGTGTCGTCCGGACCAAGCAGGGGGCGGATCAGCGGAATCACTTCACTGGCGCTGCGATGTTTCAGCTGGATAATACGGGCCTCATCGGCGCTGGCGTGGGGCAGGGTGAGCCAGACCGTGAAGGCGACAAACAGGGCATAAATGGTCGCACGGCCGTGTGGCATGTCAGTCAATCTCGAGGCGTCGTGCTTCCGTGAAATGACGTTGCCAGTAGGGATCGTTGAATCCGGCGACATACACATTTTTGCCGCTGGAGGGTGAGTGCACGAAGCGATCGCTTCCAAGATACAGTGCCACGTGCGATGACTTTTTGCCTTCCTGGGTGAAGAACACCAGATCACCGCGTTGCAGGCTGTCGCGGGAGATGGGGCGGGACACGCGCAGCAGATTCCGTGTGCCATGCGGGAGTTGCACGCCGACCCGGCCGTAGCTGTATTGCACCAGCCCACTGCAGTCAAAACCTTTCGGGGTGTTGCCGCCATAGCGATAGGGTTTTCCCACCATGGCGAGCGCCTGATCCGCGGCCTGGCGGCCCAGCGCCGGAGTGGAATCGACAGTTGGCGCATGGCCGCAGCCCGGGAATACGATCAAGGGGAATAGCCACGGCAGAATCCGGAAAAATCGAAGAAACATTGGTGCTCTCACGACTCACAATCCCACCGCGCGCAGCGCCACGACGGGTTCACTGCGATCCCACAATTCATTGAATCGCTGCGTGAGCAGCACCGCCTCGTGCCCATCGTGCGGATGGGCCACGCAATCGGGCCTGGCCGTATCCTGCTGATGCAGATAACCGCGGTGATCCACGACCACGAACATTTCGTGGATGCCGAGATGTTCCTCGGCGACCTGCCGCATATGAATGAAGTCGCTCAATCGCCGGCACAGCCCGACCAGGTGGTCGTTGTCGCGTATCGCCTGTTCCGCGTCCTCGATCACAATACGCGCGAGATTCTGGCGATGACGCGCGGCGAAACTCGCCAATGCGCGCGCAAAACGGGAAGTATTGAAATACGCGCCATCCAGTCGTGGCGCGAAGATGACGATCTCGCGCGTGGCATTTTCCGCGAGCACCACCAGAAAATCACTGACCTCATGGCGGTCCCGGATGATCCGGCGTTGCGGCGGTGCCTCGGGGGCGGATGAATTCTTGGTCGTTTCCATAGGCGCGGTGAAAACCCTCTCGCTGGCGGAAAATCACCGCCATCAGGATATATATATAGACTACTTCGTGTGATGGGCGGGCGGGGCGACAGGGAACGAGAATGGGCCGTCGGGTCAGTGCTTCATTTTGGCCAAGTTTCTGGCCTGCATAGCCGCGTTGCCCGTGTAGGTTCCGGGCGTCAGCGCGAGCAGGCGTTTTTTTGCGTTAGCGGGGATATCGAGTGTGCGGATGAAGGCCTGCATGGATTCGCGGGTGATGCCGCCCTTCCCGCGCGTAAGTTCCTTGAGTTTTTCATAGGCCTGTTCGACCCCGTGGCGGCGCATGACGGTCTGCACTGCCTCGCCCAAGACCTCCCAGTTCTGATCGAGATCCTGTTTCAGGCGCCCCGCGTTGACCTCGAGCTTGCCGATGCCCTTCAGGCACGAGTCGCCGGCAAGCAGCATGTGGCCGAATGCGACACCGAGGTTGCGCAGCACGGTGGAGTCGGTCAGGTCGCGCTGGAAGCGTGACACCGGCAGTTTCTCGGCCAGGTGGCGCAACAGGGCATTGGCCAGACCCAGGTTGCCCTCGGAATTTTCGAAATCGATCGGATTCACCTTGTGCGGCATGGTGGAAGAGCCGACCTCGCCCTTGACCACTTTCTGCTTGAAGTAGCCAAGCGAAATATAACCCCACACGTCGCGGTTGAAATCGATCAGGATGGTGTTGAAGCGCGCCAGCGCATCGAGCAGCTCGGCAATGTAATCGTGCGGTTCGATCTGGGTGGTGTAAGGGTTCCAGTCGAGTCCGAGTTTCCCGATAAAGGAACGGGCAAAGGCCGGCCAATCGACTTCCGGGTAGGCCACGAGATGCGCGTTGTAATTGCCCACGGCGCCGTTGATTTTGCCCAGGATCGGCACGGACGCTACCTGCTTACGCGCGCGTTTCAGACGATACGCGAAATTCGCCATTTCCTTGCCCAGCGTGGTGGGCGAGGCCGGCTGGCCATGCGTGCGCGCGAGCATCGGCTGGTCGGCATGGCGACTGGCGAGGCCGGTCATGGCCGCGATCAACTTGTCCATGCGCGGAAGCAATACGCCGTCCCGGCTTTGCTTCAGCATCAGGGCATAGGCCAGGTTGTTGATGTCTTCCGAGGTGCAGGCGAAGTGAATGAATTCGGTGCAGCGGGCGATTTCCTTGTTGCCGCGCGTTTTTTCCTTCAGAAAATATTCGATCGCCTTGACGTCGTGATTGGTCGTCGCCTCGATTTCCTTCACGCGCCGGGCATCGGGTTCCGAAAAATCCGGGATAATTCCGTCGAGCAGCTTTTTCGCCGCGGCAGAAAAGGGCGCTACTTCCTTGATCTGCTTGTGGTCGCCCAACGCCAGCAGCCAGCGTATTTCCACGAGCACCCGGTGACGGATCAGGCCGTACTCGCTGAATAGCGGTCGGAGTTCTGCGGTTTTGGTCTGGTAGCGGCCGTCGAGCGGCGAGAGGGCGGTGAGCGAATTCAGCGGCAATACATCCGGCTTGTTCGGTTTGTTCATGCGCGCCTGCGATGGTTGATGGTCCGTGTTGGCGGGCGCATTTTACCAGATCAGCGCGGAAAATACCGTCAGTGCAGCGCTGAGCGTGCCGCGACAGCCCGCGTGGCGGGTATGGCTTCCTCAATGATGCCACCGCCCAGGCACTCACCGCTATCGTAAAACACCACCGACTGCCCAGGCGTGACGGCACGCTGTGGATTATCGAACATCACGCGCAGGCCTTTGTCATGCGGTGCGACGGTGCAGTCCTGGTCCGGCTGGCGATAACGGGTTTTGGCGCGCAGTTTCCGTGGCCAGGGCAGCGGTTCGGCGCCGATCCAATGCAGCTGGCCGGCGATCAGCGCCTCGCTGAACAGCGCGGGATGCTGCTCGCCCTGCTCGACATAAAGGATATTGTTGGCCACGTCCTTGCCGACCACGTACCACGCTTCGCCTTCGCCGCCGATGCCGAGCCCATGGCGCTGGCCGATGGTGTAGTACATCACGCCATCGTGTTTTCCCTTGAGCAACCCGGCGAGCGTGCGCATTTCGCCGGCTTGCGCGGGCAGATAGCGCGCGAGAAAGGATTTGAAGTCGCGCTCGCCGATGAAACAGATGCCGGTCGAATCCTGGCGATCGTAATTCGGCAGTCCCGCCTCCTGTGCCAGGCGCCGCACCTCCGGCTTGGCCAACTCGCCGATCGGAAACAGCGTGTGCGCCAGGGATTCCTGTCCCAGCAGGTACAGGAAATAGCTCTGGTCCTTGTTGATGTCGCGTGCCTTCAGCAGGCGGAACCGTCCGGCATGGTTGTCAACGCGCGCATAGTGACCGGTGGCGATGTACTCCGCGCCGAGCGCGAGCGCGTGATCGAGGAACGCCTTGAATTTAATTTCCTTGTTGCACAGCACATCCGGATTGGGTGTCCGCCCGGCCCGGTATTCGGCCAGGAAATAACTGAAGACGCGGTCCCAGTATTCGGTGGAGAAGTTGACGGTCTTGAGGGGAATGCCGAGGTGGTCGCACACCGCGCGCGCGATTTTCAGGTCCTCCGCGGCGCCGCAGCGGCCGGCGCTGTCGTCCTCCTCCCAGTTTTTCATGAACAGGCCCGTGACTTCGTGGCCCCGGCGCTTCAGGAGCAGCGCCGCCACGGCCGAGTCCACGCCGCCGGAAATGCCGACGATGATTTTCATAAAAGCAAATTCACAGGATTAACAGGGCGAGCCGGAATGAGACGAAGACACTTAACGTGTCTTCGTCCCGGCGAGCGCCCCGCCACGGATGGCGGGGCCGAGTGTGTCGAAGTTTTTGTGGCCACGCCAAGGACGGCAGGCAGGCCCTCCCTGGCGTCGCCATAGCCGCCTCGGTTCAGCCCGGCCCGCACTTCCGTGTGCGGGCGCTCAGCGGCGCCGATGCACGTTAAGTGCATCGGCGACAACCCCGCTTCGCCTTGTTAATCCTGTCTATTTCCGTCATATCCATTTCTATCACATCTTTAAGCAGGTCGAGCGGGTAACGCTGTCCGGCGAGATAATCGTCGAGGCAACGCTCCACCTGCGGGCTGCGGTGACGCGCGCGCTCGGCGCGGATTTCCTCGGCGCTCAGCCATAGCGTGCGCACGATGTCATGGTCGAGTGCACGGCTCTCTTCATGGTGCGTCACATATCCGGTGAAGGCAAAGCGCAGATAGGTGATGCCCTTGGCAGGATGCCGCCAGCGGTAGACGCCGAGCAAGGCTTCCGGCGTGAAGTACCAGGCGGTCTCTTCCAGCGTTTCACGCACCGCCGCCTGCGTCAGGCTTTCGCCTTCGTCCAGATGCCCCGCCGGTTGATTGAGCACAAGCTTACCGTCGGCTTTTTCCTCGACCAGCAGGAATTTTCCGTCACGCTCGATAATCGCCGCAACCACGACATTTGGTTTCCAGATCATGGTGAAATCATATCAAATTAACAGGGACCGCAGACGAACGCAGATGAAAAACGCAGATGGACGCAGATAGCTCCGAAAATGAAAACCTGAATCAGGTGTTTCTGCCCAAAAATTATCTGCGTTTATCGGCGCAATTATCCGCGTTCATCTGCGGTTCCAGGTTTTTCTTCGCGCCATTCGCCGGGCGCCAGCCCCTCCAGCGTGTACGACCCGATGGCGTGGCGCACCAGACGCAGCGCGGGAAACCCACGGCCGCAGTCATGCGTCCCGCCCCTATCCCTCTGAACGTACCTGGAGAAACCAAGAATCACCATGCTGTGACGTAACAGAATCGGTGGTTAGCGCGGTTCAAAAGGATAGGGGCGGGATTGCGGCCTTCGGTCAGCGTGATTTCAAGCCACGAGGTCGGTATCGATTGGCGAAACCGTATCGGCGGATTACGCGGCCACAGCGTGGGTTCCGCAATACGTCGTACCTGGGCGGCCTGCGTGCGGCGGCCATCGAGGATGATGCCACGACGCAGCCGCTCCAGGGCTGTCTCCTCCGGTGCGCCTTCCACCTGGACCCAGTATGTTTTGGGCAGCTTGTAGCGTGGATCGGACAGGCGCTGTTGCAGCTTGCCGTCGTCGGTGAGCAGCAGCAGTCCTTCGCTGTCCCGGTCCAGCCTTCCCGCGGGATAGACACCAGGAATTTTTATATAGGAGGCCAGCGTTTCACGCCCGCTGGAATCGGTGAACTGCGTCAAAACACCGTAGGGTTTGTTGAACAGGATCAGTCGGGGCATGGCGGGAGTTTAACGTGGGCCGACGTTCCGTCGCACCCGGTCGTTCTGGTGATAGAATGCGCGGCAATTTTATCGGAGCGGAACATGGCTTTCACCCATATCAAGGTTCCCGCGGGCGGGAAGATTACGGTCAACGCGGATCACTCGCTCAATGTCCCGAACAATCCGGTCATTCCTTTCATCGAGGGCGATGGTATTGGCCGGGACATCACCCCGGTCATGCGCAAGGTCGTGGATGCGGCCGTTACCAAGGCTTACGGCGGGAAACGCTCGATCGCCTGGATGGAGGTGTACGCCGGTGAGAAGGCGGTCGCCACCTACGGTAACAACACGTGGCTGCCCGATGAAACACTCGCCGTGGTCAAGGACTACGTCGTTTCGATCAAGGGCCCGCTCACCACACCAGTCGGCGGCGGCATCCGTTCGCTCAATGTGTCGCTGCGCCAGGAACTCGATCTTTATGTCTGCCTGCGTCCAGTGCGTTATTTCAAAGGCGTGCCGAGTCCCGTAAAGGAACCCGAGAAGACCGATATGGTGATCTTCCGGGAAAACTCCGAAGACATCTACGCCGGCATCGAGTGGCCATCCGGCTCGCCCGAGGCGCGGAAGGTGATTGCCTTTTTGCAGCGCGAAATGGGGGTGAAGAAAATCCGCTTTCCGGAAACCTCCGCAATCGGCATCAAGCCGGTGTCACGCGAAGGCACGGAACGTCTGGTGCGCCGTGCGATCCAGTATGCCATCGCGAACAATCGATCCTCCGTGACCCTGGTGCACAAGGGCAACATCATGAAATTTACCGAGGGCGGTTTCAAAAGCTGGGGCTATGAACTGGCCCAGCGCGAATTCGGCGCGCAGCTCATCGACCAGGGACCGTGGATGCGCATGAAAAACCCCAAATCCGGAAAAGAGATCGTGATCAAGGACGTGATCGCCGATGCCTTTTTGCAGCAGATTCTGCTGCGGCCGGCGGAATACAGCGTGATCGCCACGCTCAATCTCAACGGCGATTACATCTCGGATGCGCTCGCGGCGCAGGTCGGCGGGATCGGGATCGCGCCGGGCGCGAACCTGTCCGACACCGTGGCGATGTTCGAGGCCACGCACGGCACCGCGCCCAAGTATGCCGGCAAGGACATGGTCAATCCCGGCTCCATGATCCTGTCGGCCGAGATGATGTTGCGTCACCTCGGCTGGGTCGAAGCGGCCGACCTCATTATCAAGGGTGTCGAAGGGGCCATCGCGGCGAAGACTGTCACCTACGATTTTGCGCGCCTGATGCCGGGCGCGACCCAGGTAAGTTGTTCGGGATTCGGCGAAGCAATCATCCGACACATGTGACTAGAACCTATCTCATAATCCCTCTCCCCTCCGGGGAGAGGGTAGGGTGAGGGGCGAAACGCCGCATCGCTTCTGCCTCATCACCCTCACCCCCGCCCCTTTCCTGCTGCGCTTCCTGCTCCGCAGGAAAGTCCAGGGCAACCTTCCCTGGTTGCCCGCTTGCCGGGCGATCGGTCCACAGGACCGATCGCACTTCACCGGCTCGCCCCTCAAGGGAGAGGGGGTTTTTAAGATAGGTTCTAATGTAATATTTCAGAACGCGGATGAACGCAGATATTTTATCTGATAAACGCGGATTTTTTGAAATGAACTGCTTGATCCGCGTTCATCTTTATTATGAATCTGCGTTTGCATCCTTAGCTCCGTATTGCGTCCTCGGCTTCGTAACCGGCACATCCATGTGCCACTTTTCGGCGCATCCCTGCGCCACTTCTATCTGCGGTCCCAAAAAAACAAACCCGGCGCATGGCCGGGTTCGGAAAGACTTCTGCGGTAATAACGCCGATTACTTGGATAGGGAACGTATGTGGGAAGCCTGGGGACCCTTGGGGCCTTCCTGAACTTCAAACTCGACCTGCTGACCCTCTTTGAGGGTCTTGTACCCTTCCATTTCTATGGCGGAATAATGCGCGAAGACATCATCGCCGCCATCTGTGGGTGTGATGAATCCATAACCCTTGCTGGCGTTAAACCACTTCACGGTACCTAGTGGCATACATCCCCCTCCTGCTGCGGCAACCGCCGCTATCTTTCAGTTTTCTGATACCGCACCCGCCTCCTGCAAATGCCTGAGTAAAGGCGCAACTCAATCATCATCCTTCTTTTTTCAGGCAAGTCAAGCAAACCCCTACGAGGACGCCGTATCACTGGCCGACGGCCCGGAAAATCCCGGAAGAACCTCAAATTTCATGCCACATTTTCAGGGGTTGAAATTTCGGACATGGGTCGCACAATATACTTGAATTCGCCAGACGGGACATGGGTTCCGCGATGAATTGGTGTAACCTTTAAAGATATGAGCGACAAGCCTCAGCACTCTCTCGAGGGTCCGGTCGTCCAGGAGGCGAAACCCCGGCTCCAGAAGCCACAGCTGTACAAAGTCATCCTGCTGAACGACGACTATACTCCAATGGAGTTCGTCATAATTATTCTGGAACGGTTTTTCGCCAAGAACAGGGAAGACGCGACCCGCATCATGATGCACGTGCACCAGAAGGGAATAGGGATATGCGGGATTTACATCCGTGAGATTGCGGAAACCAAGGTGCGTCAGGTGCTGTCTTATGCGCAGGAACACCAGCACCCGTTGCAGTGCGCCATGGAACCTGAATAAGGGGAAGAATTTCGAAAGGGAAGATTTCAGTTGATGGGCCAGTGCCCGGAGGCGGTGCCATGTTGTCGCAAGAACTTGAGTTTTCATTGAACAGCGCGTTTCAAGGCGCGCGTGAAAAACGCCACGAGTTCATCACCGTGGAACATTTGCTGGCGGCGCTGCTCGACAACCCCTCCGCCGCGCGCGTGTTGCGCGCCTGCGGCGGCAACATCGAGGAACTGCGTCGCAGCCTGAGCGCCTTCCTCGAGGAAAATGTCCCCAAGCTGGCCGCGGGCAGCAAGATCGACACCCAGCCGACCATCGGCTTCCAGCGTGTGATCCAGCGCGCGGTGCTGCACGTCCAGGGCGTGGGCAAGAAGGAAGTCACCGGCGCCAACGTGCTGATCGCCATTTTCGGCGAGAAGGAATCGCACGCGGTTTATTTCCTGCACAAGCAGAACATCAGCCGCTTCGACGTGGTGAATTTCGTGTCGCATGGCATTTCCAAGGTGCCGGGCGAGAATCAGAACGAGCTTCCCGCCTCCGAAGATACCGAAGAGGGCGCCTCCACCGCTGAAAAAAGCCCCCTCGATGTGTTCTGCATCAATCTCAACGAACAGGCGCGGATGGGGAAAATAGATCCGCTGATCGGACGCGACCGCGAGGTGGAACGCACCATCCAGGTGCTGTGCCGCCGGCGCAAGAACAACCCGCTGTACGTCGGTGAGGCCGGCGTTGGCAAGACCGCCATCGCCGAGGGCTTGGCCAAGAAGATCGTGGACGGCGAAGTGCCGGATGTGTTGATGCATAGCACCATCTATGCGCTCGACATGGGCTCCCTGTTGGCGGGCACCAAGTACCGCGGCGATTTCGAGAAGCGCCTGAAGGCGGTGCTGCAACAACTCAAGAAGCAGGACAATACAGTTCTGTTCATTGATGAGATTCATACCATCATCGGCGCGGGTGCCGCGTCGGGCGGTGCGATGGATGCCTCGAACCTCCTGAAGCCGGTGCTGGCCTCGGGCGATCTCAAGTGCATCGGCTCGACCACGTATCAGGAATATCGCAACATTTTCGAGAAGGACCGCGCGTTGTCGCGCCGCTTCCAGAAGATCGACGTCACCGAGCCCTCGGTGGAAGAGACGGTGGAAATTCTGCGCGGCCTGAAGAACCGGTTTGAGAATCATCACGGCGTGCGTTATACGCAGCAGGCGCTGCGCAGCGCGGTGGAGCTTTCGCACCGTTACATCAACGACCGGCACCTGCCGGACAAGGCCATCGACGTGATCGACGAGGCCGGCGCCAGCCAGCATCTGCTGCCGGTGAGCCGCCGCAAGAAAACCATCGGCGTGCACGACATCGAGGATATCGTCGCCAAGATAGCGCGCATTCCGCCCAAAACGGTTTCCACCTCGGATCGCGAGGCGCTCAAAACGCTCGAGCGCGATCTCAAGATGGTGGTGTTCGGACAGGACGACGCCATCGTGGCGCTGGCGACCGCGATCAAGATGTCGCGCTCCGGCCTGGGTCACCCGGAAAAACCGGTCGGCTCCTATCTCTTCGCCGGACCCACGGGCGTCGGCAAGACCGAGGTCACCCGGCAACTGGCGCGCATCCTGGGCTTGGAGCTGATCCGCTTCGACATGTCGGAATACATGGAGCGACATACCGTCTCGCGCCTGATCGGCGCGCCGCCCGGTTATGTCGGTTTCGATCAGGGCGGCCTGCTGACCGAGGCCATCGTCAAGCATCCGCATTCGGTGCTGCTCATGGACGAAATCGAGAAGGCGCATCCGGACGTGTTCAACCTGCTGTTGCAGGTCATGGACCACGGCACGCTCACGGACAACAATGGACGCAAGGCCGATTTCCGCAGTGTCATCCTGGTGATGACGACCAACGCGGGGGCCGAGCGCCTGAGCCGGTCGAGTATTGGATTCACCAAGCAGGACCATGCCGGTGACGAGCTGCAGGAGATCAAGCGCCTGTTCAGCCCGGAGTTCCGCAATCGCATGGATGCCACCATCCAGTTCAAGCCGCTGGATGAGGTGACCATCGCGCACGTGGTGGACAAATTCATCCTCGAGCTGGAAGCGCAGTTGGCGGACAAGCACGTCACGGTCGAGCTGGATAATGCCGCGCGCGCCTGGCTCGCCAGGCACGGCCACGATCCGGCCATGGGCGCGCGTCCGATGGCGCGGCTGATCCAGGAAAAGGTCAAGAAGCCGCTCGCCAACGAGCTGCTCTTCGGCAGCCTTGCCACGGGTGGCCATGTGAAGGTGACCGCGGACGACAAAGGCCTGTCTTTCGACTTCATTCCCGCCGCCGACAAAACCCCGGCCTGATTTTCCGGTCGCAACAACAACGCCGGCGCATGAAAATGCGCCGGCGTTTTTTATTACATTCTAATGTCAGACGGATGATGTCGGAATCAGCACCCCCTCATCCCCATCGGTTCCTGCCGGGGTGCGCGAACAGCTCGCGCACCCGCTCGATGGCGCGGATGTCCACCGGACATCCGCGACGTCCCCCTCTCGCCTCCCGCAAGGGGAGAAGGACGCCCTCACCCCGACCCCTCTCCCGCTTGCGGGAGAGGGGAGTTCTGTAAGATTGGAGCCGAGGCGCACTACGCGCGCTTTCTTTTTATCGGGCGCGGAAGGTAATCCGGCCCTTGGTGAGATCGTAGGGGGTGAGTTGCACGGTGACGCGGTCGCCGGTGAGGATGCGGATATAGTTCTTGCGCATCTTGCCGGAGATATGCGCCGTTACCACGTGTCCGTTGTCCAGCTTGACCCGGAACAGGGTGTTGGGAAGGGTTTCGGTGATCGTCCCTTCCATTTCAATATGCTCTTCTTTCGCCACGCAATTCCTTTAATCCAGTTATGGCGACGGCATCAACCTGACTGAAGTGTTAAGTCCGATGAACGGGATCTAGCCTTGAGCTTAAGACACCTTGCCGTCGCCATAACAGGCAATCTTAAGAGTTTTAATTATTGATCCGGTATCGCTAAAACCAAAGATGACTATTTCGCAGGTTACCTTTGGTCCATCGACATTCGTGCCGGATCAATAATTGGCGGCGTATGATGCCGCAGTTGCGCGTGGGCGTAAAGCAATTTCAGGAGCGATCCGGCCGGACCGCCAAAGTGAATGAGTGCGTGCGGAGCACGCCACGGCTCGCCCCCTTCTCCCCTAGCGGGAGAAGGGATGGGGATGAGGGGGAACTATCGCGGCCTTCGGTCGCTGATTCGTTAGGTGGGTCAGAGTATGCGTTCCCGCTGGCGGGCGTGGCCGGCGCTGACGTTGCCGGGCAACCACGCCACGTGGGGATGCACGGCCTCCGGGCTGACAATGATCTGCATCATCAGAAACCGGGAAACTTCCTCCTGACTCTCCATTTCCGGGATACATTCCAGGAGCTTCTGGTAATGCCACTGGTTCAGGTAGAGCAGGTTCGGATGGAGGCCGTGTTCGCGGTGATAGTGCTCGACGAGACGATAGAGAAAACTGAGCATGAATTTTTGCACCCCGGCCGGATGAGTCGGCCTTATACCCCATAAGGGATGCAATGGACGTGCCAGCGGGGCGGTAATCTACAAGCCGGTTTGTGTGGGGGGATGTTCCAGATTAGTCCAATGGCCCTGTAAAAAGGCCTCCAGTGGGCGGTAATGCCCCTTGTAGGCCATTTTCGGACATTCCTTGATCCAGTAGCCCAAATACAGCCACGGCAGTTGCCGCTCGCGGGCGTGTTCTATCTGCCACAGCACGGCGTAGACACCGAGCGCCCGCTGTTTTTCATCCGGATCGAAGAAGGTGTACACCGCCGAGAGTCCGTCCGGGAGTATATCGGTCACCGCGACACCCAGAAGTTTTTGACCCCATCGTAATTCGTAAAAGACGGTGTGGATATGACGCGATCCGAGAAAGTTCAGGTATTTCTGCGGGTCGGGATCGTCCATGCCGCCGCCGGGATGACGCGAGGCCTGGTAGCGCTGGTACAGTTCAAAATGCTCTTGCTCGAAGAGAGGCGGGCGCGCGATCACGGACAGGTCCTGGTTGCGTTTCCAGATGCGTCGTTGTCCCCGATCGGGCCGGAAACGGTTCACCGGGATGCGCACCGGAATGCAGGCGTTGCATTCGCGGCAATGCGGGCGGTAGATGAGATCGCCGCTGCGCCGGAAACCGAGACGCATGAAACCGGCATACTGGCGACTGTCGAGCGGTTGACGCGGGTCGAGAAACAGCGAAGTCGCGGTGCGTCCGGGCAGATAACTGCACGCGTGCGGCATCGAGAGAAAAATTTCCGGCGGTTTGTGAGAACTCGTCATGGCCTGGCCGGTGGATGACTCTCCGTAAGTATTGCCGGATCCGCCTCAAAACGCCAGCGTCCCGAGTGTTCGGGTTGTTGAAGCGCACGTTCGAGCCGGTCCATGAAGTCGCTCCGGCGGATTTCCACCGCGCCCAGGCTGAACAGATGCGCCGTGGGAAGCTGGCAGTCAACGAACGCAAAGCCCCAGTGCTCAAGCTGCCGCACGAGATGCACGAACGCAACTTTGGATGCATCGGTCTCGTGGCTGAACATGGATTCACCGAAGAAGGCATTGCCCAGGGCGACGCCATAAACGCCGCCGGCGAGTTTACCGTCCCGCCAGGATTCAGCGGAGTGGGCGAAGCCGCGCTCGTGCAGCACGCAATAGGCCTCGATCATCTCCGGTGTGATCCACGTTCCCGGCCCGGCACGCCCGTTGCGGGGTTGTGCGCAAGCAGAGATGACATCGCGAAAGGCGGTGTCGAGTGTTACCTCGAATTTTTTCTGTCGCAAGGTTTTGTGCAGGCTGCGCGCGACGCGCAGTTTCGACGGGAACAGCACCGCGCGCGGGTCCAGCGACCACCACAGGATCGGCTGGCCCGGGTTGTACCAGGGGAAAATGCCGTGGCGGTACGCCTCCAGCAACCGCTCGGCGCGCAGGTCGCCGCCGACCGCGAGCAATCCTTCCGGCGAGGCCAGCTCCACCGGCGGGAAGCGCAGGTCGGCGGAATCGGGTTTCAGCACGAACATGACATAAACATGCCGCAGCGAATCGGGGCCGATATCATAATAAAACCATTCTACTGTGCCACCCCGGAAATATCCTGGCGAAGCCGGGCAAAATCGGTAGCCCACGTAGGGCGCTCTACGTGGGCTAAAATCGCGCAAGCGTATGGAATATCAGGGGCCAAAGGGATATGTTGCCCTGATATACAGTATTTTGTCACTTTGCAAAACGACATTTAGGTCGTCTACTTCTAGTTATGCGTAAAACAACGTGGACAAGAATATAAAAATTGCCGGCGAGCTCACTATTGGTGACTGGCTGCGATTGAAAGTGTCGCTCGAAAGCGACCTTGGCAAAGATACTTTATGGTGTGAGGCTTACGATTTTTTCGAAAAGCGAATTTGTACCAGATACTTGAAACCAATAGAGGCTATTGAAAAATACTCCGATGTCGAAGGAGAAGGATTTGCGATAACCACAATCATCTGCTCCCTCATTGAAGCATTGGAATCGTTTCGCCTAGGGAAAGTATACAAGCGAGCTTCTAAGGGCAATCCGCTTGATGAAACAAAAGAGTATTTCAAAAGCCAACCAATTTTTGAAGATTTTCTGAAAAACCACGAACCATTTAGTGCGCATTTTGCGGTGGATGGTCTGGCCAACAACTTTTACGAGAACGTTCGCTGTGCTGTACTTCACGAAGCTGCAACGAGGAGTGGATGGAAAATACGAATCGATACGACAGTCCTTGTGGAAAAGCATAACGAATCACTAATTCTCAATAGAGCTTTGTTCGTGGACGCCATTAAGCAGTACATGTGCAGTTACAAAGCGGAACTGTTACGAAGCAATGAACTAAAACAGGCATTTATTAAAAAGCTGGATTCAATCTGTGAAACCGCATAACAACGCGTTCAACACCGAAAGGGGGAAAGAGGAAAGATGACCAACAATAGACTGATCCTTGTGTTTTTAGTTACGGGTTATATCAGTGGTTGCGCAACCGTTGGCTCATATCAAGCAGACTGCGAAAAGCAACACTCAGCATTTCCAGAGGTTGTTTTGTGCCTGAAAACCGCGCTAGCCAAAGACCAACCAGCAGCGTCGAAGGATGCCAGGGTAAGACTATATCTGCTCAAAGCAGATCAATTAAGTCAGAGAGTCCAGAGGGGCGAATTGAGTGATCTTGATGCCCGTGTCACACTCCAAGAACTTTACGTAAATCTAAAAAGCGATGCCGATGACGAAGAAAGAGCTAATAGAGCTAGTAAACCATTGAAGACAAAATGTTCGGAGTTTCTTGGTAAGATCGAATGTACGACTCGATAAATCCTAAGATAATTGCGCCTAACCATATACCTCCAACCGGATCTCGGTCCCGCTGGCGCGGGTCCTCGGCCGGTTAAGACAGCGTTAAATCAATGACTACAGCACGCCTGTCGCGGCATGGTCAACCCGGCGACTGGCGGGCCAACAGCCGGTTGATGTCTTCGAGGTCCTGTTCCTGCAACGTACCGGCCGCGGCTTTGAGCCGCAGGCGGCTGATCAGATAGTCGTAGCGCGCCTGGGACAGGTCGCGGCGGGTGCGAAAGAGTTCGCGCTGCGCATTGAGCACGTCCACGCCGGTGCGTACGCCACGCTCATATCCGATGACGGTGGATTCCAGTGCACGTTCGTTTGAAATCCGCGCCTGTTCGAGCGCCTGCACGCGCGCCATGCCGTTGATGACGGCGAGATAGGTTTCGCGCGCCTGCTGCGACACCTGACGGCGCGTCTGGTCCAGGCGCTGGCTCGTTTCCTCGAGGCGTGCCGCGGATTCGCGCACCTTGGAGGAAATGCTGCCGCCCTGGTACAGCGGCATCTGGAACTGCAACCCAACCTGGTTCGTGGTGGACTCGATGGCGAAACCCTGCACGCTGCCGCCGGCATCCAAATACGTGCGTGAGGCGGTGATATCCAGTGTCGGGTAATGTCCGCCGCTGTTCTTTTCCACCTCCTGGCGTGCAATTTCGAGGGATTCCTGCTGTGACTTGATTCGCGGGCTTTCCGTCGCCGCTGTTTGCACCCACTTCTCCATGTCGGCAGGATCCGGCGGCTGCAATTCAAACTTTGTTTCCAGACGTGAAAGTGCTCCGGGAGAGGCGCCAATCAGCACCCGCAGCGCCTCTTTCCTGACTTCGAGATCGTTGGCGGCGGTGATCTGTTGCGCGGCGGCCAGATCGTAACGCGCCTGCGCCTCATGCACGTCCACCAGCGTCGCACTACCGACGGCGAAGTTACGTTTGGCAAGCGCCAGTTGCCTGCCGATGGCTTCCTTCTCCGTGACGGCGAAGTTGAGCACGTCCTGCGCGGCCAGCACATCGAAATACGCCCGCGTGACGCGCAGGATCAAATCCTGCCGTGCGAGCTCGAATTCGTGTTCCGCGACATTTGCGCCCGCGATGCCTTGCGCATAGCCGGCGGTATTCTGCTTCCGGTACAGCGGCTGCGTAAGCTGGAGGTTGTAACTGTCGGTGCCGTACCGGAAGGTATTGTTGATTGTCGGCGTTTTGACGCGCTGATCGCTTTCCGATTTGCCCGCGGAAAGTCCCAGCGTCGGCAGCAGCAACGCCCGTCCCTGCGGGGCTTTTTCCGCGCCGGCCAGACGGCCCGCCTGGGCCGCGCGCCACGCCGGGTCGCTCGCTTTGGCCTGGCCATAAATTTCCACGAGATCCGCTGCCATGACCGGCAGGCAGAGCGTGCAAAGAAAAAGCAGGGACAGCAGCCGTTTCATTTGGCCGCCCCTTTGACGGCGGATCGGCGCACGCGCCAGTTTTCCACCAGCGAATATACCGCGGGCACCACGACCAGTGTCAGCAGGGTGGACGAGATCATGCCGCCCACCACGACGAGCGCCAGCGGACTGTTGCTCTCAACACCCGGCCCGAGCCCGATGACGGCCGGGGTCATGGCGGCGATCACGGTCAGCGAGGTGATCAGCACCGGCCGCATCCGGTGCGGGCAGGCCTCGCTCAGGGCGTCGTCCACGTTTTTCCCCTGCGCGCGATACTGGTTGGTCAGATCCACCAGCAGGATCGAGTTTTTGGCGACCAGACCCATGAGCAGAATCATGCCGATCATGGAGAATATATTGAGCGTGGCTTCGGTCCAGAACGAGGCGATCCACAGCGCCGCCACGCCGCCGATGACGGCGAGCGGTTGGGCCACCATGACCAGCAGCGGTTGCAGCAGCGAATTGAACTGGCTGGCCAGCACCATGTAAATCATGACGAGCGCCAGGCTGAAGGCGAACAGCACATAACCTCCGGTGCGCGCGAATTCCTCCGCCTGGCCGGTGAAGGCGATGGAATACCCGGCCGGGAGAATTTCGGCGCCGATCTTTTTCACCGCCTCGGTGGCGGCGCCGAGCGGCAGGGTTTCCAGGCTGCCGTAGATGAAGCCGGCGTACTGGCGGTTGCGGCGCGTGATCACCGCCGGTCCCAGGCCTTCTTCCAGCCTGACCAGCGAATCGAGGCGCACCAGGTCGCCCGCCCGGTTTTTCACGTAAAGCCGCTTGAGGTCCTCCAGCGTGGCGCGCTTGACCGGTTCGGTCTGCAGGCGGATATCGTAGCGCTCGCTCCGGTCCTTGAATTCGGCGATGTCGACGCCGCCGGTCATGGTGTTGAGCGTGAGCGCCACGTCCTGGGCGCTGATGCCCAGTTGCGCCGCGCGCTCGCGATCGATGATCAGGCGCACCTCCGGGAGGTCGAGCTTCAGGTCCTTGTCGAGCTTGGCCATGCCCTCGATGCGGCTGAGACGCGCCACCATCTCGTCCGAGAGCCGGTCGATCTTCAGCAGGTCGGGCCCCTGAATGGCGAATTGCAGCGGCTCGCTGCGCTGGCCGGTGATGAAGCTGATGGGCGCGATGAACGCCTGCACGCCGGGGATCTGGTTGAGATCGCGCCGCAGGTCGCGCATGATTTCCGATTGCGAGAGCTTGCGCTCGTCGCGTTCCTGCAGGCGCACGAACATGCGCCCGGCATTGACCTGACCGATCTCGCCCAGGCCGATGGCGGTGAAGTAGCTGTACACGTCCGGCCGCTGCGACAGGATTTTCTCGATTTCCGCGATTTTGCCGGCGGTATAATCCAGATTCGAGCCGAGCGGCGTGCGCGCGCTGATCATGAAGCGCGACTCGTCCTCCTCCGGCACGAAGGTCTTGCCCACCTGCGCGAAGAAGAAGATGCTCGACATCACCACGAGCGCGGCGATACCGATGACCTTCCAGCGATGCGCGATCGCCAGTTGCAGCAGTCGGCGGTAGGCGTTCTCGAGCCGGACATAGGCCCCTTCCAGCGCCCTGTAAACGCGGCCGTTGTGGTCGGGCAGGGCGAGGTAACGCGAGCACAGCATGGGCGTGAGCGTGAGCGACACCCACAGCGAGGCCAGCACGCCGATGGTGACGACCAGCGCGAACGAGCTCAGGAAGCGCCCCAGGATGCCGCTGATGAACGCCACCGGCAGGAAGATCGACACCAGCGTCAGCGTCGAGGCCAGCACCGCGAAGATCACCTGGCCGGAACCGCGGATCGCCGCCTTTTCCGCGGCTTCGTGTTCTTCCTCGCGATGGCGGAAGATGTTCTCCAGCACCACGATGGCGTCGTCCACCACCACGCCGATCAGCAGCAGCAAGCCGAGCAGCGTGATCTTGTTCAGCGTGTAGTCGGCGAAGTACATCACCGCGAAGGTGGCGAACAGCGACACCGGGATGGCGGTGGCGATGATGATGGTCGAACGGCCGCTCTTCAGGAACAGGAACACCATGATCGCCGCGAACAGCGTACCCAACAGCAGATGTTCCTGCAGCGCCTCGATGGACTGGCGGATGCTGATGGAGTCGTCGGAGGAATACCGGATCATCAGGCCGGGCGGGAGCGCCGGGATGATCTCGTTCTCGACGCGGTGCTTGACGGCATCCACCACGGCCACGGTGTTGGCCCCGCTCGACTTGACCACGCCCAGGCCCACGGCCGGCTTGCCGTTGTAGCGCGCCAGCTTGCGCGCGTCCTCCATGCCGTCCTCGATCTTCGCCACGTCGCGCAGATACACCGGCGCGCCCTGACGGTAGGCGATCACGAGCCGGTCCATGGCCCGCACGGTTTCGAATTCGGCGTCGAACTTGATCAGCAATTCACGGCTTTGTCCCTGGAGAAATCCGCCCGGAATCGAGAGATGCTCGCGCGCGAAGGCGTTGCGCACGTCAAGCGGCGAGAGGTTGAAGGCGTGCAGGCGCTGGTTGTCGAGCCAGATGCGGATGGTGCGCTTGATCTGTCCGCCGATGAGCACGTCGCCCACGCCGCTGATGGTTTCCAGCCGCGGTTTGATGACTTCGTCGGCGTAGGTGTTGAGCTGTTGCAGGGTGCGGTCGCCATGCAGCGCCACCCAGATCACGGCCGTGGCGCCGACCTCGACCTTGCGCACCACCGGCGGGTCGGCGTCGTCCGGGAGACGCTTGACCACGGCGTCCACCTTGGCCTTGACCTCCTGATAGGCGACGTCGAGGTTTTTTTCGAGCTCGAACTCGATGCCCACCACCGAGGCCCCGAGCGAGGAACTCGAGATAATGGATTTCACGCCCGGCACCTGGTTGCAGGCCTCCTCGATGACGTCGGTGATGTTCTTGTCGACGATGTCCGGGTCGGCGCCCTGCATCGTGGTGGTGACGGTAACGGCCGGGAATTCCACCTTGGGGAAACGGTCGAGACCGAGACGCGTGAAGCCGATGATGCCGAACAGGATCAGCACCAGGCTCACCATCAGGGTGAACACATGGCGCTTGATGGAAAATTCAGGCAGGGTCATTTGGCGGCGCCCGCCGGTTTTCCGGAAGTCTCCGCCGTTTCACCGCGGACGTTGACCTTGGCCCCGTCGCTCAGCAGGGTGGCGCCATCGACGGCGACCACCTGACCGGCCTGGAGGCCTTCCAGGATTTCAACCATGCCGTTGCGCTGGATGCCGGTTTTCACCATGCGGGCGCGCGCGGTGTTGTTTTCCACCGCATACACCACGGCGCCCGCCGGGCGCAGCACCACGGCCTGTTCCGGCACCACGGATGCATTGCGGTGGATGTCGAGTGTCACCTCGCCGCGTACGCTGCCGGCCGGGCGCCATCCGCCTGGATTCCTCACGTCCACGATGACCTCCACGGTCTGGGTCATGGTGCTCAAGGCCGGGCGGATTTCGCGCACCACGCCGACGGCTTTCTTGCCGTCTTCAAAGTTGGTCAGGTTCACAGGCTGGCCGATTTTCAGTCGCCGCACGATGTCGAGCGGGAACGGCAGGCGGATATAAAAGCGGCGCGCCAGATCGCGGGTGGGATCGTAGGTCTCCGCCTGGCTCACCCAGGTCTCGGAACCGACCGCGCTTTCCGTCAGCGGCAGGTCGCGTGTCACCACCTGCGCGGTGGTGATATTGACGATTTTTTCCGGCGGTTTCTGTTCCGCTTTTTTTCCGCATCCGGACATCATGACAATCAATGCCAGCAGAAGGGTCCAAAAAGCTGATCGGCTCATGGTGTTATTCCTTGTGTTGAGCGGAGGAAGGCGTGCCGGAGTTGCCGGCGCGCGTCGGAGTCTTGACCGCAGCGGGGGTGAGAATGCCCCGCAGCAGGATGTCCACCGCCTGGTGACTGTAGAGCGCCGGATCGTCCGCGAAGTTCACCTCGGGAAAGTGCCGGAATACCTTGTTCGCCTGAAAGAAGAAGACATCGGCGCCGACCAGCATGATGGCCACCATCGCCGGATCCACGTCGGCGCGCAGTTCGCCGCTCTCCTGTCCGCGGCGCAGGATAGTCACCAGCTCGGAAAAATTTTCCCCGAAGACCTGTTGCGCGATCTTGAGCCGTTCCTGCGGCATGTCCGACAGGATCTCGCGCAGCATGAGGCGCGCGAATTGGTCGTGCTCCAGAATGCTGGATAGGTGGCCGCGGGCGAATTGCGCCAAGTCGGCGGATACCGCGCCAGAGTGGCTGGACATGTGCTTGAGCTGCCGGGTGACTTCACGGATGGCGTGGCGCAAGACCGCCCGATACAACGCGTTTTTGGAGCTGAAATGATGAAAGATGTTGGCCTTGCTGACCCCCGCGCGCTCGGCGATGGCGCTCATGGAGGCCGCGTCGAAGCCGTGCTCGGCGAACAAGGCTTCGGCCGCGGCCAGGATGCGGGCGATCGTGTCGCTGCCCGTACGGGCCGGCGAAGATATTGTTTCGGGGGTCATGACTTCGGCACTTGCCTGGCTCCGGTTTGTCGCGATAATCTGACTGACCGATCGGTCAGTCAGGAAATATTAGCCTCAATTCATGTCCCAGACAATACGACGTATTGCGTTTGGACAGCACACGGCTTTCCGCCACAATGGCGGGCCGTCAGCCTGTCAACGGAATAACCAAGACCAACGCATGGATCTGGAAGCAGCCACCCTGCATGACCGCCACTCTTAAAATGTTCCCGGCCCTGCTGTTTGGGTTGATGCCGGCCCTCTGGGCCGCCCCGCCCGCGGCGCTGATATGGGAGGCCAGCGTCGAGGAGGCGGCGGCCGGCAATCCGGAACTGCGCGCGGCACGCGCCAAGCTGGCGGCGGCCGCGCACACGGCCACGGCGGCCCACAGCGGCAATCTGCCCCAGCTGTCGGCGGGTGCGGGCTACAGCGACAGCTCGGGAAGTGCGACCACTGCGGGCGCCAATTACAGCACCTCGCTTTCGCTCAGCCAGAATCTGTTTTCCGGTTTTCAGGACAGCGCCAGGATCGAGCAGGGGGCGGCGAATCTCACCCAGGCCGAGGCCGGTCTCGCCTCGGCCAAGGCCAGGCTGAGTCAGGAACTGAAATCGGCGTTCGCCGGATTGCAATTCGCGCAGGACAACGTCACGCTCACCGAGAAGATTGTGCAAAGGCTGGAAGAAAATCTGCGACTGGTGGAGCTGCGTTTCGAAGGCGGACGCGAGAACAAGGGCTCCTTCCTGCTGACGCGCGCCACGCTGGCCCAGGCGCGTTACGAAAATCTTCAGGCACAACAGGCGCTGGCCTCGGTTCAGGCGCAGTTCGCGCGGGTGCTGGGTCGTGCCGAGCCGGGAGGATTGCAAATTATCGGCAACGTTCCGGTGACCGCACCGGGCGCGGCGCCGGATTTCCGGCAGCTGGTACAGCAGACGCCCGATTTGCTGCAGGCGCGGGCACAGGAGAGGTCGGCGGTGGCGGATGTGACGCTCGCGCGCGCCGGTTTCTATCCTAGCGTCGATCTCACCGGCAGCGTCGCGCGCGAGGGCCAGGACTGGACCCCCGACAAGGACCGGCGCACGGTGGGACTCAACCTTACCATCCCGCTTTTCAGCGGCGGTAAGGATTACTACACGACGAAGAGCATGGCCGCGACACTCGAGGCCGTGTCTTCGAACAAGGACAATGTGGAGCGTCAAATGCTGGTGCGGCTCAAGCAAGCCCATGCGAGCTATGTCGAGTCAGCGGAAAAGCTCAAGGTGGACCAGGCATTCCTCGAAGCCGCTGTCACGCGCGCCGAGATCGCGCGTTCACGTTACAACAATGGCCTCGTGTCGTTCGAGGACTGGGATCGCATCGAGAACGACCTGATTCAGCGGCAGAAAACCCTGCTCCAGAGCCGGCGTGACCGCGTTACGGCCGAGGCGGCCTGGGAGCAGGCGCAAGGCAAAGGAGTGATTCCGTGAGCATGACCGAAACCGCGCGCCAGTATCGGTGGATGATTGTAACTGCGATATTCATCGCGCTTGGCATCGGCGCATATCTTTACTGGTATGCCGGTGGGAAGACACAACCCGAGTATCGCGAGGTCAGCGTGATCCGCGGCGATCTGGTGGCCACTATTCTCAGCACCGGCGTGGTGCAGCCCAGAAATCGTCTTGAAATAAAACCGCCGATCGCCGGGCGCGCCGAGCAGGTGCTGGTGGAGGAAGGCCAGACCGTGACCAAGGGCCAGATCATGTCGT
>Ga0209342_10000793_pt1 | contig 36526 bp, 37 predicted proteins | sample RifCSP16_2_FD_184023 | JGI IMG/M metagenome (GOLD analysis project Ga0209342, IMG submission 184023) | Soil microbial communities from Rifle, Colorado - Rifle CSP2_sed 16_2 (SPAdes) (version 2) | ecosystem: Environmental > Terrestrial > Deep subsurface > Rock core/Sediment | place: Rifle...
CGGCGGCGCCTATGCGGGTGGGTCCGGGAGCGTGGTTGGAAGGGTGGGAGACGGGGGAAACGCCTCCATCTCCTTCACCGCCGTGCAGGCCACCCTGTCCGCCACATCCGCGCTCGTCGCGGACCCGGGAGCCGGGGGCTTCGCGCCCAACTCACCTGGCCAGGGGCCCACGCCCGGGGAGGGCAAAGGCCGCGCGGCGGCCGACGGGAACACCGTACAATCCATTCCGATGAGCGTCCCTTTCCTGATCGCCCCGTCCAACGGGACGATTTCCATCGCCATGCCCACGTTCCAGTGGCTTGCCGTCCACGACTCGTCGACGAACGGTGCCGTGGCCAACTATACCCTACAGATCGACGACGACCCCGCCTTCCTTTCCCCCGTCCTTTCCACGGACGTCGCACCCGCCCTCTTCACGGCACCGCCACTGGGCGCCGGTCTCTTCAACTGGCGTGTGCGCGCGAACTACGACGCCCCGCCCGGGAGCACGGCGGGTTGGTCCCAGGTGTGGCGGTTCCTCGTTCCGATCGCTCCACCGACGGACGTCAACGCCCGCCTCGTCACCGGGATGAGCGATGTTCGGATCACTTGGAACGCCTCGATCCCGGAGAGCCTCGTGAACCACTACGAAGTCTGGCGCGGATTCGCGTATGACCCCGCCCGCTCCGGCTACGGGAAAGTGTCGGCGGACCTCCCGCCCGGAACCCTGACCTGGACCGATGTCGGGGCTGGGGATTCGCCTTTCGACTACTTCTATTCCGTTCGCGCGCTGAACTGGACCGGGTTTCCCGCGGACTCACCCGGACAGGTCGCGAAGTTCCATCGAGACATCCCCGCAAGCCGTCCATACCTGCTGTCCCTCCCTGTTCGCAACGAGTCGGCGCTTCCCGGGGAGAACTTCGGGGGGACCGCGACGTGGACCAGGGCGCGAGTGTACAGGACCTGGAACACGTCGGATCCATGGAGGGCGTACGACCGGGGCAGGGGGTACAACGAGCTCGTCGAGTTCAACCTCGGGGACGGCATCTGGATTCACGCCTCGACGACGGGCGACTTCCGCGTGGCGGGCCGCGTCCCATGCGCCGTGACCATCGCCTTGCGCGCGGGCTGGAACCTCGTGGGTTTCCCTTCGATGACGCCCCGCACGGCGGGCACCGCGGCCGCAGGTCTCGGCGCTCTCGGCGTGGAAGGATACGACGCGTCCCAGGGGCCCTACTTCCTCAGGCGCCTGAGCGGTGCCGACCTCATGCGGCCCACGGAGGGATACTGGATCCGCATGCCCGCCGACCGCCTGTGGACGATCGTGAACGATCCCGCGCTCTCCTGTGCCTGAAGCTCAGACGGGGCGATGGGTTTGGTCCACATGCTCGGACATCCCGCTACTTGAAGACGACACCCGAGCGTCGTGGGCAGCACGTGAAGCAGCGGTCCGGTGTCCCTGAGTCGAGCGAGTCGGCGGGCAGGCGGCGGGGCGTCCTCCTCGCGGGGGCCGAGGGGAAGGGGATCACCCAACCGCCGACACTTTCATTAGCCCCCAGGGTATCCCCCTCCCACCGACAAGGGATGGGTAGCCCATGCTCGAGGAACTCTCTGAAGTGATTGGTCTCCAGGTGTACACCAACAACGGTGTGTTCCTGGGCAATGTGAACAACCTGATCCTGGACAGCCAGAACGGCGTCGTCGACGGCGTCTTCGTCCAGGAGACGAACCCCCTCCTCGTCGAGGGGGCCATGGCGGTGAGCATTCCCTACCGCTGGATCCAGAGCATCGGGGACATCGTCATCCTCCGCTACTTCCCGAAGCGCGTCTCCGTCAAGAAGGGCATGACGGCCCCCTCGAAGACGCCCAGCGCCCCCGCCGCGCCATAGGCCCACACCTTCCCCGCCAACCGGGCGGGAGCCTGCGCTAGGCCCGTCGCAGACGGACGGCGAAGAACCCATCACAGCCGTGGCGGTGCGGCATCGTGCGAAGGAACCCGGACCCGTCGACGACACGCTGCGCCGTCTGCGGAAGCGCCTGCCGTGCGTCGCCGGCGGAGAAGTCGGGGTGTCCCGAGAGGAAGCGCTCGACGACGTCTTCATTCTCCGCGCGCCTTAACGTGCACGTGGCATAGACGAGGGCACCCCCGGCCTTGACGAGAGGGGCCCACCGGTCGAGGAGGGCGGATTGCACGCGGGGGTAGTGGGCGAGGTCTTCCGGTCCCCGCCGCCACCGGATCTCGGGGGTCCGTCGCAGGTCTCCGAGGCCGGAGCACGGAGCGTCCACCAGGATCGCATCGAAGGCGCCGGGGAGCCGCGGCGGGCGCGGCGCCGTCACGCCCCGGCGAACGTCCTTCGCCGTGGCCAGGGGGTGGCTCTCCGGATCCACGAGAATCGCCTCGTAGTTGGAGACGCCCGCCCTGGCGGCGCGCTTCTTGAGATCGTCCAGCTTGCGAGCGGTGGTGTCCAGGGCGATCAGGACGCCCCGGTTCCCCATGGCCGCGGCCAGCGCCAGTGTCTTCCCGCCGGAGCCGGCGCACGCGTCGAGGACGGTGTGTCCGGCCTTCGCCCCAACGAGCGTCGCGACGAGCTGGCTCCCTTCGTCCTGCACCTCGAACAGGCCCCCGCGGAAGGCATGGGTGCGGAAGACCCCCTGCTTCGGTTCCACGGAGAGCGCGTCCGGGGCGAGCGTCCCGGGGGTCGCGCGGAACCCCTCCTTTCCGAGGTGCACCGCGAGGTCGTCCGGTTCCATCTTCAGGCGGTTCGCGCGAATCGAAAGGGGCGGTTCCTCGTTGTCGGCGGCGAGCAGGGCTGGCGTCTCCACGCCGAGCTCCTCCATCCACATGGAGACCAACCACGAAGGATGGCCGTGGCGTAAGGCGAGCCCCTCGGTGCCGCCGGGCAGGCGCGGCGCCGCCGCGAAGGCGACGAACTCCGTCCATCGCGTGGGGTCGAAGGGGCGCCTGACGATCCGTGCCACCGCCGCCATGGCCGTCGCCACCGGTTCGCTCAGGTCGGGGGACCCGGCGAGGGCCGCGGCGAGGCGCCATCCCGGGCGGGACCATGGCTCGACCGCCACGCCGCCCTGCTCGATCAACCAGTCGCACCGGTTGCGGCCCCGCAGGACGGCGTGGACCTGCCGGACCGCCGCCGCCGACTCCGCCGCGGTAAGCCGGGCCCGCCTCCCGGCACGGGCGAGGAGGTACGCCGCCTCGTGGCCTTCGTCCACGCGATCGAGGACGTGCATCGCGACGTACGCCGCCCGCGCCAGGCCCTCGAGGCGGATGGCGGGGGAGAACGCCGGGACCGGCATCGACGCCCCCGTCAAGCCTCTTGAATGCTAATACGTTCGGCCTGCGTGTCCGCCGTCGGCCCGAGCCCCGAGACGCCGCGGGGGGGTGGCATGCCCGGTGGCGTGCGGCCGGGATCGCGAATCCCGGGGGGATAGCAGTGCCCGCCCGGGGGGAGTCCCTGACGAGTCGACGAGGCCCGTTCGGCTGTGCTGCGCATTGATCCAGGGGACTGGAGTAGCCTTCCCCGGGCAGGGAGGCCTGCAAGGAACACCTCCCGGGGCCTCTCGTGGACCGGGCTCTGGTGGGGCCGAGCCTGGCCCGAACGGGCGCAAAGGTTTTCACCATCGGGGCTCTTCCGCGGGCCGGGGAGCCATGCGCGTCCGCTTTGCGATCGTCGAGGCCACGAAGCTGCGACCCCATGAGCGCGTCGACGCGAACCTGCTGCTGCGGCTCACGGAGCACATCCAGGAGGACGGGTTCCTCCAGCGTCCGCTGCTCGTGGCGGAAGGCTACTACGTCATCCTCGACGGGCATCACCGCTACCACGCGCTCCTCGCCCTCGGCTGCACCCACGTGCCCGTCTACTTCGTCGACTACACCACGGACGACATCACGGTCACGGTGTGGCCGGAGTCGGGCCTGAAGGGCGTGACGAAGCAGGAGGTCATCGCCCGTGCCGGGAAGACCCCGTTCCCGCCGAAGACGACGCGCCACCTGCTCATGGAGCCCCTGCCGGACAAGCCGGTGCCCCTCAAGGAGCTCCGCCCGGCGAGCCTGGCAGTTCCGCCTCGTACGCCGTCCAGCGAGGCGGTCTCCGCCGCCGCGACGCCACGAGAGCCACCGCGAGCCCCGCGGCGATCCCCGCCGAAGCGACGAGCCACCAAGGGAAAGCGTCGGGGCGCGGCGGCGTCCCGTCCGCGTGCGCGTACGTCAGCAGGTCGAGGCGGCTCACGACGCCCCCGGTCGCGTTGAACGCCTCGGTGCGCATGTCCGCGGCGAGGGCGGGGACGTAATAGTGCCAGGTCCACCCCACCGGCGTCGACTCGTTGATCACGAAGGCTTCCCAGCTCCCGGCGGGGACGGTCAGCTCCCGCGTCCCCACGGCGGCGAGGTCCGTGTGCGCACGGTAGGTCGCGTTCTCCTGGAGGTTCTGCGGAGGGAGCGGGGGGAAGGTGAGGTTGGTCCAGGAGGCGGACACGGAGTCCGCAGAGACCTCCCCGGTCTTCGTGGCGTCGAGGGGGAAGGTCCAGGTGTCCAGGAGCAGCGCGTTCGTCGTCGTGTTCACGCTCTCGAAGGAGAAGACCTGCCCGGAGGTCTGCCCCCTCCCCGTGCCGGTGACGCGGAGGTACCGGCGGAGGACCTTGTAGCCCGACGTCTCCCAGAGCTCGTAGCCCTGGATCCGCCAGTCCCCGTCGATTGGTTCCGTCCCGGGGAGGCCTTCGCCCCAGCCCAGCGTCCCCTCCCCCTCGAAGAGCATCTCCACCACGGGGGTGCCGTTGGCGGGGAACCCGGAGAACGCGCCGACGGTGACGTTCATCGTGCCGTTCAGGGTGAAGAACCCGGCCTCCGTGCTGTTGAGGCGGTAGAGCCAGAAGTCGCCGAGGGAGTAGGCGGGGCGGGGCACACTGGCGATCTCCCCGACGGCCTCCGGGAGCGCCGTCAGGAGGAGGAAGGTCACCGCCATGGCGACGAGGCGCATGGGTCCGGACCGCCCCCGGTTCCGATAAAGCTTCGTCATGTACGCGTCCGGACGCGCTTCCCGCGCCGGGTCGGGACCACCGTCAGCCGCCCCCGCCAGCGCCGCCGGGCCCAGGCCCCGGCGCTGACCCGGTCCAGCAGGATGGCCAGCGCGGCCACCTCGGAATGGGGCTGGTTCCCCACGGCCACATTGAGGTCCGCGTGCTGGAACACCCAGGGCGGGACCTTCTCGGCGCCGACGATCACGAGCAGGTCCCTCGACCGCGCGAGGCGACGCAGCGCCCCCCCGATCGGCTCGCCGTACATCGTGAGGTGCACCTTCAAGCCCTGGAACGAGCGGATCGCCTCGCGCCAGTCCACCCCGGTCTTCACGGAGAACTGCCCGCCGAAGCGCGCCACCACCCCGGCGACGGTGCGCTCGAGGACCGGGTCGAGGGTGTCCACCAGGGCCGCGTCGGCCCCGAGGGCCCGCGCGGTCAGGCACACATGGGTCGTCACGCGCTTGTCCCGCTCGGGCCGGTGCCCGAGGCGGAGGACGACGATCATCACGTCCCCGGGGCCTTCTCGTAGAAGAATGTCGAGATGAGGAGGGCCGTGCTCGTCCAGGTGACCGCGACGACGGCGAGCAGGGCGACCGCCTGGATGAGCGTCGCCCGGTAGGAGATGAACAGGATGAACATGAGCATGAGGAGGCCGCCGAGGAGCAGCCCGGAGAGGAACTTGGCGTACCCGTGGGGGAGCGGGGGCTTCCCGCGGCGCAGGTGGTCCCCGAAGTAGAAGTAGGGCATGAGGACGGCGAGGACCACGCCGACGACCCCGAAGATGAGCGCCGGCCCCGACCACCCCGCGAGCAGCCCGACCGCGATGTAGAAGAGGATCGCCGAGAACATCGGGCTCACTCCGGCCACGAAGAAGACGAGGGGGTGGGACGCCTTCTTCGAAGGCAGCCCCGGCCGCCCCGGCTTCGGGGCATCCCAGCTCGCCTTCCCCAGGAAGGGGTTCACCGCCGGCGTCGGGGGCGCCTCGCGCTTCGGCGGGAGGGGTTTCGGCCGGTTGCGGTAGTCGAGGGGCTGGTTCTCGAAGGGGTTGTCTTCCTCGGCCATGCGGCTACTCCTGGAACCGCATGATCCGGTGCCCGCGGAAGTCCAGGCGGAACGAGCGCTTGACGAGGGCCTTCAGCTCGGTCTGGCTCACCTGGAGCTCATCGGCCATGTCCCCCGAGAACTTCCCCGCGTCGCCGGCCGCCTTGTAGATCCGCTCCTCGATCTTCCGGTAGTCCTTCTCCGGCATCATCGCGATGTAGAGCACGTCGCTGATCTCCTGGACGGGCGCGGAGGCGTTGATGTGGAAGGAGGCGTAGAAAGCGTGGTAGGCCTTCTCCGGGGACATCGAGGCCCCGGTCTGCCACTTCGTCTCGACCAGCTTCACCTTCTCGAAGAAGGTGAGGGCCTCGGCGCCCTCGGCGCCGTACTTGTCCTCGATCTGCTTGGCGGTCAGCCAGGTGGTCGAGAGCTCCCGGAAGATGTTGCGCTTGACCTCGGAGTCGACCGAGCGCAGGATGGGGACCAGCTCCGAGGGGTCGGAGACGACTTTGATGCGGTTCATTCGGAAGCGTCCGGCGAACGGCTCGTGCGGATAAATAGGTTCGGGGGTTGTCCAGCGGACCTCAGGGGTCCGCCGCGCTCGCGCCCTTGCGCGCGATCTCCTCGTAGATCTCCTTGTGCTTCCGGAACTTCCAGAGGTGCGAGTCGTCCAGGGCCATGAGCCTCAGGACATCGTCGACCTCGGCGTCCCACTTCTCCTCCACCTGGGTGCGCGCCTCCAGGTCCTTGACGCGATCGACCAGGTAGGAGATGACTTCCGCCTGCCTCTGGAGGAGGGTCCGGACCTGCTCGACCTTGGCGTCCTCCTGCTGCCGCACTTCCTTGATCTGCTGCTCGATCCGCTCGAAGATGGACTCGCTCTCCCGCATAGAGTGCTCCCGCCGCCGTATCCTCCAGGGTGGATATAAAAGTGACCCCGGTCAACCGCCCGCACCGATACCCGCCCCCCGCCGCGGTTCTCCGCCAGAAAGGACTAAGCCCGCCAGGGGCATTCGTGCCGGGGGACCTGTGGCCCGTTCCGCGTGGGAGTGGATCCGGCGATGCCTCCCCTTCGTTCCCCTTGCCATCAGCTTCGCCCTCGCCCTGTCCCTTCGAACGTACTTCGTGTGGGACCTCGCGGCCCCCACGGGGGCGCTCTCCGGCGGTGGAGAGGCCTTCTACTTCGAGCGGCTCGCCTCGCACACCGCGATCACGGGGCGATCCATCGCGGCGGACTGCGCCCTGAACTACCCCCTGTGCGGGGCGAACCCGAACCCGCCGTTGTTTCCCACCCTGGCCGCCCTGTCCGCGCTCCTGGGGACGGGGAGTGACAGTGGCGTTGCCGTTTCCCTGATGCTTTGGACGGCGCTCGGCGGCGCCTTGGCGGTGATCCCCGCCTTCCTAGTCGGCCGCGAGGTCGCTGGGCTTCGGGGGGCCTGGATCGCGGCTTTCCTCGTCGCGCTCCTCCCGCCCCATGTCGAAGGATCGGTCGCCACGCGGGCCTCCCCGGCGCCGCTCGCCCTCTTCTTCGGCCTCGTGGGGTTGTACTTCCTACTCTTGGCCCTCCGGAATCCCATGCCCCTTCCGGAGAAGCGATTGCCCGGAAAGGTCCTCCCGGGGTTGCGTGTGTCCCTTGGGCGAAACCGGGTCGCGCTGCTTTACTCCTCGATGGCCGGCTGGTCGTTCGCCGCCCTCGCCCTCACCGGCCCGGGATGGTCGTTCTTCGCGGTGCTGCTTGCCGTCTTCGGCTCAGTCTCCCTGGCTTGGACTCACTTCCGTGGGGGCGCCGTCGGCGCCTCGGGGGCCTGCTTCAGCCTCGCAGGCGGACTCCCTCTTCTCGCCTCGGCGCCCGTCTACCTCTCCCTTGAAAACCCACAGCCCTTCCTCGTGGCCGCGGCGGCGTTCACGGCCCTTGTCGCGACCGGGGCGGTCCTCTCGTTCAGCAGTCTGCGACCCCGCCACGGCCCTTGGGTGGTCCTGGGCCTGCTGGTGCTCTTTGGCCTGCTGGTCTCCCTCACCACCGGATCCGGAGCGGAGGTCGACGCGACGCTCACGGGGGCGCCGGACCGGGACCGGGTCCTCCTGGGGTTGAGCTGGGGGGTCGTGGCCTGCGCGGCGCTGGCCGGCTGGCCGCTGTACCGGGATCACACGATGGGGGTTGCCCGGCCGGTCCATTGCCTGCTCTTCACATGGCTACCGCTGTCCTTCCTGGTCGCGTTCACCGAGCCCGAGGGGGCGTTCTTGGCCGTCCCCGGCCTGGCGGTCGCATCCGGATTCACCGCGTCGCGCCTGCTCGATGCCCTCCGGCCCGTCGTCAAGCCTGAGGCCCCGCCGGAACCGCCTCGCTGGCGGCGAATGCCGCAGCCGACCGCTGCCACGGCCATCGTCCTCCTCGTGATCGCTCCGAACTGCTTCGGCGCCTTCGACGCCGCCGTCCCCTTCGAACGGGATCGGGCCTACGACGTCGAGCTGTGCCTCACCCTGCCGGAGGGGCTGCGGTCGACCGAGTGCGGGGGGTACCGGGCCTACCTCGGGCGCTGGGGACCGGACCTCGCCATGCCCGACGAGCCGTTGCCCGCCTTCTGGGACTGGTTCGAACAGCGTGACGCGGAGGCCCCTCTCGAGGAGCGCCCCGCGTTCGTCTCCTGGTGGGACTACGGCACGGCAGCGGTGGCCCGAGGCGGGCATCCCGCTGTCGCGGACAGTGTTGCCGACTACCACCTCGCCGGCAACTTCCTCCTCGCGCAAGGGGAGGCGGAGGGCCTGGCCTACCTGAACGCGCGCCTGATCGAGGGGGACTGGAGCGCGAACCGTGGACTCACCCCGGGTATCACAGCGCTCCTCTCCCGTCACTCCATTGACTCGGCGTACGTCGGGGCCGTCCTGACCGAACCGGGAAGCTATGTGGGGACCGTCCTGGGCGATCCCGCCCGCTACGGACCGCGCGAGGCGGAGCTCCAGGGGCGGAACGCCCTCTACGTTCTCCTGAAGACGGAGCTGCTGGAGCGGCTGCCGACCGTGGGGGCGCAGGCGGACCTCTATCGCGAGCTCCGCACCCACACGGGGAACTCCATCCGATACTTCGGAGTCACATTCCAGCTGTTCCCCGTCAGCGGCGGTCGGACGGGGACGTTCTACGCGCCGGTCCTCCTCTCCGACCACCGCGTGATTCGCCTTCCCAACGGCCGATTCATCCCGCGGGACTTCTACACGCTCGCTGCCGTCGTGGACGGCCGCGAAGTGCCCCTCGAGAACCTCACCGGGGAGGAGGCCGTGGACGATGTCCGCATCACCTACCGCCCGATGTTCTACCGCAGCATGTTCTACCGGGCGTATGTGGGATTCACGCCGCGGGATGCGGGAGCGCTCCAGGACGTAGGGGTCCCCGGACTCTCCGGGCCACGCCAGGCCGACGCCCCCCTGCCGGGCTGGAACCTCTCGCACTGGCAGGCCGTCTACGTGACCGCGTACTACAACCCCCACCCGCCACCCGAAATGTCCGAACACCGTGACGAGACCGTTCCGTTGAACCTCTTCGATGCGCTGACCATCGAGGACCGGATCAGGGCGGGCGAGGAGAACGGGACGGTCTTCCTCAACCCGGTCAATGCCATCACCACCGGGGTGGTCCTCCTGCAGTACTACGACGGGGCGTTCGTCAACGGAACGGTGACGCTCGGCGGCGCACCATTGGCGGGCGCGACGGTGACGGTGCTGGACGCGCTTGGAATCCCCCACCACGTGGGGACGACAGGACCCGACGGACGCTACGCCCTGCTCGCGCCCTCGGGAGAGGTGAACATCACGGTGTCCATGGGAAGGTTGGACGGTCGGACGCTCGTCGGGGCCGCGTGGATGTCCAGCGCCACGCTGGACGTCAGCGACCAAGCCGCGATGCGGGAGGAGCACGACGGGGACGGGGACGGCGAGCCCGACTACCGCATCACGTTGGACTTCTCCCTGTGAAAACCCCCTCCTGGGCCGAGAACCGCCGCCAAAGCTTTATGAGGTGACCCGAGTTCCGGCGGGGCATGAAGGCCAAGGACGTGAGGGCCGACGCCAAGGTGGACCTCCTGGAACTCACGATCACGGAGAAGGGCGACACGCGGAACGTGAACACGAAGATGGGCGGGACCAGCCGCGTCTGCGACGCGAAGGGCAAGGACGGGGAGGGCGGCATCGTGGCGCTGTCCCTCTGGAACGACGAGATTGACAAGGTCAACGTGGGCGACCATGTCAAGATCGTGAACGGCTGGGCACGCGAGTTCCGCGGCGAGGTCCAGGTCAGCGCGGGCCGCCAGGGAAAGCTCGAAGTCTCGCGGTAGGCGGTCCAGAGCGTCCGGAGGCGGCTGAAGCCGCCGGGGCGGCATGCGTAGAACCTCAGCGAGAGGCCGCCAGGGGTTCGCCGCCGCAGGCTTTTTATGTAAGTTGTGTCATGAAACTTACTGAAAAGCGTATGCAACTGACTACGAAATACATAGTGCGACTCCTCTCGGAGCTGGGCGTGTCCACCTTCAGCACCGAGGAGTACGCGCGGCTGATGGGGCTCCCCCTGGAGCGTGCCCATGCCTCGCTCCACCGCCTGGCCCGATCGGGGGCGGTCCGCCGCCTGCGACGGGGCCGGTACCTCCTGGCGGGGCACGGGGAGCCGGAGTCCCTCGGCCGCCCGCTCTTCCTGGGAGCGCAGCTCGCCGAGCCCGGCTACATCGCGTTCTGGAGCGCGCTCCACTACTACGGGTGGACGGACCAGGCGCCCCGAGTCGTCTTCGTCGCGAACACGAGGCGGAGCGGGCGGCGCCAGGTCGGCGCCTTCGGGTTCCAGCTGGTGCGCCTCGCCCGGCACCGGTTCTTCGGGTACCGCACGGCTCGGGAGGGGTCACTGGAGTTCCCCGTCGCCGAGCCGGAGAAGGCGATCCTCGATGCCTTCTACCTCCCGCGCCTCGTCGGGGGCATCGACGTGGCCGCTTCCTCGACCGCCGACGCCCTCGCCACCCTGGACATGGGCCGCCTCGAAGACTATGCCGCCCGCATGCAAATACCCAGCCTGTGCTCGCGGCTGGGGTACGTGCTCGAGGACCTGGGCGTGGAGTCCGAGGCGCTGCGGCGTCTGAGGGCCCGGTCGTACGTGAAACTGGAGCCGCTCCGCCCCCGGAGGGGACGGTTCGTGTCGAAGTGGAACGTCATCGACAACCGGGGGGCGGGCTGATCCTCACCCGCGCGCAGGTAGCGGAGATCGCCCGACGGGAGGGGCTCCCCCTCCATGCGATCGAGCGGGACTACGCGCAGCACGCCTTCATCCGTCATGCGGCGAAGGCGCCGCTGGCCTTCAAAGGCGGCACCTGCCTCCGGATCGTCCACGGCAGCCCTCGATACTCCGAGGACCTGGACTTCGATGGCGAGGCGTCTGCCGACGCCGTCCTGGGACACCTGGAGGCCGGCGCCGCGCGGCTGCGCGACTACGGGATTCCAGCCGAGATCGTCCGCGCTTCGGGGAGCGGAGTCCAGGCCCGGCTGCGGTTCGAGGGCCCCCTGTTCGATGGCACGGACCGGTCCCGCGGCTCGATCCGCCTCGACGTGAGCCTGCGCCGGCCGGCCAGGTCCACGGAAGAGGCCTTCGTTCCGCGCACCGCCTACCCCGACGTCCCTCAGCTCGTCCTCCGGGTGCTCACCCGGGAGCACCTGCTCGCGGAGAAGACCCGCGCCCTCCTCGTGCGGGGGAAGCCCCGGGACCTGTACGATGTGCACTTCCTGGTGACGAGGGGCGTGCGCTGCCCGCGGGCCCTCCTCGACGCCAAGATGGCCCTCTACGAGCAACGGTTCAGCCTGCGGGCATTGGACGCGGGTATCCGCGCGGCAGGCCTGGCGTGGGCGCAGGACCTCGGGCCCCTCTTGGGCCAGGTCCCTCCACTGCGGCCGGTCGAGAGCGCGGTCCGGGAGGCGTTCCGCCCGTTTCCGCCGAGGCGCGGTTAGGGTATCGGACTCCACGCGCGACTCGGGTTGAAACGCCGTGCGCCACCGGTGGCGCGCAACATCGACGGGCGGAAGGTCTCTCCCCCGCCAGCTACCAGTGCTTCCGGACGCGCCGCTTGGGCCCAGCCCCATGGCGGCGACGGGCCCGCCTCCGGGCGGCCCGGGTCATCCTGACTTGTGCCTTGGTCATCGGCGGACGGATGCGGGCAGGCTACTTGACCGTTTCGCGCCAGGGGCGTGTGGGCATCCTAGAAGCCGAACACCGCCATCGCCCCCAGGGGCACCACGTTCATCAGGAAGTCGTCGTCCGTCCACGTCCACTTCGGGCGCTCCACCGCAACCGCCAGGATGGCGGCAATCACCGCCAACGGGAGGCCGAGGTAGGGCCTCACCGCCAGCTGCGGATGGAACGGGGACAGCACCGCGAAGAAGACGAGGGCCCCGGTGAAGTAGGCGACCAGGGGGACCTTCGGATAGAGCTTCCGCTCCCGAGACCATTCGCAGAGCGGGTCGATCCACGCCATCCCGCAGAAGGTCACGACGTGGAGGACCGGGTGGAAGAAGAGGAAGCCGACCGCCATCCCGAAGCTGCCCCAGGCGTACGCCCCGAGGCGGTGCCGTTCGTAGTCCCGCAGCCCCGGGAGGTCCCAGTGCAGCCCCAGACGGAGACCCTCGAAGCCGGCGATGATCGCGGCGGCGACCACCACGGGCAATGTCCGGGGCACCCCGGGGGCGAGCTCGGCGGGCGCGAGGTAGTAGAGCAGGAAGAGAGGCGAGAGCAGGTGCATCCCCCGCCGCACCCCCGCCGCGGTGAACGTGACCCTCACTCCCCGAACTCGGTGCGCGCCCACTTCCGGTCGATCCCTCGGTAGAGCACCCACGTCGCGATCCCCAGGGACCCGAGGACGAGGGCGATCCCCGCCACGGAGAACGCGAGGTCGCGGTCGACCGTGAACGAGAGGATCGTGAGGCACACGTCGGGGAGGATCGACACCGCCGAGAACTTCGCCATGATCCCGAAGTTGAAGAAGAACGTGTTCGTCTTCAGCCCGGTCAGGTACGCCGTCACGACCACCATGTAGACGCTGACGACGAGCATCACGGGGAGCGCGAGCCACAGGAGCCGCGTGTCCTGGTTGAGCACGGAGATCCCGACCACGAACCCCGTGGAGATCCCGACCGTGAGGAGGAGGAACGCGCGGAGCTTGACCTTGATCACCTGGGGCACCGTGACCGGGAGCGTCGCCAGGTAGTCCACGTTGTCCACGTTGTTGAGCCAGTTGTACAGGGAGACGCCGAAGAAGCCCACCATGGCGCCGTAGAACACCGTGTTGAACCCGACGGGCACCGCCAGCCCGTTCCGCACGAACCAGGCGGTGAAGGACAGGAAGACGAGGGGGAGGACGAAGGAGAACATCATCTTCAGCGGGGTCCCGCTGCGCCGCAGGTCGAGGAGCTCCTTCGCGAGCAGGATCCGGTGGCGGCGGAAGAGGGGGAGGCGCTGCTCCAGCCGCGGCAGGCGGTCCTCGCTCTGGCTCGTCCGCGACTCGTAGCGGTCCTCGACGAAGGCCACCGCGGCGGCGACGAGGGCGACGATGAGGAGAATCGCGAGCCCGGCGTACCCGGCGGCGGCGACCCCGCCGGAGCCGGACGGGGGGACCGCGTACTGGAACCCGAGCCCCGGGAGCAGGGGCTCCAGGGGGATGACCGAGAACAGCCCGTGCGCGGTGAACAGCAGGATCAGTCCGGCGACCGCCGCGGAGAACGCCACGGGGCTCCGCACATAGAGCGTGGAGATGCCGAACGAGAGCGACATCCCCAGGAGGAAGGTGAGCAGCGTGGCGGCGAAGAGGAGCGCGATGCTCGTCAGACGGAAGCCGGTGAGCGGGACGCTGAGCGACAGCCCGAGGGCCATCGGACCGAGGAGCAGGAGGACGTAGAAGATCGCGTCGCGCAGGTACATCCCGAGGAAGGTGCGCTTGAAGGAGAGCGGGAGGAGGGACGGGGTCGTCACCAGGTAGTTCCGGTAGCCGGTCGAGCGCTCCTGGTACTGGCGGCCTAAGAACCCGAAGGCCCCGACGCTGAGCCCGTACAGGAAGACGGAGAAGTGGAGGATCAGGAGCACCTGGGGGAGCGGCGTGTCCGCGAGGATCTGGTCGCTCGTCACCGCGATGGCGAAGGAGAAGGCGGTGACCATGGCGGGGAACAGGAGGAACATGCGCTTCGTCGTGTACGAGGTGTGCATCCGGTACTCCTCGCGGAGCATGAACCGGAGCAGCTCGATCACGGCTTCCCCACCAGGTGGAGGAACGCCGACTCCAGATCGGCGTGGTGGCCGCGCACCTCGGACAGCGTCCCCGACGCGATGACGCGCCCCTCCCGGATCACCGCCACGCGGTCCGCGAGCTTCTCCGCGATCTCGAGCAGGTGCGAGCACATGAACACGGTGCCGCCCCGGGCGCGGTACTCCGAGAGCCAGTCCCGGACGCGACGCTGGAAGATCGGGTCGAGATTGATGAAGGGCTCGTCCAGGAAGAGGAGGCGGGGCTCGTGGAGGAACGCCGCCGCGAGCATCAGCTTCTGCCGCGTCCCCTTGCTGAGGTCCTTGCACAGCGTCGAGCGCATCGTTTCGAGGTCGAAGAAGTCCAGCCAGCCCCGGATGCGGTCGTCGAGCCCCTCGACCTTGCGCACGCGCCCGACGAAGTAGAGGTACTCGTAGGAGGTGAGGTACGACGGCGGGGACTCCACCTCGGGCACGATGCCGATAAGCTCCTTCACCTTCAGGGGGTTCGCCGCGACATCGACCCCGAGGACCGTCGCGCTCCCCGCCGTCGGCTGCAGCTGCCCGGTGAGGATCTTCAGGAGGCTCGTCTTCCCCGCCCCGTTCGGACCGAAGAGGCCGAAGAACTCGCCCTCCTCGACGCGGAGGTCGATCCCGCGCAGGGCCTCCTTGTTCCCGGAGTAGACCTTGGTGACGCCGCGCGCCTCGACGACAGGCACGGGCCGTCCTACCGGCGAGCGCTATAAGAGCGTGTTGTCCTCCCTCTCATCGAGGAGTCCCAACGCCGCGTCGTGCGCTCAGTCGTCGTCGTGATGCCCGCCCTCGAGGCCCTCAAGCCCCTCCTTGATGAGGAAGGGGACCATGGCGAGGGCGGCGAGCGGGTCCGCCCACCACCATCCCAGGGTGGCGTTCGCGACGAGCCCCACCAGCAGGAACGCGGAGAGGAGCGAGCAGACGATGGTCTCCATGGACTCCGCGACCATGGCCTTGCTGCCGATCTTCTGCCCGATGCGTCGCTTCGCGAGGGCGAGCGGCGGCATCAGGGCGAGGGAGAGGACCGCGATGACGATGCCGGGGAGGCTGGGCTCCGGCCGCGCGGAGGTGTACAGCGTCCACGAGGCTTGGGCGACCACGTAGACCGCCAGGAGGAGGAACGTGGTGCCGATCGCGCGGAGCGCGCGATGCTCCGTCTCCTCCCGGAGGTGGTCGCGGCGGAGCCGCCAGATCAGGATGACCGCCGCGGAAACCTCGATTCCGCTGTCGAGGCCGAAGCCGATCAGGGCGACGGAGAGGGCGACGAGCCCGAACGCGATGGCGGCGATTGCTTCGCCCACGTTGTAGGCGGCGGTGAACCCGGTAAGCCACAATCCACGGCGGACCAGGACCGCGCGGTCGTCCACGGCCGGCGCGACTCGGCACCTTGGAATAACCTTTGCCCCTCCACAGCCCCAAATAGGCGCGGGATTTCTGGTGGGCCATCCCCGTCGTCGTCTTTGCCTGCGTCGAGAACTCCTTCCGCTCCCAACTGGCGGAGGCCCTCTTCAACGCAGAGGCGCCGTCCGGCTGGCATGCGGTGAGCGGCGGTACGAAACCCGGAGCGGCGGTGAACCCTGTGATCCATGAGCTGCTCGCCGAGATTGGCGTCGACGCGCCGAACGCGCGGCCGAAGGGGCTCACCGCCGACCTCTTCCGCGACGCGCGCTACTTCGTCACGATGGGCTGCGGCGAGGAGGCCTGCCCGCCGGGCGTGACCGGCGTGACGCACATCCCCTGGGACTTCCCGGGGTCGACGGGGAAGACGCCCGCCGAGATCCGGGCCATCCGGGACGGGATCTGGATGAACGTGCGGGAGCTCCTCGAGCGGTGCCTAGCGGAGAAGGAGCGCGCGGGCGGCCGCCAGAGAAGGCCACCCTAGGCCGACCCCCCTGCCTGTAGTCCCCGCGCGCCAAGACGGCCGGGGTCTCCTGGGGCCACGTGGTCCCGCCGCCGCCACCGCACGATCTCCCTGAGGAGAACCTCGACACCGCCATCCACCATCTCGAGCGGGTGCTTCGCGACCCGCTGGACTCCGTCGGTTCTCTGTCGTCCAAGGCGAGCGGAGCCCTAGGATTCACGCTCACGCCGTTCTCCGCCCTCTTCTCCCTGGGTCGGTCGGCGGTCGGCGGACACCTCTTCCCCGCCCTTGTTTCCGCCGGTTTCTTCCTCTGCGCCATCGGGACGCTCGCTTGGTCCTACCAGGTGACGGAGTACCACAACCCGCCGGGCCCGGGGGGCCTGCTCCTGCTCCTCGACGGACCCCTTCCCGCGGTGAAGCGGCAGCTGGTCGCGAACCTGGCGGGGGCCTGCACCCTCAACAACGATCTCATCCTCCGCCGCTTCGGCCACCTCAACATCGGCATCTTTATGTTCGTCTCGGGCACTGTCGTGTTCGTGCTCGGAGTGATGGTGCCGTGAAGGTCTTGCGCCGCCTGTTCAGGCCAGCGCCTCTGGAGCCTCCACGGCCTGACCCGTACGAGGTGCTCGGTGCCTGGCCGCTCGAGTCTCTGGACAACGTGCTCTTTCAGCGGCCGAAGAAGGGGCAGCTTCGTTCCATGGAGAAGCGACGCGCCTAGCGACCTGATGGCGGGACTGGTCCCGCCTCTCCTGAGGCCCATCACGCCACGACCGGCTTGCTTTTGACCGCCGCATCCATGCCGCCGCCATGCGATCCGCTCTCGTCACCCACTGCGGCGCGGGCTCCACGCCGGAACTGGACGGGCTCGCGCGGGAGGCCGGCACCGCGGGCATGGCGGTGCTCCGGTCCCGAGGGGGCGCCCTCGACGCGGTCATCGCGGCGGTCGTCGCCCTCGAGGACGACCCGAGGACGAACGCCGGCACCGGGTCCCGGCTGCGGGTCGACGGAAGCCTGCAGATGGACGCCGGGCTGATGGACTCCCGCCGCCGCATCGGCGCCGTCGCCGCCATCTCCAAGGTCAAGAACCCCATCCTGGTCGCGCGCGCGGTGATGGACACGCCGCACATCCTCCTGGCAGGGGAGGGCGCGGTCCGCTTCGCCCGGAAGCAGGGCTTCCCCGCCTTCGACCCCGCCACGCCGCGGGCGCGAGAGCGCCTCCGGGAGTCCCTGACGAAGCTCCGCTCCGGGAAGCTGCCGCGTTGGGCAACCCGGTGGAAGGGGTTCACCTGGGACACCGTCGGTGCGGTGGCCCGGGACGGCCGCGCCCGGTTCGCGGCGGGGAGCTCCACCGGCGGGCACGCCTTCATGCTCCCGGGTCGGGTGGGCGACTCGCCCCTCCCGGGCGGCGGGTTCTACGCCGGTCCGGCCGGGGCGGTGACCGTCACGGGCATCGGGGAGGAGATCGCCCGGCTCGTCCTCTCCAAGTTCGTCTACGACGAGATCGAAGGGGGAGGACGGGCGCAGGCCGCCTGTGATGCAGGGCTGGCCCTCTTCCCGAGGCGCATCTCTGTGGGGATCATCGCGGTCGACGCGCGCGGGACGGGCGAGGCGTGCAACCGGGACATGGCCTGGTGGGGCTCCGACCGCGGCCCCGGCGGTTAGAGGAGCGACTCGACGTTCTTCGCGTTCTCGCACTGGGTGCCGGTGTCCAGGCCGGTCCCGCCGTCCGCGATGTCCTTGCCGTACTGGCACTCGAGCAGGTCGTCGCCGTCGCCGGCCCAGATCAGGTCGCCGCCGCCGGTGATGACCTCGAACTGGCCCACGGAGTCGGCGATGAACCGGTCGTTCCCGTCGCCGCCGTACATCCGGTCCGTGCCCAGGTTGACCGAGTCGGCCCCCGCGCCCCCGAACACGTGGTCACCGAGGAACCGGTCGTCCCCGGGCCCGCCGTCGATGGCATCGTTCGCGGCGAAGACCACGTCATCGCCCGTCGTCGCGAGGATGAAGTCGCCCGCCATCACGTCGTTGCCCTCGCCACCCTCGATGAAGTCCGGCGCCGCGTGGATGATGTCGTCCCCGCCGATCGCGGGCACGTCCCCGAAGATCACGTCGCCGTTGATCTCGTCCGGGGCGTCGTCCCCGTAGAGGAAGTCGACCCCGCCGCGGATCTCGTCGGACCCGGCGTTCCCGAAGAGGACGTCGCCGGAGATGCGGTCATGGTCCGGGCCGCCGTGGATCCGGTCGATGCCGCCGGTGATCCGATCGCCGCCGCCGCGGCCCTCGATGCGGTCGCCCTCGATGATGTCCTCGCCGGGGCCGCCGTCGATGACGTCGTTGCCGCCGCGGAGGGTCTCCGGGGCCTCCGTCCCGATCAGGAAGTCGCCGGCGATGTAGTCGTTCCCGTCCCCGCCGAGGAGGGTGTCGTTCCCGTCCCCGCCGCAGATGACGTCGTTGTCGTCGGCGCCGTCCACCGTGTCGTCCCCGCCGAGGGCGACGATGACGTCCGGGCCGGGGGTGCCGACGATGACGTCCGGGCCGTCTGTCCCGACGATCGTGGCGACGACGCCGCGGCAGGTGACCGGGTCCGCAAGAGAGTAGACCGTGGACCCCAGGATGGCCAGCATGGAGAGAACGACGATGGCGGAGAGGAATCTCGCGGCCATGGGGGACATGTTACATGTGGGCGTCGGAGGATATGGTTGTTTCGGAAGTGCCGTTCCTGAAACCACGAAGCAGCCCCCGTTGCCCGCGGAAGCACGTCCGATCGCGACGCTCCTCGACCCTGGAAGGTCGATTGGGGAGCGGCGGAAGGCGAGGGGGCGACCTCGCCATTTGCGTGAGCCCGAGCGACCTGCGGCGCACCGGAACGTTCAAGGAAGGTCGTGTTATCACGCCCCATGCTACCGGGTGAAGGTGGACCTGAATGGCGAAACGATCCGCGCTGACGAGCAAGATCGAGTCCGAGGTCAAGCTGCTGGAGCGGCACGTCGCGATGCTCCGAGCCATCATGGAGAACCAGCCTATCGGGATCATCCGCCTCAGCGAGCTCCTCAGCTACCCGCAGCACAAGGTCCGGTACTCCATGCGCATCCTCGAGCAGGAGGGGCTGATCCGCCCCAGCCCGGACGGCGCGCTGACGACGGACCGCCTCCAAGGGTTCCTGGATTACCTGAAAGGGACCCTGGACTCGATGGGGTCGACGGTCTCCCAGCTGCGGCAGAGCCTGGGCTGACCTAGGTGAAGGTGTAGGTGAAGCGGTCGGAGAAGTCGCCGCCGCTCGTGTGCACGACGACGAACACCTCGTAGTCCCCGGCGTCGCCGCAGTTCCTTCCGGAGCGCGAGAACACCGTGGCGGTCTCGCCGCCACCCACCGTCACCGGATCGAAGCCACGGCCCGTCATGGACCAGGTCCCGGCCCGTCGACCATCCGGGAGGATGCGGTCGACCTCGACCCCCGTGACCTCGACAGGCCCCTCCCCGCGGTTCGTCACCGTCACCGTCATGGTGTGCGGGGTGCCGACAGGGATCGGGCTCGGGGTGAGGGCGCCGTCGATCTCGACGACGCCGTTAGCGGTGGTTTCCTGGCGGTTCTTCCACGAGCACATCCCGCCGAAACCGGCGGCGACGACCGCGAGCGTGATGAGGCCTGCCATCAACGGGACGCACGGGGAGAACGGGAGGCGCATGCCGGACACCTAGGGGCGGAGAACGGCGGGCTAGGCCACATACCTGCCGCCGCCAGCACATCCCCCTAGCACGAGCCCCTCTGGTGCTAGGAACCCATCGACCCTAGGAGCCCTGAGATACGCTCTGAAACCCAGCAGGCGGCGAGGAGTCTGCCACCAGATGTGCCTCGCCTAACGGAGCCAAGCACTTGCGTCCCCTCCGCCAGCGTTCCCTTCCCACATGAGGCGGAAGAGGGACCCCTCAGGGCTGATGTTCTTCAGGACATCGAAACGATCGCCATCCTTGATGTGGTCGAATGGGGGGCTCAGCACGACGAATCTGATCCCGTTCATGCCGTCGAGGTCACTCACGTTCCCCTGGACCACCAGCGTACCGTTGGGCGCCCGAAGTACATACTCCGTGCGGTCCACCTCTATCGGATAGCAGCGTTCCCCTTGATTAACCACGAGCTGCCACGTACTCACGTCTCTGGCTGAAACGTCGAAGTGGGTGCCAAGACATCCGAACTCGCTGGGACGCAAAACGAACACTCCTGCAGCCACCGAGAGCGCCAGCAAGGCTATGAGGACGACCGCGACTACGAACTTGTTCCGCCGCTTCCTTCTCGCTTTGTCGAGGTGTTCCATGCTCATGTGATGTGGTCCCAGAAAGACGCCCGTCGTTAAAGTGCGTTCCTGAACAATGCGACCCTCGGGGCCGACCCGGACCCGAGCCCGGACGTGCACCCGCGGTCCATCACCGTCACCGCCACGCACGCCTACGAATCGGCGAGGACGTACGTCTTCACGGTGACGGTGGAGGACGACGACGGCGGCAGCACCGCCGTCACTGAGCTCGTGGCGGTGTAGACCACACCCCAGCTGCAGAGGTCCACGGGCCATCTCGAGCTCTACGGGGACGATCTCGGCGGAGTGGCGGTGATGCCACTGGAGTCGGACGGCCGCGGGATCGCTTGCAGACGGGGGCCGGGTGCCTGGACGCCCGCCTCCACGACCGCCATGGCGCTACGGGGGAAGGGTGAGGAAGGTCTCACGTTGCCCGAAGCCAGGGTCCTCGACACGGAGCAGGAGACCATCCCCGGGCCGAGCCAGGGACCGTGAGATCCGGACGCGATCCCCAGAATCGACCGTGGAGGCAGCACCCGTGACGTCGATGTAGGCGACGTCGCTCGTCTCATTCAGTTGGCCGAGGTACGCTTCAAGGGTGGACGTCCCGTTCGGGTCGGTCAAACGAAGGTATACCGCACTCCTGGAGATGGGCCCGCAGTCACTTCCGACCATCGTCATCTCGATCACCCAGTCCTCGCCAGGGGATGAAATGGGCGTGAGCACGACGCGGATGCAATCCATGTTGCCTCCGCCGCCAGAAGTCCACCCGGGCGTCAGCTCGTACCAGATGAACAGGACCACGAGAAGGGTCGAAACGATGGCGATCGCGGCCCACAGTCTCGCACGTCTGCTCCGCCGTTGGCCAGTTGGTTCCATGGCTCAACCGAACTCATTACGCCGAGAGTTGATAATCCCTGCGGTCACATGTAGGGAGCAAGACCTCCCGTAGCCCTGAATAGATGTGTAGCGCCGCGAGGCCTGTGGCGGTATGCGCCTCAGGGCGTCCGTTCGCTGCCTGGTCACCCGGTGGACGTTGAGCACGTGGTCGGCAGGAGCTTGACAAACTTCTCGGAAGTGGAGGACGTAGTCTGAAGGGGTGTCGACGTGGGTAACAGGGCTTGTCAAATCCTTAGGGGTTTTTCGCCGTCGAGGAAAGCGTGCGGCGGAGTCTCACTGGAAACGCTGCCTTTGCGCAGCCGTTCGCGATCGCTAGAATCCCTAAACGCGCGCCCTCAGCTCCCGCCGGCGACACGGCGGGGAGGGTTCACACAGGCCGTTCCCGGTCCGGTGCGAGGCGGCCGAGGGCGCGGGCGCCTCCGTCCGCGAGCGACTTCACGGTGGCCCGGAGCACGCGGGACATTTCGCGTCTGCGGCAGCGACCTGCCGGCGGTCACCCGACTAACGCGCGGCCCGGTACGTGTCGATCGCCGAGAGCAGCCCGGACCGCAGCAGGGTGGGCTCCATGCCCATGGCCAGAAGCTCCCCCTCGTTCCGCTCGAGGAGCTTGGCGAGATCCTCGGCGGCCGTAGATCCCTCCGTCGGGGCTATCCTGGGTGCCACCCGGTCGCACCCCGCCTCGAGAAGATAAGGGTGCCCTCGCCGTTCTCACGAATCGAAACATCCGGACCCCGGCCGGAGGTCCCGAGGAAGGTGTCGCACCCGAAATTCAAGCGAGCGCCGTCCCTCCCTCACCGCCCCGCCAAGGCTTATAAGAACACCGCCAATAGGCGCGACCGCTGCCGCTGTAGCTCAGCCTGGTAGAGCATTCGGCTGTTAACCGAATGGTCCCCGGTTCAAATCCGGGCGGCGGCGCACCCCTCCCGGCTCCCTCGTGGATTCAGGACGCCCCGGGCCCTCTCGCCGTCTCCGCAGCCCTACACTCGGGGCGCGGCGACCATGAGGCCCAGGACGACGAGGAGAAGGGCCATGGCGATGATCTGGCCCAGGTTGAACTGCTTCTGGAGCGCGCCCATCACCGGCATGTGGGTGCACTGCGCCTCCTGAAGGTGGCCGAGGATCTTCCGCCCGGCCCGGAGGGGCACGGCCATGCCGAACGAGAGCGTCCCGACGGCGAGGAAGAGGGCCACGAGGAGGAGCTTCACCCTCAGCAGGGCATCGATGTTGACGGGATTGAAGTAGTCCAAGTAGGCGTAGAGCAGCACCCCGAACGTGATGGTGAACGTCGCGGTGAGGGGGACGTAGCGGAGGTTCACCGGCAGGAGACGGAGCAGGACGGCCTTGCGCGACGGCGGTTCGACCTTCGGCATCACCACGCGCAGGACGACGACCCCGAAGATGACCGCGCCGACCCAGGCGATTGCGAACATGATGTGGAGGAACCGGAGGGCGATCGCGACGACGTCGGGCACGCCCGGCGAACGGGAGGGCCGGCATAAAGCTGCTCATCGCAACCGGCTTCAATCCGCCCAGGCTCTCCAGGTCCGTGCACCTCGGGGCGGGCGCCGCCTGGGTCGCCGCCGTCCTCAGCATCGCCACGTTCCTCCTCGCGGCGAAGTCGCACGGGCGCCAGATCCGGTTGGAGCGGGAGCTGGAAGGCCATGACGCCGTCGTCTTCGGCGGCACCAACCCGCCCTTCGTCGAGGCGCTCTGGCGGAAGGACCGTGCCCTGTACTGGAGGGTCTTCCCGATCGCCGCGGGGGTCCCCGCGTTCGTCTTCATGATGCTGCCCGTGCTCGGCATCCTCCCGGGGATCGAGGCGCCGCAGGCCGTCCTGGTGCTCGGGTCGATCCTCCTTTGGGCGTTTGTCACGTCGTTCCTCGTCTGCGGACTGGTCAGTGCAGGCCGCCTCCGCCTCTCGCTCCATCGCACGGACCCCGGGGCCAAGGAGTCTCGAGAAGCCTGGGCGTGGCGCGTGGGGCCGGAATGGCTCCAGGGCGCCCGTCGCGGCACCGCGGCGTACTGGATCGCCACAGGGGCCGTCGCCGCCACCGCCCTGGGCGCCCTCCTCTGAGCTCCCATCAACCTTCAAGTAGCCGGCGCCGGTTGGGACCGCGTCGGGCCCGTAGCTTAGCCCGGGGGAGCGTCCGGCTCATAACCGGCTGGTCGTCGGTTCAAATCCGACCGGGCCCACTCAGCCCTCGCCCGCCTTCCCCTTGAACTTCTTCGCGAGGAACTCGCGCACGGGCACCAGCGTGGCCTCGTCCCCCTCCCATTCCTTGAGCTCCTTGCCGAACTTGTCCTCGATCTCGAACAGCGCGCCCTCCATCATCTCCCGCAGGCGCGGCGTGTCGCGCCCGCGGATCACCGCGGCGAAGTAGAGGTGCTCCCCGCGGCGGATCACGATGGAGTACTCCCCGAAGTCCATCTTCTTCAGCGCGCGCTTCTTGTCGCCGTAGACGAAGGCGTCGTGGACGAAGTCCTGGACGGCGGTGAGCATCCCGCTGACGATGTCCGGGTCCCTCTTGGTGCTCTCGCTCGGAGAGAGGTGGTGGATGAGCGTCCCGTTGCGGTGGACCAGGAACATCTCCTCGATGTGCGGGAGCATCCGGCGGTAGACGACGAAGATCCCCGCGGCGAGGACGAGCAGGACGAGGAGGAATGGCTGCCAAGGGAACGGGGGCAGGCCATCGCCCGGAGGGGGCCGCACGGGGACGTCGACGAGGAGCGTGTTCGATTTGTGGAAGGCGCTGCCGAGGCCCAGGGCGTTCGTGGACTCCGTCGTCACGAACAGGGCGAAGGTCTCTCCCCGGGCGCCGGAGACGTTGAGCGAGAGGGAGTAGGTGGCGTTCCCGGGATCCACGGGCGTCAGCACCCAGGTGAGGTTCTGCCCGTTGACCACCACGAGGCCCGGGAAGCCGTCCCCCAGGTGCCGGGCAGAGGCCGGGATCGTCGTGTTGACCCAGACGGTGCCCGCCGGGCGCGAGCCGTTGTTCATCAGGACGATCTCGAAGGTCACCAGGTCCGGGTTCGTGCCCGCCACCGCGATCAAGGTGGACACGATCCTCGGGGCGCGGATCCACTGCGTCACGGACACCGCCGGGAGGCTGGTGACGACCCATCCGCGGTCGCTGAACTGGAGGGAGCCGAGGAGATCGAGCCGGTGGCCGTCGGCCAGGTCCGGCCCCGCGCGGAGGACCAGGGTGAGCGTGTGCGAGGCCTCGAGGTTGCCGACGGGGACGTCGGTGAGACGCCACCCCAGCAAGGTCGTGTTCACCTGCGATGCCCCCAGGAGCGTGAGACCCGGCGGGAGGGTGAGGTTCAGCCACGCGACGGCGGTGGCGGCGTTCCCGGTGTTGTTGAAGTAGAGCGTGGCGGTGAACGTCGAGCCGCCGTCGACCCCGACCGGATCGACCCGTCCCTCCAGGCGCAGCGACGGGGCGAGGAAGAGGACCGACACCGGGTTGGCCGTGGCGTTCCCGATCACGCGAGCCGCGACCGGGCCGGTGTGGTTCAGCCGGGCGGTCAGGGTGGCGGAGAAACCGTCCTGGACGCCCGGGGCGACCGTCAGGTTGGCCCAGAGGAAGGCCGAGGCCCCGGGGGCGATCGGAGGAAGCGTCCACGACACCTGACGAAGGAACGGGTTGTAGCAGGGCCCGCAGCTTGCGTTCACGAAGACCAGCTCCGCGGGGACGCTCACGTTGACCCAGGTGGTCGCCGCGGGGGCGAGGCCCTGGTTGCGGACCACGAGGTCATAGGACACCACCTGCGTGGACTCGGCGAAGAGAGGCGAACCCGAGGCGGAGAGGGTGAGCACCGGGACCTTGACGACGGTCGTGACGGAGCCGGTGGAGTCGGGCAGGGGGACGCCGCTGGGGTGCCGGTACGAGACCACGACGGTGTTCGTCAGGACGGACCCGGAAGGGACCGTGTCGGGGACGAGGACATCGACCGTGTACGTGCGAGTGTCGGTCCCGTTCGGCGAGAATTCCGTACCGGGGATCCAGGTGACGGCCCCCGCGCCCGGAACGCCGCCGCTCGAAGAGGCCACGTAGGAAACGGCGCCGGGAAGGGTGTCCACGATCACGACGTTCGTCGCGTTCCGCGTCCCCGTGTTGACGATCGTGATCGTATAGCGCACGGAGGCCCCGGGGTAGGGGTCGACGAGGTCGACCGACTTCGTCACCTCCATGAGCGGGCTGTTCACGGTGGTCCTCGCCTCGGAGGTTTCCGTCGGGTACGTCGTACCGTCGCTGCCCGCATAGTCCAGCGTGGCCGTGTTCAGCAGCACGCCCAGGAGTAGGCCGGGGTCGATCAGGACGGTCACCGTGAACGAGTTCGACCCGGGCACGACATTGGTGAAGTTCCACCCATAGAACGGCGCCAAGGACCAGCTGGGAACGATGCTGCTTGAGACGTAGGTCACATTGGCCGGGAGGGTGTCGTTGACCCACACACGGTCGGCTACGGCGTTGCCGGTGTTGTTGATCCAGATCGTGTATTGGAGGCTCTCGCCGCCGTTCGCGACGGTCGCATTGACGCGCTTGCTGAGGGTCATCACCGGGGACACGATGGCGAAGGCGGTCACGGCGGCCTGGGAGACCGAGTTCCCCTCGAACGCCACGACCGTGACGTCGTACGGGCCGAGGCCGGTCAGCACCCCGAGGGACCACCGGTACTCCTTCCAGGCGGGGGGGGTCGCCGGATCGGTGAGGATCGTCGGGGAGACAGGCGGGAGCGTCGCGGTCCCGTTCGCGACGGTCAGCTGCGCGTTGGCGATCTCCGTCGCGTTGAAGGGGTCGCTGATGCGAGCGACGACCGTCAGCGGATCGAGCGTGGTGAAGGAAACCCCGGGGCCGACCAGGTCCCGGACGGTGAGGCTGTCGATCCGGATGTAGCTGCTCGTCTGCAGGTTGAGATGGGAGGGGACGGCGCTCCCGCCGTAGTGCACGTAGAGATCCTGCCCTGCGCCGCCCTCGTTGCGGATGCGCAGGGCGAGTCGCTCCCCGGCGGCGATCGTCTGCCCGGGGGGCGAGAAGTCGGCCTGGTAGGACTGGGGCCCGGGGAGAGGGTCCAGCGCGACCGACCGGGTGATCGAGTCGATCGGGGTGAGGTTCCCCGCCCACAGCAGGGAGAACGTGACCGTGTGGGAAGCCGGCACCTGGTCGTCCTCCAGGAAGAGGATCACAGAGACGCGACCGTCGAGGCGCAAGGGCGTCGCGGCGGCGCTCGCCATCGTCCAAAGGTGTTCTCGCTGGGCCGGCCCGCCCGACTCCACCAGGGTGACGTTGAGGCCGCCTCCCGACGGCGGGGGCGGCCGGAGCGTGTCCCCGCCGTAGAGGTAGAGCTGCTTCCACTCCAGCGCGACGGCGACCGCGGCGGTGGCCTCCAGGATGGGACCCTTGACGCCGAACGAGTCGGTGTACTCCACCAGGAGGGTGGCAAGAAGCACGGTCCCCGGCGGAGGGGACGCGGTGAGCCGGGCGACCACGTCGAAGGAGTGCGCTCCGGGGACGACGGGCGAGAACCGCCAGCTCCCGGGCGCCAGATAGGCCCCGCCCTCCGTCGCGTTCGTGTCCCACTCGATCTGGAACTCGGGCGCGACCGTGAGGTTCGTCCACACCGTTCCCGCATCCGTGCTCCCGGTGTTGTTGAAGTACACGGTGTAGGTTACGGTGGCGCCGGTCTTGACGCTCGGCGGGAAGACCTTGAGCCCCGCCGTCACCGCCGTGGTCGAGGACTCCCCGATGACCCGGTAGGCGAGCTCGCGGTTCGCGCGATCGGTGAGCTCCCAGCTTCCGGTCATCGGGACCGGCACCTTCGTGTCATTGCGCTGCCAGTTCCCCTCGGTGAGGTTGTCGTTCCCCGAGTTCCCGAGGAACCACCGGAACGACGAAGGGTCCGTGGCCGGGGAGAGGACGACCCAGTACCTGGCCGGCGGGAGGATGACGCTCGCGGTGAACGGGAGGAGATACCAGGCCCGGTTCGTGTCGATGAGGGAGAGCCCGCTCGCGAGAACCGCTCCCGGGCGCCCGGACGCGTCGGTCCAGATGGCCCCGGAGAGGTCGGCAGGCGAGCCCCCGTTCGAGGCGACGTTCAGCTCCACCGCGTCGGCGCGGTAGGTCGCCGTGGTGGTGAAGGACTGCGCGGCGAGGGTACGCGTCGTCGCGTCCTCGCTGAATGTGAACGAGGCGTTCCCGCCGGGTTGCGGCTCGTTGGTCGCGATGATCGGGGCCTGGAGGACGGGCGTCGAAAGAAGGACGAGGAGGAGCACGAGAAAGGACGCGTGGAACCGCATCATCGAAGTCAACTGGGTGTGGTGTTGTCCATAGCCCAATGACTTAAGACCTTTCCCGTGCCACCCCAGGCGGCGCCTCTCAGGCGCTTCTAGGGGTACAGATTGATACGCCCCTCCCGCGTGGGTCGGGCGATGGCCGAACTCGGGCTGCGTCGCGACGTGGTCGACGCGGCCGCCCGCCTGCACATCCTGGAATACACCTCACCCCAGATTAAGGCGATACCCCGCGTCTTGGCGGGTCGGCACGTGCTCCTGGTCGCCCCCACGGGGATCGGCAAGACGGAGGCGGCCATGCTCCCCCTCTTCGACCGGCTCCTCGAGAACCCCGGCCCCGGGATCGCCTGCCTGTACATCACGCCGCTACGGGCCCTGAACCGGGACATGCTCCGTCGGATGAAGCAGTTCGGCGAGCGCCTCGGGATCCCGGTGGCCGTGCGCCACGGCGACACCACGCCGAAGGAGCGCTTGGCGCTGACGCGGGACCCTCCCCAGGTCCTGATCACCACCCCGGAGACCTTCCAGCTGCTGTTCACCGGGGTGCGTCTCCGTCGGCAGCTCGCGAACGTCCGGCACGTCGTCATCGACGAGATCCATGAGCTCGCCGGGGACGATCGCGGGGCGCAGCTTGCGGTGGGACTCGAGCGTCTCGTCGCCGTGGCCGGGGAGTTCCAGCGCGTCGGCCTCAGCGCCACCGTCGGTACCCCGACGGAGGTCGCCGGGTTCCTCGGGGGCGTCGGGCGCAAGGTCGAGATCATCGAGGCGCCGGTCGCGAAGGACTTCGACGTGACGGTGGAGTTCGCCGCCGAGGTCGAGGCGGACGAGAAGGTGGCCCAGGCCCTCCGCGTCCCCGGGATCCAGGCCGCGGCGTTGCGGCGGTGCCGCGAGGTGGTCTCCGAGCATCGGTCGATGCTCCTCTTCGTGAACACTCGGGACACCGCCGAGTTCCTCTCGTCCCGGCTCCGCGCCCTCGGCGAGGACCCTCCCATCGGCGTCCACCACGGTTCGCTCAGCCGCGACGTCCGGGTCCAGATGGAGGAGGACTTCAAGGCCGAGCGGCTCCGGGCCCTGATCTGCACCTCGTCCCTCGAGCTTGGCATCGACATCGGGACGGCGGACTTCGTCCTGCAGTTCAACTCCCCGCGGGAGGTGGCGCGGCTCCTCCAGCGCGTGGGGCGATCGGGGCACTCCGTGGGCGGGACCTCCCGGGGCCTGCTCCTCACGACGAGCGAGGACGAGTTCGCGGAGGCCTGCGTCATCGCGCGCCGGGCCGCCGCGGGCGAGATCGAGCCGCTCCAGGTGCGGCGCAACAACCGGTGCGTCCTCGTGAACCAGATCGTCGCCATGGCGCTGATCGCCCCGCAGGAGGCCGACGCGGTCTACGGGCTCGTCCGCCGTGCGTACCCGTTCCGCGACCTGCCGCGCGCGGAGTTCGAGGACCTGCTCCGCCAGATGACCGAGATCCGCCTGGTGTGGTCCCGCGACGGCCGGCTCGGCGCGTCGAGCATGGCCCGCACCTACTATTACGACAACCTCTCCATGATCCCGGACGTCCGCACCTACCGCATCCAGGACATCGCGACGCGGAAGATCATCGGGACGCTGGACGAGTGGTTCGTCGCCGAGAACGCGAAGGTGGGGAACACCTTCGTGATGAAGGGCACCGCATGGCGGTTCGTCGAGCTCAAAGGCGAGGTGATCCTCGTGGAGCCCGTCCAGCACATCGGCGAGGTGCCGTCGTGGGTGGGCGAGGACATCCCCGTCCCGTTCGCCGTGGCCCAGGAGGTCGGGGCGTTGCGGTCCGACCTCGACTTCGCCCGCTACCGGGCGGACAAGGGGGGACAACACCGCTACCGCAAGTACCTGGCGGAGGCCAAGGGGAGCCCGCCGACGGACCGGCGGATCACCCTCGAGGTGGGCAAAGGGGTCCTCGTCCTGAACGCCTGCTTCGGGAGCCGGGTGAACGAGACCCTGGGGCAGCTCCTGTCCTCCCTGCTCGGGGCGCGCTTCGGGCAGTCCGTGGGAGTGCGGACCGACCCGTACCGGGTGGTCCTCCAGGTCCCCCGGATCGTCTCCCCCGAGATGGTCCTGGAGATCCTCCGCCCGGCGGACCCGGACGGCCTCGAGCCCCTCCTCCGCGTCGTGCTCCGGAACTCCCCCTACCTCCGATGGGCCTTTGTCTTCGTCGCGAAGAAGTTCGGCGCGGTCCGTCGCGAGGTGGACTGGGAGGCCGTGAACATCCCGAGGCTCCTCCAGACGTACGAGGACACGCCCCTCCTTGAGGAGGTCCTCGACAAGATCTTCTGGGAGCGGATGGACATCCCGGCCACCGCCGGGGTCCTGCGGCGCCTCCGGGACGGGGAGATCGAGGTCACCGTGACGCCGCTCACCGCCATCGGCGCGGCCGGCCTGGAGCGGGGCATGATGCTGATCGCCCCGCAGAAGGCGGACCATGCCACCCTCATGTCCCTCAAGCGGCGCCTGGAGAACGACACCGCGCACCTGGTCTGCCTGAGCTGCGTGCACACATGGCGGTCGATGCCGAAGGAGCTCCCGGCGAAGGTCCTCTGCACGAACTGCGGAGGCGCGATGATCGCGGCGCTCGGCCCCTACGAGCGCGAGAAGTCGAGGCTGCTGCGGAAGGAGAAGCCCTCCAAGGAGGAGCGGGTCGAGGTGCGCCGCCTGTACACGAACGCCAGCCTCGTCCGGTCGTACGGGCGCAGGGCGGTCCTCGCGCTGGTCGCGCGCGGCGTCGGGCCGGACACCGCGGCCCGGATCCTCCGGGGCCTCCACCGGGACGAGGAGGAGTTCCTGAAGGACGTCCTCGCGGCAGAGCTCACGTACGCGCGCACGAAACGGTTCTGGGACTGAATCAGTCCGCGGCGCGCCGAGCGAACAGCTGCAGGCGGGTGACGGTCGAGGCGAACTCGTGCTCCGCGGCGGCGAGGAGCTCCTCCACGCTGCGGAGGGAGTAGCGGTAGGCCAGCTTCTTCGTGGCGGTGACGAGGACCTCGCGCTGCAGGATCCCCCGTCGCATGAGGAGCGCCAGGTTCTGGCGCACGCTCCTCTCGGACACCCGCAGCTGCCGGACGATCTGGCGGACGCTGAGCTCTCCGCGGGAGGCGAGGGCGCTCACGATCTTGAGGGAGGTCCTGGGCAGCCGCAGGCCCTCGCTGAAGGCGGTGACGAACCCGCGCATCGCGTGGTCCCCGGGCCTCGCCGGCGTCATCCCCCCCGGGAAGGGCTAGCGGATATATGTAAATTGGCCTGCAGAGGTGTGCATGTCGCTCTTCCGGAGACAAACGGCTATATAGCGTGGCTCGGATGCTCCGGGATACGGGTCGGACCGAGGTGATGTCGGCGTGGTGACGTATGGCCCCCGGGGAGTGAAGATCGTCCTCACCGCCCCGCGCGGGGAGATGAGCCGGTACAACGGAGACCCGTTCGGCGCGTTCATCGCGGTGTTCCCGGAGAAGGTCATCCCGCGCCCGATCCTGAACCCCGACTGGTTCCGGCGGGCGGACAACCCCGACGGGTCCGCGAAGTTCGTCCCCTACGGGCTGCGAAAGGTGGAGACGCTCCTGCTGAACGCCGGGTTCCCCCCGGAGGACGTCGTCTGCTGCCACCCCGACAACCTCGAGCGGTTCGTCGGCCCGGAGACGAAGATCGTGGGCATCACCTCGATGGACCCGATGGGGCTGGCCTACGTCTCCGTGACCTACAACTCCATGATCGCCGTGCCCGGGGAGTCCGTGGACGCGGCGGAGTTCCGCAGGATCATGGAGAACCCGGTGTTCCAGAAGTACCATCCGTTCGTGGTCGTCGGCGGCGCCGGCCCCTGGCAGATCCGCCATGCGGGGATGGTGGAGAAGTGGGGCATCCACCTGCTCATGCACGGCGAGGGGGAGCTCGTCCTCGTCGACACCTTCCGCCGCATCCTGAACGGGGAGAAGGTGGACAAGGAGATCTACGGCCCGAAGGTCCCCATCGAGCTCATCCCCCGGATCCGGAACGCCGCGAGCTACGGGGTGGTCGAGATCACGCGGGGCTGCGGCCGGGGCTGCCAGTTCTGCTCCCCGACGAACCGCCGCCGCCACTCCCTCCCGCTCGACCACATCCTCCAGGAGGTCGAGGTCAACGTGCGCGGCGGGAACGACTCCATCTTCCTCGCGACGGAGGACCTCTTCCTCTACGAGTGCGGCCCGCGGTTCGAGCCGAACGGAGAGGCCATGGAGCGCTTGCTCACCGCCGTCGGGAACCACCCGGGGGTGGAACACGTCCACCTCTCCCACATCGCGATCGCGCCCGTCGTCTACGACCCGAAGGCCGTGGAGCGCATCTCCCCCATCCTGATGGAGAAGACGAAGTACACCCCGCAGTTCCGCAGCAACTACAAGGAACCCTTCATCACCGCGCTCTTCGGGATCGAGTCCGGGTCGGTCCGCATCATGAAGAAGTACATGCGGGGGAAGATCTGGCCGTACGACATCGACCAGTACCACGAGATCAACGTCCAGGGCGCGGGCATCCTCAACGACAACGGCTGGAAGCCCATGGCGACCATCCTCACGGGCTGGCCGGACGAGACCCCCGCGGACACGGTGCAGACCCTGGAGCTGATCGACAAGCTCCGGGGCCACGACCTGTTCCTCGTGCCCCTGCTCTTCATCCCCCTCGAGGACACCAAGCTCAAGAAGGAGCGCCGGACCTCGCTCGACCAGCTGACCCCGGAGCAGTGGGACGTCTTCGCCGAGGGGTGGCGGTTCAACATCGACTGCTGGGCGCAGAACCAGCAATGGATCTTCACGGTCGGGGCCCTCTTCTCCTACTTCACCTACTTCCGCTGGAAGCACGGGAACCGCGTCTTCCGACCCATCATGAAGATCGCCAACATGCCCTTCGCCGACAAGTTCGCCCCGGTGCAGGCGGTCCCCTCCAAGTTCCCGTACAACGGGGACGGCACCTGCGACCTCGACATGTGCCTGGAGCCGGGGCAGGCCGCGTCAGTGCGTCTCGATTTTGAAGAGGATGCTCGTGCCGCGAAGGGCCGTCTGGACCTTGTCAGCAAGCCATAGGGCGTCCTCGACCCGGGCGTTCTTGTCCCACTCGTAGACGAAATCGTAGTTCCCCTTCGTGGCCCGGAAGCCGATGTCATGGAGCAGGTTCGCGACCTCGCTGGGTCGCCCGCCCTCGGAGCTGAACGTCACGGTGAGATAGGAGATCATCGGCGGGGGAATGCGACGGCGAAATAAAGCTTGCGCGCCGGGCGGACGGCCAGCCGCCTCCTCGGCGGACCTACGTCGTGTTCCGTCTCAGCTCGTCGAGCATGAAGAGGGCGAGCTCCAGGTTCTGCTCGCTCCCCTTGTAGTTCCCCTCCTCCAGGTCGCGCTCGGCCTCCCGGAGCAGGGACTCGGTGCGTTGCGCCTCCTCGGGGTCGGCGGTGGTCAGCGTCTGGAGCTCCCGGCGTGCCGAGCCGATGCGCTCCGCGGTGGCCCGGTGCGTCTCGCGAAGGGACGACGCCGTCCCGCGAGCCTCCTCGGCGACGCGCGTCGCGGACTCGAACTCGCCCTCGCGGAGCAGCCGGGAGGCCTCCTCCAGCCGGGTGGCGGCCAGGATCGGCTTGAACCCCCACTGGGAGACCTCCTGCACCGTCTCCCCCGCCCGCTTGATGGCCTGGGAGGCCTCCGCGTGCACGAGGCGCAGCCTTTCCGCCTCGGCGCGGGCCTCCTTGGCGCGTTCCCGCGCCCGCTCCAGCTCCCCGGCCAGGATGAGGTCGCGGGCGCGCTCCAGCGCCGGCATCATCGTGGGCATGTAGATCCCATCTGCGGCGAGCTTCTCCCGGCTCGCCTCGGCCACCTCGAGGTCCGCGATGATGGGGTCGAACCGCTCCCGGGTCTCCTTGCTCAGCGCCACCGCCCAGTCCGCGAGGTCCCGGGCCTCGGCGAACTTCGCCTGGGCGAAGGCCGCCTGGGCCTTCTCGAGCGCCTCGAACGCCCCGTGCCAGGCCCCCCGTTGCAGGACCTGCGGGTCCACGTGCGGGTGTGCCGCGACCTCCTGGCGGAGCGTCGCCGTGGCGGCGGTCACCGCCTTGTGGGCCTCCGCGTAGGCGACCACCTTCGCGGCGTAGCGCGCGGCGGTGCGAGTCGCCACCTTCGCGGCATGCTCCGGCCCCGTGAGGACGTTCCCCTTCACCTTGACGAACCCCTTCGCCAAGACCGCCTCGATCGAGGCCGTCTCCTCGGCGACCCCTGGGAGGTCGATCCCGTACTGCCGGAGCTCGTCCACCCGCGCCTCCATCTCCAGGAGCGACTGGCGGACCTCGGGGACATGCTTGCGCAGGGAAGCGGCAAGGCGTTCGGCGCGCGACGCCTGTCGCGACGCCTCCTCATGGTGGCGCTTGGCAGCCTCCGCCTCCGCCTTCTCTAGCAGGGCCGAGGCGGCCGCGGGCTCCAGCCCCTCCTCCTTGGCGGCCTCGATGGCCGCCTTCGCCTGCTCGATCGCCGCGTTCGCGGAATCGAGCTTCTTCCTCCCGAAGAGCACGCCCAACGACCTCAGTGGCTGTCGGTGGGTTAGCCCCTCCCCTTATATTTCTATTCGTCCTGCGGTATCACGCCGGCAGGGGCGGCCCGGCTCGCAACTTTTATATGAAGGGGTCCGGCTAATGCGACCGGTTCCCGTGGCCGAGCAACGCATCCGCTGCCAGGTCTGCGACGCCCTCAACACGCCCAGCGAGAAGTTCTGCGAGGTGTGCGGCGTCGAGCTCAAGGTCGCCGCCAAGCCCGGGGGGGCCGATGTCGACAGCCTTCTCCAGGAGCTCATCGAGACGAAGACCGGCGCCGCCGCGAAGAAGAAGGGGTCCGCCCTGGACATCGAGGAGGACATCGTCGACGAGCTGCTGGACAGCCTCGTCGTGGACGAGACGCCCACCACCGCCTCGCCGGCGGTGCAGGAGTTCGAATGCCCCATCTGCGGCGCCTCGGTGGCGGAGAACGCCCCGGAGTGCCCCCAGTGCCACACCCCGTTCGCGCCGATCGGCGCGGAGGCCGCCCCGGCCCCGGAGCTCGAGGCCGAGGAGTTGCCCGAAGGACCCGAGGCCCCTGCAACGGAGCCCGTCGAGGCGAAGGCCCCCGTGACCCGGCCGGTCCCCGTCGAGGCGGAGCCCGCGCCGGAAGAGACCCCCGTGGCGGTGACGGTTACGGAGGAGGACCTGTCGAAGCTCCGCGTCTCCAGCGGGCGGCTCATCGACTTCGTCGTCATCGGCACCGTGGCGGCGCTCATCATCACCTTCTTCGGGTTCGGCATGTGGTCGCTCGACACCGTGTCCGCGAACCCCGCGTCCCTGGGCATCTTCCTCGGGATCATGTTCGGCGGCCTCGCGGCCGGCTTCGCCCTCTTCCAGCTGACGACGTCGGCGATCAGCCAGGGCGACCGGCTCGTCAAGGCGGCGCAGTACGACGAGGCCCTCGCCCACTACGACCGCGCCATCCGCATGGGCTCGAAGCCCGCGAGCGCCTGGACCTCGAAGGGCGTCGCACTGAAGCGCCTGGGCAAGTATGAGGAGGCCCTCCGCTGCCACAACATCGCCCTCCGCCTCGACCCCAAGAACGAGATCGCCTGGTGCAACAAGGGGGACATCTACTTCCGCCTAGGGGACCTGCCGAAGGCGGTGGAGTGCTACGACCGCGCGCTCGAGCTCCGCCCGCGGTACGCCATCGCCTGGAACAACAAGGGCGCGGCGCTGGCGAAGGCAGGGAAGTTCGACGACGCCCGCAAGTGCCATGACCGCGCGGTCCGCCTCCGGCCCCGGTACGTCGCGGCCTGGCTGAACCTCGGCGAGGTCCTCGCCAAGCTCGGGAAGCGCGCCGAGGCGGAGAAGTGCCTCCAGCGGGCGCGCGCCCTCACCGGGTAGGCCGCCGCCCCCGAGCGACGAGGTAGTACTCCCGGCTCTCGGAGAGCGTCGCCTTCGGGGCGTGGCCCTGCACCTTCTCGAACTCCCCGCGGAGCTCTTGGAGCAGGGCCTCCGACTCCTCCCCCTGGAAGACCTTGGCGACGAAGCACCCCCCGGGGATGAGCACCCGGCGGGCGATGCGCCACGCGTCCCGGACCAGGGCGGCGCTCCGGGCGTGGTCCAGGGTCCGGTTCCCGCTGAGGCGCGGGGCGACGTCCGAGATCACCGTGTGGGCCTCGCCCACGGACTCGGCGAGCACCTCCGCGAGCGCCGTGTCGGTGATGTCCCCGCGGTGGAACTCGACCCCCTTGATCGCCGGGGCCGAGACCGTGTCCACCGCCACGACCCGGCCCCCGTCCCCCACCAGGCCCTTCGCGACCTGGCTCCAACCGCCGGGGGACGCGCCGAGGTCGATCACCGTGTCCCCTTCGTAGAAGAGCTCGAAGCGCTCGTCCATCTGAAGCAGCTTGTACGCCGCGCGCGAGCGGAAGCCTTCGCGCTTCGCCGCCCGGTAGTACCGGTCTGACCGGCGCTTCCGGAGCCACGCCTTCCCCATCGCCGGCCGGAGGGCCGGGAGAGTATTCAAGCTGAGCGAAGGAGGGAAAAAATAGGAGGGGGGAGGATGGATGCCGGGGCGACCCAGGAAACCGGAGGGTCGTCCGGCGACTCCGTCCACCGGACCCGGGGAGGGTCCGCCTCGGTATTTCATGGGATTGGTACGGGCGTGAAAGTGGGCTTAAAGGGGATGGTTCGATCTTCCATGGTGAGGACTGACCTGTGAAGTCCCATAATTAGTTTCCTGGAGGTGGGAGGGTTCACCGACCACCCCTCCGGATTCGCTTCCGGTAGGCCCTCTTCTCCTGTGGACGCAGCTTCCGGACGAAGGCCTCCGCGG
>Ga0209342_10000797_pt1 | contig 36420 bp, 44 predicted proteins | sample RifCSP16_2_FD_184023 | JGI IMG/M metagenome (GOLD analysis project Ga0209342, IMG submission 184023) | Soil microbial communities from Rifle, Colorado - Rifle CSP2_sed 16_2 (SPAdes) (version 2) | ecosystem: Environmental > Terrestrial > Deep subsurface > Rock core/Sediment | place: Rifle...
CGCTCCGCTTGATCTGTGACCGTAAAGTTCAGGTTCCCCGATCGGCTGGCACAGATCAAGCGGAGCGAGCATTGCTTGAAATTGGCCTACTGCATGACGTGTCACAAGCTCCAGGGTTCCGAGTGTGAAGTCGTGATCTTGCCGCTGCATCGGTCGCTGTCCCGGCTGCCGATGGTTTCACGGGAGTGGATTTACACGGCATTCAGCCGTGCCAAGAAGATCCTCATTACCGTCGGCGACATCGACGCGCTAGGACCGATGATCGCCAGGGTGAGCACGAACCAACGGCACACACGGCTGCGGAAGCTGTTCGAGGAGTTGAACAGGCCGCCCAAGTTGGAGATCGACCTATGAATCTTGATCGCGTAACCATCACAGGGGCAGATGACAGCGTGCTCTCTACTGACCTGTCGGTTCTGTCGGCAGAGTTCCCATTTGTTGAGTGGGGGATACTGGTATCCGAGAACAACACGGCGGGCATCCTCAGTGGGCCGGCCATCCCTCGTTTCCCATCGGTGGACTGGATAACGAGCCTGTGCAGGCACGCCGAAGAGCATCGCATGGCGCTTTCTCTGCACGTCTGCGGTCGCTGGGTACGAGAATTACTCCTAGGTCGTATCCACATTCCGCCCGCCCTAACGTCTCAGATTTTCGAGAGAATTCAACTCAACTTCCATGCTGAAAATACACCGTGCAATGCACCCAAACTGCTTCGGGCACTCTTGGAGATAGGGCCTCAGCAGTTCATCTTCCAGGTTGACGGAGCCAACAGAAACGAGCACCTCGAAGCACTGTACGGAGAGAATGACATCGTTGGATTCGACGATGCCGTGCCCCTGTTTGACATATCCGGTGGCGCGGGGGTGGTTCCGAGTGAATGGCCCAAGCCTCAATACATGGCAGATGATGTGAACTACGTTTATCACGGATACGCCGGTGGACTCGGGCCGAACAACCTTGAAACCCAATTGCCACTAATCGCACGGGCGGCCGGAGACTGCCGAATCTGGATCGACATGGAGACCAAGGTTAGATCCAACAACGACAAGTTGTTTGATCTTGAGAAGGTACGCCGATGCCTGGAAATCTGCACGACGTGGGTATCGAGGCGTTGAACAGGCCGCAGCCGCTGGAGATGCAATTATGAGTGTGAGGCACTGGACCCCGTTGCAAGTCCTCGTACTCGGATGGATCGGTTTGTACGCCCAGGCGGCAAACGTCCGGCCGTTGCTGGATGCCATCCGCAAGGTCGAAACGGGCAATCACCCGGACCCAAAGAACGCCCTGGGCGATGGCGGCCGATCGCTTGGGCCGTACCAGATCAGCCGAGCCTACTGGCAGGACGCCCGTCCTGGCTTCGGAACCTACCGCGACGTGCGATATCGGCGGTACGCGGAAACGACGATGCTGTCCTACTGGCAGCGGTACTGCCCCGAGGCCCTGGCCAAGGGCGACCATGAAACGCTGGCCCGTTGCCATAACGGCGGGTGTGGCTGGCAACGTGCCGGGCCGAAAGCGCGGCGGATGATGGATGTGTACTGGGCGAAGGTAGAGGCCGTGATGCGGCGGAACGGGTGGCGATGAGCGAATCCATCATCATTTACCTCGTGTGCGGGAAGTCTGAAACTCTACGGGAGGCGTTCGACTGGGGCTCCGACACGCGACGCGAGGCAGAGCTATACGTCGATCCCGCGAGCCCGGAAAACGACTGCGTGCGCTGTTTTGAGGTCCGGGAAATAAAGGAGTCCGACAATGGATGAACCGATCAACTTTGGCGGCACGCTTGAGTGCTGTTGCGTATGTGGAGTCCACGGACCCTCGTGCGCAGCCCTCGTCACGGCCGTCGCCCGTGCCGACGAGGCTGAGAAGTGGGCGAGTACAAATTATGAGCGATACACCCAAATGGGGTCAGATTGTGCGATGGCACAGGCCCGCGTGCAGGAATTGGAGACCGAGATCGAGCGGCTGAAGGATGAGCAGCGTGCCCCAGTCCGCATTGTCGCTTTTCGCGAATTCTTCACCGGCAGCTCTGCGCCGACAGGGCCAGCCGTCACGGGGCGGGAATGCGGAACGTGCAAGTACCTAGAGTGCAAGCTGTGTTTCCGTTGGCCGATGCCGCTAGACATTCCGGTTGACAGATATGCGAAACCGTGCGGAGAGTGGGCCGCGAGGAGCGTGGAACAGATTGGAGGCACGACGTGAACGGCAACTGTATCCGATGCCTACGTAATGAGCGCGATGGAAGGGACCTGCTGTGTGCGGAGTGCCGCGCGACCGCAGACCCCCGCGACGAGCAGATCCGGCGGCCGAGGCCGCCCGGTTGGGTCAGCCCGGACATGTTGCGATCCGAACAGGTTGAAACCTTAAAAGCAGTGCGAAAACTGCTGAGCGCGCTCGAAGGATTCCTAGTGGCACTCGCTTTGGAAATGAACAAAGACAAGGTCAGCAGACCATGAAGCTCATCATCCGTCAAGAACTGTTCGGCGGCCCCTGGCGATGGGCGATCGTGGACAGGCACGGGAACACGCTGGCGAGATCGAGACCGGATGCTGTGTACAAAACGCAGGGTAAGGCAAAGCGTGAGCTTCTGAGGTTCCTCGCTCAAGCGGCCGCCGCCAATATGGATCACGGCGTAATCATCGCCCAGGCCGTGCAGATGCCGCTGTTTCATTTGGATGCGTGACGGGTAACCGAGCCCGCGCGAGCGAAGCGAGACACGGAGGTCGCAACAGTGCCACTCAGACGAGCAGCCGACGCGATTGTGATGGACATCCGGGCAGACAACCAGGAAAAGGGCCACTATGTCTATGACTTTGCCAACATGCGAGACCCGCATCTGCCGTTCTCGGTCACCCGGGAACATCTGAAAACCGCTGACTACACGGTACACCTGCCCGATGCCGCGCTGCCACAAAATCGGATTGTCATTGAGCGCAAAAGCTTGGACGACCTATACGGCACGCTGGGTAACGAGACCAGGCGGAAGCGGTTCAAGGCTGAGTTCGAGCGTATGAGCTTATTCGGATACGCCGCTGTCGTTATCGAAGCTACGCTTGAGCAGATCCTCAGGCCAAATGACTACCTGGACCCAAGGTACGCAACGAAGCTGAATCCACGAAGCGCGTATATGACGCTCATGTTCTGGTCACAGCGGTACGGCGTGCACATTTGGATGATGCCAGGTCGGCGGGTTGCCGAGCAGTGGACATTCCGGTTGTTGGAGTGCTGGACGCGCGACCACTACGCAAAACTCGCACAGCGGGCGATCGAAGCAGGAAAACATGACTCGACACGAATGGGGACTGTCAATGAAAACTAAGAAAAACGACCTTGAGCAATTCCTCAATCGCCTCCCCGACGGGTCCAGGGCGTGTGGCGAGGCGCGATCGTGGGCTAGGGGGAGAACGGCAGCTATGGCATGGGAAACCTGTCCGCGTGGGGATTGGTTGCTCTGGATGGCGGGAAAAGCCGGAGTGGACAGAGTGACAATCGTCCGCGCCGCATGTCAATGTGCCCGGCTGTCGCTACAGTTTGTCACTCCTGGAGAGAATCGTCCACGAATTGCCATAGAGACGGCCGAGCGATGGTGCACTGGCAATACGAGCATCACAGAAGTACGCGCTGCTGCTGCTGCTGCTGTTTATGCTGCTGGTGCTGCTGCTGGTGCTGCTGCTGCTGCTGCTGCTACTGCTACTGCTGTTTATGCTGCTGATGCTGCTGATGCTGCTGGTACTGCTGCTGCTCGTGTTGTCGTTGCGTGCCCAGAGACCAAGTTGGAGTGCGCCAACATCGTTCGCGAACACATCGGTTATACAACTATTTACAAGGCATTCCTGAAAATCACCGGAGAAGTGCAGGCATCATGAACACAGCGACCGCCGCCACACCCGCCGTTCTCACGCCCCGTGACATGATCCTCCAATCCTGCGCCGCCCTGTTTCCCCCAGGCCAGGTGACCGAAATGCGCATCCTCGACGTAGACGGCCGCGACAAAAAGAACGCTTCGGGCTGGTTTGACAACTGGGAACATCTTGCAGATGCAGCTACCAGGTATGAAGCCCGCAAGCCGGCCGGAATCTACGTCACATTGAACCCCTTGCACGAAGGTTGTCTCGCACGTGGGGCCAACGTCTGCCGGGACTGGGTCAAGGTCACATCGAGCGACCGGGACGTAATCCGCCGGAACTGGCTGCCGATCGACCTGGACCCTGTGCGCCCGTCGGGTGTGTCGAGCACGGAAGCCGAGCTTGCCCAGGCCGTGGACGTGGCCAAGGTGATCGTGGCGTACCTGGAAACCGAACTCGCCTTTCCGCCGGGCATCCGAGCCCACAGCGGCAACGGGCTTCACCTGTTGTACCGGGTGGACTTACCAAACGACGACGCCGCCAAGGAGATCGCCAGCGCGTGCCTCACTGCCCTCGACACCAAGTTCACCACGTCCACGGTCAAGATCGACACGTCAAACATCAACGCCGCCCGAATATGGAAGCTCTGGGGCACACTCGCACGCAAGGGTGACTCGATCGACGACAGACCACACCGCCGGTCGATGCTTTGGAAAACCAGGGGGACATACCCGATGTTCGAGACCATCGGAATCGTCCCGCAAGCCGCCCTGGAGATCCTGGCCGACGTCGGACGCTCTTTTCTCCCTTCCACCTCCAGCCGAACCGCGACGGCCGCGAAGAAGGAGAAGACAAGGGCGTCCGAGGGCGGCCAGGCCAGAAAGAAGCCGGCGGCGCTCGGTGAGTTCTATATCGACCTCGACGCGTTCATTCAGCAGCACGGACTGCATGTGACGCGCGAGGAGACCTTCGACGGCACCGGAAAGCGGTACATTCTCGACTGTTGCGTGTTCGATTCATCACACACGGGCACGTCGGCCGTTTTGGGTCGGTCGAGGACAAATCGGGTGTTCTACAAGTGCCAGCACGACAGTTGCAGCGCCAAGGGTTGGCGTGAGGTTAAAGCCCTATTCGATGGGAAGCCCGTAGCGAGTAGAAACGGCAGCACGACGCTCGGAAAGCCTGCCGAGGCCGCCGCAACCAAGAAATCTCGCAAAAAGCAGACCGACGTCGCTGAGCCCTGGGAACTGGCCGCCCAATTCATCGGCGAGGAGTGGACAGACTGCGATACGGGCCAGGTATGCGTCCGCAGGCACCGAGAAGCGTTCTACAGATACCACCGACAGCGAAAGTGCTACCTGGAGGTCACCGACGACACGGTAAAGGTTGCTTTGACGCGCTGGCTTGGCGATCGAATCTCGGAGCTCACCACGCGCAAGATCGGCGACGTTTTGAGCTCCATCAAGGCCATCGTGACAGCCCCGAGCGAGATCGACCTGCCATTCTTCTCGAAGATCGACACCGAGGCCGGCTTCGTCCAAGGCGACCCCCAGAAGCACCATTGGATAACATTTCGGAACGGAATCCTCGACGTTGACGCCGTTGTGGCTGGTCAGCCGTTCTCCGAGTGCCTTCACGGGCATACAACCGAGTGGTTTACCATCACGTCACTGCCTTTCGCCTTTCCGGTAACCGAATTCGAGACCCAATGCCCCGCGTGGCTCGCTTTTCTGGCCGAAACGATGCAAGACGCCGACGGCGATGCCGACCAAGGCCGAATCGACCTGTTGCAAGAAGCTTTTGGCTACTGTTTGATGCCCGAGACGTACCTGGAGGCGTTTTTCGTGTTCCACGGGCCGGGCCGCAACGGGAAATCGACCATTTTGAATATCCTGAGGACGCTACTTGGCGAGGACAACGTCGCGAGCCTGTCGATTGAGCAGTTGAGCGGCTTACACGGCACTACGCACGCATATCAGCTTGTCGGGAAGCTCGCAAACCTGTGTTCGGACCTCAATGAAATGGATCGGGTGTCAGAGGGCATGCTGAAGTCGATTGTCAGCGGCGACCAGATCACGGTTCGGAGGTTGTACAAAGACCCCGTTCAGTTCCGGCCGCAGTGCAAGCTGTTTTTCGCCACCAACGTGCTGCCAAGGTTCAATGATACGTCGCTCGGCATCTGGCGGCGCATGCAGCTTATTCCGTTTGACTACGTCGTGCCCACCGAGCGTGTTGACGTGAGTCTGTTGAAGCAGCTCGAAGAGGAACTGCCCGGCATCCTAGTCTGGGCACTTCAAGGGATGTTAAGGCTCCGAGCGCGACGGAAGTTTACCGAGTCGATCAGGTGTAGAGCAGCGACTCGCGACTACAAGCTGAGGTGCTTTCCCATTTTCACATTCTTGGAGGAGTGCTGTCAGCCGCAAGGCGAATGCACGTCCGGCCAACTGTGGAAGGTATACCGCCAGTGGTGTGAAATGAGCGGATTACGAAAACCCAAGCCGCTTCACGCATTTATCGGCGACGTGGTAGGGTTCTGGCAGCACATCCAGTGGACGAAGTCCGCCGGCATGGAGACCAACCGCCAGCTTTTCGGGATCAACGTGACTGCGGTTCTAGGTGTCAGCGGAGACGGGCAACAGTGTTTCCCGCCGAATTGAACAGGGAGGTTCGCCATGGTTCTGTATTTCAAACCGCCACCCGACTTAAGCGACCTAGTCTGGAACGCCGCTGTTGCCGCCGCCGAGGCCGTGGGCGAACACGTTACCCCGCTTGAGGTGCTCGGGCAGTTTAGGAGTCGCAACATCGTTCACGCCCGGCAAATCGTGGCGGGCCTGTTGCGAGCACACGTATGGTTGCAACAGCCGCCGTACGCACCGCGTGGCGTTCGGAATCAGAAATCGCGACTGGCAATCACGTTTGCCCCAGACGCGCCGTTCACACACAAACGCGCGTTGCGAATCACGACGCCCATGATCGCGTTCCTGCTGGGGAAAAGGGATCACACAACTATCGGATGGTCATTACGACAACTCGGAGCGAAGAACTGGTTAGCCGTCAAGTACGCCGAAGCCGACCGAAAGCTCGCGATGCAGTACAACCTGGACCCGATTTACATGGTCGCGATGATGCACACGGGGAACCCGGAGGATGGGCAGTGACTAACTTTCATCAAGCATACTTCAAGATGTCACCTGAGGTCATGCGGGAACTCCTCCATTTGCCAGAGGGAACAGGAATTCTCGACTGTCGCGGGCAGTGGCAATGTGGGTACTTCCATATCGAACTGGTAATTGAGCACCCGGACATACCTGAAACACTCGAAGGCGGCCGAATCCCAAACATCAGTCCAGTATACCACACAAACGAGAACGGAAAGACGGAGTTCCTGAGATGGTCATGAGGCTTGCCGTCGAAGAGCGCATGTACTCCGTCGCCGAGGTGGCCGGCTTACTGTCGCTGGCCCCCAGGAGAATCCGTGCGCTGATCGCCGTCGGCAAGCTCGCGGCAACCCGACTCACGACGCCCGACGGTGGGGTCGGTTCTTGGCGGGTTTACCCTGGGGCGATCCGGTCGTACCTGGGGCTGGCTTCCCCGGTCGTTTCTTCCCGACGTGCTGAGTCCGAGTACGCTTCCGCGATGGTTCGATGTTGCCCAGGGGGCCGGCCAGCTTCGAGGCGACTTCCCGAGCCCGTTCGTCCCTGACCCTCGCGTATATCTGCGTGGTCGATATCTTCCGATGCCCCAAGAGCTTCTGAAGATCCTCCAACCGACCAGGCTTCCCACCGTCGCCCACGTCCAAAAACCACTGAGCGAACGAATGCCGGAGACTGTACGTGGACTTCAGCCCGCATCGGTACGCGATTGCGTGCAGGCCGTCGCGAGTGTAGGGCTGGCCGGTTCGCGACGGAAACACCCACCGGCCGTCCCGCTTGCGGCGTTTGAGGATCGCGGTAGCAGGTGGAGTGAGGTAGAGCGTCCGGGCTCGGCCCTTGCCCGACGTCTTATGAGTCTTCAGGCTGATCACCCCGGCCTTCAGGTTCACCGCCGACCATTCCAGTAGCCGGGCTTCGCCAGGTCGGCAGCCCACCGCGGCCACGAACGCGAACAGTTCGCGGGCGGTCTTGCTGCGGATCTTCGCCAGGAACCCGAGCAGGTCGCCCGCCGGCTGTGACCGATCGTACTCCGGCGGTTGCGGTGTCCGCGCGTGTCCGGGCCGGCAGGCAATCCACCCTTGCGCCTTACCCCATCGCCAGACGTTACGGACGATCTGCAGGTAGCCTTTGACCGTCCAGGCCGACAGTGCCTCGCCGCTCCGGACGCTCTTCGCCTTCTCCCGCAGCACCTCGCACAACCGCTGTACGTCGCCGGGATCGCTGTCATCGGTAGGATCGCCCGTGGTAAGCAGAGCCAGCGGCTTACGGCCGGCCGACTCGACCCAATGCCGAAGGTGGGGGGCATGCTCGGGGTGTGCGTCGAGCCATCGATCGACCAGGCCGGCGACGGTGACCGGAGCATCAGGTCGACGGCCGGCGCGCTCGAGTATTTTCCCGGCCCGCTGGTACGCCGTCGCGCGGTCCGTACCGAGGTGATACTCGGTCCCGGAGGCGGTCAGCGTGTACCAGGGCCGCCGGTTCGATCTTCTGTGTTCCCTGACGTGCGGTTGCCAGCCCATCGAGTGGGAATCCTACCAAGGCGGGGCGCCAGATTGCAAGCCGGGGCGCCGTTCCGGGGCGCCGATCTGTAAAGCCCATCTAAATGCTGTATTTTCAGTCGGTTACAATGGGCGATATTGGACTCGAACCAACGACCTCTTGCGTGTCGAGGTATGGATGCAAAGGTGTAAAGCATTGTTGTGAATGGAGTTGCGAAACGTAGGCGCCCCGTCTCGTTTGTCCTTTTGGGCCGGTTTCGGCGCGGTTCAGTCGGGCAAGCTGGGGCGCGATTAGAGCCCCGTGGCGCGTTTGGGGGGCATACTGGGTGGGGTGAGGGGTCGGAGGCAGCATGGCGGTGCCCTAGCTCAAAGATTTGGGGGGTCTGGCAAAACTCGGGACTACGCATCATCCCTGCCCGGCGCCTGCCGGACAACCAACTCGACATCATACCCCGCCGCATGCACGATTCTCAGAAACGTGTCCAGCCGGACCCTGCCGATACCCTCAGGAGTCTTGACCGCTTCCCGTGAGGCCGGCCCGGCGCCATCGTAACCCCGAAAGAAGTGGTTCACGGCCCCCATGGTCAGGCCGGTAAACCGCATGATCCGGTAGGGGGTAATCTCCCGAGCCTTGATCGACTTGGCGATATAGCCAACAACGGATTCCACGGTCGATTGCTTACCCGGGATTACGAAGCACTTCAGCTTCGGATCCCACGATGCTCTAGGTATTTCTGGTGCCATGCAAGAAATATACACCAGGAATAGGGCCACGTCAAGAATGACACGCCAAAAAAAACGGACAGCCATATAGGCTGCCCAACCCCGGGATCAGCGGGGGGAGTTGTACTGCAAGTATACAACCAACGAACCACAAAATCAAAAAATGGCCGGGCCGCGCTCCCACACGCGACCCGGCCCACTCAGGTAACATCCCCGCTGTGGTTCAGCAGCGGGGGGCTCCGAGATCGCTTGGCCTCGGCCCGCTTGCGGATCGGCCGCCAGACCAGCGGGTACAGCAGCGCCGCCCCGGCGATCGCCGCGTAAATCCAGGCCGTAACCGAGTCGCCGCCACCGCCAACGGTGACCGCGGTATCGAGTTTTACCGCCGCTGCTTCGAGCCGCTGGGCAGTGGCAGAGAGGGAGGCGTCCAGGGCGTCAACGTGGGCTACGGACGCTTCTGCCTTCACCGCAGCCACCTCAGCACGCTCGCCGGAGGCCATCAGTGCCGCCTGATCGTGGCCGGCGGCTGTACAGCCGGACAGGAGTAGTGCGATCCAGGTCGCATATTGCATGGCTACACTCCAAAAGGGGCCTGGGCTGCCTTGGGGCCAGCGCAGACAGCCCAGGCGAGGAGAGGAAGAGGATCACTCAGGCGGCTAGATTTCCAGGGCACGAGTATCGGGCGGCCGGGTAGCCGGGGTACGATTGCCGGGCGGCCGGGTATCGGGCAGGGCCTCGCCCTGATCGGCCTGGGTAGCACCCATCAGTGTCCCGGACACGCCATCGACGTTGACTCGCAGATCGAAGATGAACGCCGGTCCAAAGCAGCCATAGCCGGAAATGTGATACCCCGGATTCACGCCGGTCAGCGAGCCCTGAAGCTGCGCCGTGCGCGTACTCAGTTCCGAGACGCCCTTGTCCACGAACTTGTTGACGGTATCGAAACCCCTGTCCGTCGCCCGTTCGATCGGCTCGTTGCCGGGTGGACAGCCGGTTATCGAGATAGCCAGAACCGCCAGGACCGCCAGAATCATCTTGAACAACATGAGCAGTCTCCCATATCACGTAACCCGAATTGCAACGGGGCTCAACGCGAGCGCCCGAAGTTGTGCGTCGATCGAATCGGTAGCAGGTGCAGGCGTCGCAGACGGAGCGAGGAGCATGGCGTCGCGAATCTCCTGGGTTGTGACCCCGCCGCCGGTCAGGTTCCCTGTCACGTCGTCGATGGTGATGCCGTTCTTGATGTTGGCAGCCTCGCAGTTCTCAATGTCGCTGGCGCGCATGGCCGGTGTCAGCGGACTCGCAGGATCGCCGTAGTTCCCCGTGCCGAAAAACACATTGGCTTCAGCGGCGTCCACCCGCGTCGGAGAGGTCTGAGCAAACACGTCGCCATAGTCGGCCGCCCCGTCCTGTACGTCGCCAGCCGCCGGGTACGTCGGCTCCGCACGTTGCAGCCCACCGATGTCCGCGCCCATCAGTCCCGCCGACTTGCCCGGCGCCGCCGAGATCAGGTTGAGGTTGCCGGCCCCGGCGTTGACACAGTCCGTCTCCGCCCCGCCGGTGTCGGTCGTCACATGCCCGATCGTCGTCGCCTCCGCCCAGTCTCCTGCGATCGAGATCGCCCCACTGGCGTTGTCCCGAGTCCGGTTCCATGCCATGAAACTCGGCCCGCCGCTCGCGTACAGGTACTCGATGCCATACGCCGAGCCATCAGTGATGTGGTTATCGAGGAACACGTTCAGGCCGGTGTACGCTGTGTTTGCGAAGCCGATGCCCTTACCACCGTATATCGTATTTCCGAGGCATGTTAGCGAGGCCACGGCCGTGAATCCGCCGTAGATGCCATATCCGGCGTGCCCGTAAATCACGTTGTTCGCCACGAAACAGTCGCTGCCAGCGATGGCAATGCCTGTCCCGCCGCTGTCGCTCACCAGACACCCGACAACCCGCGAGGCCGACCCTGTCATGTAGAGGCCCGAGTACGACACGGCCCCGGAGGCGACCGCGTCACACAACACGGCCAGGCCGCGCACTTCGATCGCGATCGCGCCGGCCGACACCCCGTTATAGCTGTTTGTGACGTGGCACCCGTAGATGTACGCGGAGGCGCCAGTGAACACCAGCCTGGCGAAGTAATTGCCCACGATCGCCAGGGCATGATACCCGACGTAGCTGGACCCGTTCGCCAGCAGGGCGTACCCGGCGCCGTAGGTGATGACCGGATAGTGCGACGTGTCGAGTCCGAGGTTCCCCGCCGCCCGCGTCGGCACGATCGGCGTCCAGTCGGTCAAGCAGCCGCGAATGATAATCGGCTGGGTGGCGGACCCGTCGTTCGTCCAGGTGTCCGTCGATCCAATGGAGTAGGCTCCCTCCTGGATGTTGTACCGATCCCCCGCCGCCGCGGCCCCGCCGGCCATCCGAGCCGAGAACGTCGCCCAGTCGAACGGATCGCCCTGTGTGCCCGTTTTCGTCGCCCCGCCGGTGACCGTCACGTAGTAGTCGGTTAGTGCCATTACGTTTCCTTACGTCAGATACCCCACTTCAATCCCGCTCACCGCCGCCGCCGGGCCGTTCCAGACGATCCGCAGCCGATCGCCCACCGCGAAGCTCCACGCGTAGTCGCCTTGCCCGGCCCGCAGGTTCAAATTCAGATCGGCCCCGAGCCCGCAGTCTTCTTCGGTGTACAGGAGGACGTCGTATTCGTCGCCAGCGACCGAGTCCAGAGAGAGGACCACGTCAGCCAAGCCGGACGCTCGGGTGAAGTGCATACGGAGATACGCCACCCGAAAGGGAACCCGCGCCTCGCCGCCAACCAGCAAATCGACCGGGCCGGTCACCATGTATCGCCGAACTCCGGGCGACGGAAACGAGAGGATCGACTGATCTGTAAAGGTACTCATCAAAACACCGTCCAACTTTGAATGCGATCCTTGAAGGTCTGCCAAATAAAGATGTTGACGCAGAACGGCACTAAAACAGTGTCCGGCTCATCTTCTTTGAACCCCTTTGGCACCAAGAGGGGGCTGTCTTCAAAGTCAAATGCCCCAAACAGGATCAAGTCAAATCGCTTACGACGTACCAGATTGTCTTGTTCATAAGCAACACGAAGGGAAGGAGAGTAGCTAAGACTCAGGTCCAGCAACTCGATCAGCGTTTCCAATCGAGTCACGCAGATGGCGCCATAGCAGGCCGGCGCAAGCGGAGCACAAGCCAGAGAGGTAGGGTCCGTGCTCGTTTTGGTGGTCATCCAGAACGGGTGATAGCTCACCCAGCGAACACTAGGCACCGGCACCCAGCCGCTGTTGGTGTAGTACTCAATCTCAGCACTCAGTATGTGTTGGAGGATCGGCATTGTTCAAGGCTCATCCACGATGTTCACGATACTGGACAAAGGAGTAGTTATCTCAGAGAGCATCAGGTAGAACGGAACCGCCTGATACGTAATCCGGCCGTCTGCCGGAACAGGCAAAGACTTCCACAGCAAGCCAGCCCTTCGCTGAGGAGAAAACCAGGCCACCGGATTGAGCGTCATGATTTTTTTCTGACCGGACTCCACGTACTTGATTCGCAGCGTATGGTAATGAGTGATGGGCCTTACCCATGGCAGGGTCTCGCTCATGAGAGTTTCAGGAAGGTCAGGGTCAGTTGCCCACAAGAAGCCGTAGACGTACAACTCCCGCAGGGCCAATCCGCTACCGCCCCAGTCTCGCTTTTCGTAAACGATTCGTCTCGCAATCCGAATACTCAGGGCGACAGGACCGGCAACGGACGTCACAGGGCCACCGGGAAGCGTCGGTAGCCCTTTCCACCATGTGGCTCCTGTGATCGGTTGAATCAGCGGCATCGGCCAGCTTGCCACTCCGTATCAGTTCGCACCCTTCGCAACCGCGACCGCGAACCCGCGCAGGCACTCGCCAATCACCAGACTCCCGGCTTCAGCGGAATGCGAGAACGTAATCGACCACTCGGCCGCGATGTAGCCGGTAACGCCGTCCGGCTTGACGTACGAATCAATCTTGTCCTCGATCTGGGCGATCTTGCTTAGCACTTCGGCCGTGGCCCCGCCGGTGGTCGCAACCTGGGTGACGACCCGCAGTTTGATTCTGCTTTGCCAGATCTTGTCCACCTCCACCTGATCGGCGATCTTGCCTTCGATCAACTGGACCATCAGGAACGGGACCGCGTAACTGGCGTAGGACGCCTCGCCTTCCGCCACCTTCCGGAGCGCGATCGAACTTCCGTTTCCGGACATGCCCTGCATCTGTTTCAGATGGTTGAAGAACGACTGCCAGGCGGTAGACAGCTTGGTTCGGAACTCGGCCATGGCGGGGACTCCTATTAGTACAAGCGACGGTAACGCATCGCGACTTCCTTGACCTCAGGCAGCAGGCCGGCCAGGGGCTTCTTGTAGGACGCGCCCGAGGCGATGGACACGCCACGCATGGCTTGATCGGTGAAGCCGGGAGTGTTACGAGTCTGGTACTCGGCAACGGCCTGGACGATGTTCGCTTGGCGGAGGTCGTCGGGGACGGTGAAGGGATCGGTGAAGGCTAGGCCGTGACGAATGGTTAAGGTCGGTCGTCCGCTGGCGGACAGCGGAGAGTTGATATCGTAAAGTGCGTCTATGTTCGGATTCGTGACACAGACGGAAAAAGCAACAAAACCATCGATTGCTGTGAGGGCAAGAATGGCCAATTCATTCGAAAGCGACAAGGTATACGATCCATCATTAGTCGTTCCCGGGGTATCAAACGTGATGATGGTACCCAACGAAACTGCGCCGGAGACGAGCGGAGAAGCGAACAATCCCGAAATGTCGCCCTGCAGCAATGGATCGCGAGACAGTACATATGCGGACAGCGATCCAGTCGAAGAGCACGTTGCGGTTATCGCCAACACAGAAGAAGTAACAGACCAAACAGGAAGTACAAAGGAATCGCTTATAAGCGAGAAACGAAAGAAAGCTCTCGCGATTTCATCGAACGCGCTTGTACCACCGGCGTAAACGCGAAGTAGGACGTCGTTCGCGTTCAAAACCTCGTACCCTCCCGTCCCTGTCTGCCGCACAATGAATCGGGTTATCAGGTTACCGGCGGAAATGGCGACCACGCCGTTCTCGGCCGCCACTTCCCCGTCCGTCTTATACCCCGCCGTGTACACGACCCGAACCGACATCCGCCCATCGGCCCCGGACTCCCAATTCTGATCCAGCCGCCGCAGGACGCCGCTCTCTCCCGTCCTCCTCGCATCGCCGCCGTCGCCGCCGTCGATGATGAAGTCGGTGCCCTCGACCAGTTCCTCGTAATTCGCCGCTGTCTCGAAGTCGCCCGTCTCGCTCTCCCGAATACTGTGGACTTTCGCGATCGGCGACATACTCAGGCGCACGGTCTTCTTGCCGCCGGGAAACGTCTCGACTCGGGCGTGGTCGCGGCGGAGTGTGCGTCCGGCGGCCGACTCGATCAGCGCGGAGGACAAGTCCAGTACCGAGTTCAGCAGAACGTCATCCGTGATATCGTTGGTGGCGATACCCAGACGGCGCTTCAGGTCGGCCAGTGTGGCGAATCCGAAATCGAGCATGGCACCCCTCTGGGGTTCCTAAGGGATACGCCCCTTAGTTGTCCTTGTAGTAGATTTCGTACACACAGCCGGTCCCGCCGGTCATATCCGCGTTGTTGCTGGTGATCGTGATGATCACCTTCTGGCCGACGGTGCCTTTGAGATTCGCAGTTGTCGAAGTCAGCGCGTGAGCCGCCAAGGTATCGTTGGTCAGGCCGATTTCGTTTTCAGACGAACTGGCCAGGACGGCGTTTCCGTTCAGCGTCACGCCGACAACCACAGTGCCACCCGCCGACGCCGGGACCGTGGTGTACCGCCGACTGACACCCGTGATGATCGCCCCGCGCGGCAAGTGCATCTGGTACGTGTTGGCTTGGTTGGCGGTCAGCGTGCCAATGCGGCACTCGATCGACCGACCGCTGAGGGCCAGGTCGACGATCGCCGAATTGTGGACAACCTGAGGCAAGGTGTCGGCGTCATTCCGCAGCCAGAGCGAGCCGTTGGGCAGGTTGGTCATATCCATAGCACCGGCCCCGCCGTTGACCGCCGGAGGCGACGACGCGGTGCCGACCTTGAGTGCGCCGCCGACGCGCAACTCGTCGCTGATCGTGGACACCGACAGGCGAACCAAGCAGTAAAACCACAACGCCACGCCGAGGATGATGGTAGAAATGAACACGTTCAGTCTCCTTCACGGTTTCCAACCAATTTGTCTATCGAAGCGACAAGACGGTCATTCGACCTGCAAACGGCCCTGAGTTCGGTGACCGTATCGTACACACGATCGGCCAACTCCCGAACTTGTTCGCGACTTCCGTACACGAGAGGCGCACCATTGGAATCGGTACGAGTCACAACTTCGTGCATGCTTTCAACGAACTTCTGGCACGCCGAACACCCGGCAAGAGCACTCGCTGACGACTGTAGGGCGCATACTGGTACTGGCTGAGGAGGAACTGGACGAACTTTTCTGAATATGCCAATCAACTCCATAGACAGTTTCGCGACAATGTTCGCCAAGGCAACGATAGTCCCGATAAGTAGGGCATTGGCACCGGATACCGACACGGTTTCAGCAAGCATACAAAACATCATGCACCTGTAGCCGCTTCGGCCTTTTCGGGAACACACGTCGGATCGGTCGGCTCGCCCCACACCGCATGGCTGTCATACTCCATGTTGCCCACATGGTGAACGCGGATCTTCCTGGTAGCCGCGTAGCGCACGCCCAGGGCCGCCATCTGGCGAGAGAAGCCCCAATCCTCAGGGTCGCAGAACGCCTCGAAAAGCCCGGTCTCGGGGTCGCGGATGATCTTGTCCTGAATCGTGAAGCACACCTTCTCGACCCAGGGCTTGCGAAGATCGATCATGAACAGGCCGGTATTGATGCAAAGGAGAGGGGGCCACTGAGAAGGCCACACGGGATCACACAGCCCATCCGCTACATCGTTTCCGGTGAACGTCTCGGGCAAACTCTGCAACTCGGTCATCGTCAGCCGACGAACCTTCCAGGGCGCGTTACCCATCAGCCCGGACACGTCCAACCCACAAGACGTCAGCCCGCGCATGTCCTTGAGGGGGACGACGGCGGAAAGAGCGTCCCAGGAGCCGCGTTTCAGTTCCGCCAGCATATCGACCAGCCAGTTATCCGCCGGAATCACGTCCGCGTGCAGTAGGCAAAAGTGCGTCACGCCCAACTTCTCGCGAAGGTTCAACGCCTCGCAGAACATGGCGTTAAAATTGAACGCGAGCAGCGGAGCGTTGTGCCGACGAATCACTGACGGCGTAGACAGCGAGCCCTTCAGAATCGCATTGGCCGTGCCAATGTCGATTCGCCGGTCATAGGTCGGGATCGCCAGAAAAACCAGCGGTCGGCCGTCGGTCGGCTTGAGCTTCGCCAGTGTTTGATCGTCTGTGAGAATCGTCATGACTCAAATTGCCCTTTGTCTTGGAAACGGGTTCGTTGCGAGTTTCGGCCTTGGCCTCAGCCTTGGCGGCCGCTTCCTGCAGGCCGGCCATGGTGCTCCTTGCCTGGAGCTCGGACACGTTAATCGCGTCGGGCACATACCGATGCGCGGCCGGGTCGTACAGCGACCAGCGGCCGGAGCCGTCGGGATTCGGAATGGGCCAAAGTTCACGCGGCATTGGACACCCCTGCCTTTCGTTATTACATTGAAAATGGTGCCGTATTCTCGGCCCACGCCTTGACGCGGGCGACAGTTCTCTCGAAAGTTATCCGGTGCAATTCTTTCTCCGGTAGCCACGCCTGATACAGCGGCCAGTGTGTGGTCCAACAGCGTAGGTAGGGCAGGTAAAACCAGTTGCCGCGCCCGAGCGCGTAATCGAGCCCTTCTTGAACGCCGGGCTCATCCCCATCGTGACCGGCCAGTATCCCCGCCTTTGGACGCCACGCTTCCACATCCACTGCCACGGCCTCAGCCGAGTGATCGCCGTCGATGAAAACGAAGTCGGCGAAGTCCACGTAGGCCGCCGCAAGAGTCGAAGGAAACCGCAGGTCCGTAACGAACCGGGAAAGCCCCTGGCTTACCAGGTTGTGACGGTAGACCTCGTACAGCGTTGTCCCGGCCGCTTTCAGTTCGTCGAGCGGCTTTCGCAAGTTGCGATTCGCGTTACCCGGATCACCCATAGCCCAGGTGTCCACGGCGTACAGATTGAACGGGTTGTCGCCGTAGACTTGGAGCAGTGCTTTGCACAGGTACGAGATCGAGAGACCTTTCCACACACCCACCTCGACGAAGGTAGGGACGGGATGCGACCGACCGGCGTGTTCTGCCGCCCAGTCGTACAGCCAGTCGAAGTCAAACCAGCCTTGCAAGTCCACGGCAGTCCTCGAACTCCCTGAAAGGGCCGGCCGGTCATTGCCCGGCCGGCCGGCCCCGGAGGGGAAAGAAGCAACCACGGCTACGCCGTCGCATCGACCGCCAGCGGCTGGTTCGTGTTGTTGGTCTTGACCGAATCGTCAGGGCCGAACAGAACAGCCACCAGGCCGTACGCAATCGAGTTCCCGTTGAGCGTTTCAACGGGCTTGATAAACCGCTTCAGGCCGGACAGATCGAAGTATGCGACCTTGGTTGTGTTGTCAATGTCGGCCGACAACAGCGTCCAAAGTCGCGGGTTGACGCCCGTGCCATAGGCCGACGCCGCCGCGATCGTGGCGAAGTTGGCCGTAGCTTCGTCGCTGTGCTGAATGTCGATGTTCAGCGTCAGCGTAGCTGACGCGGCCCCGCCGACACACAGCAGCAGCATTTCCTCGAAACCTAGGGTATCGACCGCAACGTTCTGCCCATCAGTCGAAGTCGTGTTGACAGCGGGCGGATCGATCGATACCACCTTGACCTTTCGATGTGCCTTGAGAACTTGACTCATGATCTTATCTCCAAAAGGGGCGAACCCCCTGAAAGTCCCGGAAAACCAGGCCACCTACGCAGTGACCACACCAGACCGCCTTACGTGGTCGAGGTAACCAGCTTCACCATCTGCGTCGGGTCGATATGGCTGATCGCCCGGCGAGCGGTCGAAAGGACCCACGTCTGATCGGCCGAGAACCCGGCTTCCTTGCTGCTGGCGATGGTCAGATTGCGGCGTTCGCCGTAACCCATCGCCTTTTGCAGATCGCCGTACAAAATGAACCCGGTGGTGACCGCTGTGGTCGACGGCAGGGAATCGTTGACTTCCAGCGGATCACCGAGGATCCGAGTAACCCGTTTGCCGTTGACGAAGTCCGTCTGGAAAATCGGCCGGCCGCTCGAATCGACGAGACTGTTCATGATGCCAGCTACATACCGGTGGCAGTACCACTTGGCATTAGCCCGGGCGCCCGTGGGCAACAGGGACTGAGCGGCGACCAGATCGCCAAAAGCGAGCTCACCGAACGTGTCCTTGCCCGTGTCCGTCGCCGATGCGCCCGTCGCGTTACCCAGAATATGGGACACGATGGCCGTCTGATTCATGATGCCGACCACGCGGCAGTAGGCAGACGTGCCGGTACCAACGAACCCGTTTATGTCGATGGCCTTGGCGTGAGCGGAGGCGATCAACTCAGACATGAACGACCCGAAGTCGATTGCCGCGTCCTCGGCGAGCGTGTTCGCCCACTTCTCGAGCGTGGCATACAGCCGGGCGTTGAACGTCAGATCGCCGAAAGTCGGATTGCTTTCGGTCGGGGCCGCGTTCTCTTCAGGGTAGTACACCGTCAACTCGGTGAGCGACTTCGGAATGGTCAGCGTCGGAGTCGTCATCGGAATGCGTCGCGCATTGGCCGCGAACGTGCCGTACAACTCGACGTTGCGGATGAGATCGGCGAGGAAGGCGTCCGGGCAGAGCGCCCCGCCCGCCGCGAAGTCGCCGGCCGACATCGCCTTGATGGCTTCGAGCGACTTGAAGGCATCGCCGAACCAACGGTGATTCTGCAACTTGTCCAGGGTCTTGTGACAAGCGTCGCGGACCTGGGGCTCGTGCGAGCAGCGAGCTATCAGGTACAACCCGAAAGCCTTGCACGCGCGGATGTCACTCCACTGGAACCCGCCCCCATTGGCCCGCGTGTTGTACGGCTCGGGCGGAATGTCGCTTCCGCCGCCGTGAACCGCGGGAAGGGCCTTGAGCGCGGCCCGAGTGGTTTCAATGTGTTCGTTGAGCGACTTCTGAGCGACGGACAGCTCGCCGACGACCTTCTTCACTTGATCGTCGATAGCCTTGAGCTTGCCGTCGTGATCGCCGACCGACCTGTCGGCCTTATCCAGCCGCTCGCCGATCGACTTGATAGCGGTGCCGGTCTCAACAACCGACTCCTGAAGCTGTTCGAGGACTGCCGTATCCTGCATAGGACTACTCCTTTTTACCAGTTTCGAGCGCAGCAGCGTGCGCCCGAAGGTGTCGTTCTGCCCGGCGGCGGAAGCCATCGGTGCCTTCGACCGCACAGATAACCTGACCCACGCGGGCCAGGGCACTGTTCAGCAGGGCCTTGTTCACGGTCCCATCGACCGAGTGATGTAGCAGGTGCTTGCACCTACCGAGGCATTTGCCGGCGGAATCCTTCTCGGCGCCCGTCTCGACGATAAACGCCGAATCGGGAAGCCCAGGATGACCCGCCTTGTACGCCAACTCGGTCATCGTCGCGACGGCCAGGATTGCCGGGTCGTACTCCGTGGCGGTAGAAGGATCGGGCGTCCGGTCGGCCTTCAGGTTCAAGTCCTGAAGTTGCTCGGAGATACGCCCGATGGACTCGGACAGGGCCTTGAACTCGGAGGCCGGAACGCTCGCGGTCTTGAGCGTTTCCAAGTCCCGAGCCAGTTGCTCGATCCGTTCCATAGACTTACGACCTACCAAAGATTGCCGGTTGACTGGCTGAGAGGTCAGGATGCCGTGAACGAGAATAGACTTAGTAACCACGCGAACTTGCCGACCGCCTTTCGATTCGAGCTTGGTCTCCAACCGAAGGAACCCGGCCGACATGCACTTGATGAAGCCACGTGAGACTTTGCCTTTGTAGTGTTCACTCAAGGGGTCGGTATCGAACTCGGCCTTGTTGATGTACAGGCCGTCGTCACGTTTCGACAGGGACAGCACGCGGGCAACAACCGTTGAGAACCCCTCGGGCGTCGTCTCGCCAAAGTGCCGTACGAGGATCGGCCCGCCGGCGGCCATGAACGCCTTGTGGTCGATACCGGCCGGATCGAACCGCTCATCTTCGAGGTCAACGGTGTTGGCGTTGAGCATACCGGAGAAGTGCCGGCCTTCATCCTTGGGGTCGGACTTGTCCGCGATGGACTTAATGGCCATGGTGGCGTAACCGATACCATCGGCCGGATCGGCGTTGATCTGTTCGAGTTCCATCACGCAACCTCCACAAGCCGCAGCGCCTTCTTGGCATCCTTGGCATCGGCGGAATCGGTTTGAGCGCGGCCAGGGTCAGCGGCGAGCGGGCCGTTCATGAGCAACCGGGCCGGAACCATGTTTGACGGCAGCCAGTTATCATCGCCCCACACCTGAGGCTTGAATCCCATCGCGAATTTTTGGTTCACATCATTAAATGTCGCCCCGGCCTTGATCCATTCGCGACCTTCCCGAGCCCGGTCAAGCTGGCGATCCTGTAGGACGGGAACCTGCCCAAGGTTGGGCTCAGTGTGATACGGCCCGTAATGCTGGGTAACCACACGATCGAAAAACCCGAAGAAGCGAATCGCCAGCGGGATAATGACATCGAGAAAGAAGACTTCCTGATCGGGCTTGCGACCGGTACCGCCGATTTGCACGCCGCCGCCCTGTTGTGCAGCACCAAGCAGGGTATCGGGCACCTGGAAAATGGCAAGAACCTCCGACTTGCTCATCTGCTTGAGCGAGGGAAACTCCATATCGCTGAAAGTGTAGCCAACCTGGGTGGGCTGCAAACCGTTGCCGACGAACATCGCCTGGTGACCCTGGCGTGCCCCCTGGTACTTCTCGTTGTAGATCCGCAGCGCTTCATTGGCTTGCTCTTGCGTAAAGTACGGGTTATCCGTCGAGAACACAATGCCAGGCTTGGCGCCGTTCTTGAAAAACGCCTGGTTGTACACACCTGTCGCCACGTCACAGTAGATGGCCAAAGCACCAGGCGAGACCGGGGACAGGCCGTAAACATCGGAATAGGGGTTGAACAGTTTCCACTCGAAAATCTCATCATCAGGAATCAGCGGCTCGCCGGTTGCATTGACCACCCAGCGAAAAGCGTAGTCATCGCCGAGATCATTTTGCCGGATATCAGGCCGGAGCCGATTGAGTGGAACGATACGGACTTCGGCCGGACGTGTGCCCGTCATGCCCCGCTTAAGCCAAAACACATGTCCGTCGAGCAGGAGGCGGATGAAAGTCTCGATAACGAACTGCATCCAGTCTTGACGATTGTTCGGCCTTTTCAGCAAAGCATCAACGTCTGGTATGTGTACAATGTCGTCAGCTTCACCCTTCACATCGCCATAGATCGAAGCCACGCTATTGGCGATCAGACTCACCGCGGCATAGACCCACACGCTCTGCATGTACGGCCTTGAGGTGTCAACGCCCGTGGACGCTCCGTCGCCTCCATCCACCACCTGCAAGAATCGCCGCGCAATGTCATCGAGCCCGAGAGACTTGACGGCCCAAGACCTAAAGCGAACTCTTGTTCGCTCGAACATACCAGGGCTCCGAGAACCACTGCCGAACACGATGCCGAGCACGGGTCAAGCTAGCAAGACGTGAATCACATTGCCAGAACAAGTTGGAAAGGCCTGTGGATAGCCGCGACGTGCATGGAGAGGCAGGCGGCCCAGAAACGATCGGCATGGCCGCCTGAACTGCGGGGCGCGGCGATGCGGACAAGTCCTGAGTCCGTGAGGTCTCTTTCGACCGAAGCGAAGTCCTCGACGATGTCATCGTCGGCGGGAATCCAGAAGTTGGAAGCCGACATGGCGATCTGCAAACGATAGGCGATTTCCGCCTTGAGCGAGTTCGTGAACGTGGTCGGAATGACCTTTGAGGGGTACAAGGCCGCCAGGTTCTCAGCAAGCTGCATGCCGATCCCCTGTTGGTCAATCGCGGCGGCGACGACGTTTGGGGCCTTTAGGATGTTCGTGAAAACCCGTTGTTGCTCCTCGAACGGCATCCGTTCGAGCACGTACACGCCTTCGGTCGTATAAGTCTCGCCCGTCTTGGACAGCAGCCAGCCAACGGTCAGATCATGCTTGCGGCCGACGTCGACGCCAAGAAACAACTCGCGACCCAGGCCGGCCAGCGACTCAATCGAACGCACGAGCGGGCAGTTCGCCGACTGAGCGGCCACGATGACATTGTACGTCAGGAAGGAGACCATCTTGTCACTGAAGATGCACATGTACTCGCGGTTGTAGAGCTCCTGACCCATATCGGCGAGTTCCTGGGCCTTGAACGCTTCGAGTGTGACCGCGTTGCCGAGTTCATCTCGCAGCGTCATGCCGGCGGACAGCGCATCTTCGATCGTCGTCACATGCCAAGACCAACCGGACGCCTTGCCCACTTGCTGCCACCGTTCCCAGAGCTTGAAGAACTTGTGATTGCGCCCGCGTGCCGAACTTAGCAACCTCAGCTTCTTGCCGTGCATGATGCTCGGCTTGATGACGGCGAAGATGATATCGAAGTCCTTGAACAGCGCGACTTCATCCAGTAACCAGTTACAGGTGTCACCCGTGGTCGTATCCGGATCGCACGGCATCGCCTCAATAACCGCCCCGTTCACCAGCTTGATTCGGTGAGTCCCAATCTCAGACTCGAGCACGATCGGCGGCTGCTTGAGCACCTCGACGGTGTACTTATTGATCGCCCGGATGTGTTTCGCGCACTTCTGAAGCAGTTTCCCGGCCTGCCGCAGCGACCGGCTCATCAGGTTCCAATCTTCGCCCGTCTCGACCGCGTCAAGCGCGACCTCCAGCGTCGCCGTGAAGCTCCCGCCGATCTGTCGAGACTTCAGCCAGGCCTTGAGCCGCGATTTGTCGCGGATATACGCCTTTTCGTAGGCAAAAAGAGGTACAATCGGGCCGGAGAGCGGTTTTTCGGCCCCAGAAGCCAGAATCGGGCTGCAAACGGCCATATCAGAGGTCCATCACAAGCGTTTTGGGCTCATTTTCGAGGTTTTCGGGGGCGGTCGGTGGGCGGAGCGGGCAAAGAGCGTCCAGCCGGCTCGCTTTCGGCCTCAATCACCACTTCCTCGTCGCTTTCTTCGTCCGTCAGCCCGTACAGCCCCGTCCGAATCGCCGCAACCGTGTGTTTCACGTCGCCGGTCACCTCGACCCGTCGCTTTTCAACGAAGTCCGGACTGTGAGTGCTCAAAAAGAACCGCGCGGCCTGGAACGCCGTCGGCCCCTTGCTCTGCATCAGCTTCTGAATGATGATCGCCGCCTGAGTGTTGCCCAACTCGGCCGCCGCGTCCAGGTCGCTTGCCAACTTCGGCCAACGCTTCCGCCACGCCGTGACCGTCCCCGGCTCCAGCTTCAATACCCGCTCGGCCGCCGGATCGCCCAACCCGAGAATCCGACACCGGCACAGCCGCGTATGAACCACCAGCGTGTACCCGTCGCAAAACGGCTCACCGCCCTCGACCTCAATCCCATCGTCAACCGGGACCAGCGACGCAATGAACTCGCCGACAACGTCGTTCAGAGTCATCTTCGAAGGGTCAAACACCGGATACTTGCGGCCGTCGGAAGTCTCGCGAGTGACCAGGCGCCTCACGCGGCTGTCGGTGTGCCCAGGATTACCCGCCGAGCCGCCCTTTGGACGCCCCTTGCCCCTTTCCTGATCGCCAGTTACCATCGCCGCCGACTTTTTCGAGGAACATCCCATGCCTTCAAACTACCACTGGTCAACCCGGAAACGCAAGTCCACCCGAAGATTCCCTGTTCGATACTACCCGCCGCAGCCCCCCAGGTGGCCCCTCAATCACACCCTCGCCGCCATCACGATGATCCTTCTCGCCGTCTGCATCGCCATCTTCACCGTCATCGACGCAGTTCAATGGCTCGCCAGCCGGAACTGGTGAGTTTCGGCTGTAGGGGTATTTTTTGCCTGACGAGAGAAGGAAGGAACCCACCGACAAGCGAAAACACACCGGGCATAGGCCAGCCAACCAATCCCACCCGCACACACACACACACACACCCGCACACCCGCACACACACCACCGACACGACCAACACACACCACATCACACCACACCACCAGACCACCACACCACGTCAGACCAGACCACACCACACACCGCAGACCACACCGACCCACACCACACCGGACCAGACCAGATCACACCAAGCCACACCGAGTACGATAGACAGACAGCAACCCACACCACGAACAGCACACCGCATCACGGACACAAGGCCAGACCACACCAGACACACCACGCCACCACCAGACATACGCAGACCACCACGAACAGAACGGACGGCACATCACACGGCAGACGACACACCACACAACAGACACGACAGACAGCAACCCACACGACAGACGCAGAACCACGCAACAACCGACACACCACACCACGAACGCTGACCCAAACCACAAACACCAAACCACACCACGAATGCCACCTCACGCAACAGACGACACGCAACACGACAAACGCAGAGCCATACCACGGACAGCACGCCACACACACCACGCAACGGACGCCACGTCTTCAGCCATCACCACACCGAACGACAGACAGCACGCCACGACACGACAAGCACACCAGACCACCACAGATCACCACAGACACACGCCAGCAGCACACCACACACAGTAGTCATCGGAGGCCAGTCTCACAGGTCAACGTCTATCGCCATCGGTAGCAACACGTCACGCTTTTCCTACACGAGTAGCAGTAGAAGTAGCAGCAGCATCAGTAGCAGCGCATCACCATCTTCGCATTCTTCTTTCTTCTCTAGTATCAGGGGACGGCGTCGGAGCCCACGACGCCGAAGATGGACGCGGCGGAACGCGCCGCGACTGTGTTTCCCCCAACGGTGGCAAAATGCGAGTACGCATCGCCACCGTAAGACAGCGGATCCTCACACTTGCTCTACTCCAAAAGCTCCGGGGGGAGTCCCCCCGGACCCCCCTTTGTTGCCGTCGCCAAGGCGACGACAGAAGAGTTGCCACAGCCCGGCCGTGTGGCGCCCCCTACGCCTTGTTTCCTGCCTGGCCTTCTCTCGCCGCCCCGCCGCCGCCGCGGGGCCCCCGGCCCCCCCCGCGGCATGGCGGCGGCCCCGCCCGGGCCGGGGCGTGACAAAACTTTCGGGAACATCAATTGAGGACCGCTTGCCAAAGGGCCGCCCATTGCCGGCTTTGATGCACTGCCTCCAAGGCCATCACCGCCTCGGCATTGTCCCCATCCCAGCGTTTGCCGGGGCCTTTGACGCGATCCGGCACCACCCGGCACTGGCTCTCCATCGGCCCCGACCCGATTTGCCAGCCGTGGGCCAGGAACTCCGGATAGCGGATCATCTCCCGCCGATCCGACACGTAGTTCAGTAATCGATCGGCCGCCTTGCGTCGGGCCTGGCCCCGCGTGTCCTTTCTCGACTCCAGCAACCGCTCCCACAGCGGCCCGTAGCCCTCGTGCTTGGCCGTGTGCAGCAGTCCACCGACCCACTGGTTCCCCGCGGGATTTGCCTCGCCGAAAACCACCCGCCGGGCCTTGTGCACGTTCTCTCCCAGGTGATAAAAGTCCAGCCCCGTCGCGGTCATCGGAAGACGCCGGGCGACGATCTGCCCGAGGATCCATGGCCCGCCGTCGATGTTCCCCACCCGGTAATCCGCCGACCCGAAGGCGATCCGCCGCGCATCCCGACGCATCAGCCGGCCCGCCGCCTGGCAGTCCCCTCGCGTCACCGATACCAGGCGGTGCTTCATGTCCTGGTCGTAGAACATGACCGCCTTGAACTCCTTGTAACGCTGGTCCACACCCCGCTTGATCCGGGCCAACGCCCGACGCTTCTTCCCGCACCGCCGACGCTTGGCCAGCACCTGTTTCCGCCGCTTTTCCTTCTCCGCCTGCGTTATCAGCGGGGCCGTGAACCCGTCGCTGCTGAGATAAACCAGCGATTTGCCGTCTGGCCCCACGCAGTCCTTGGCCTTCCACGCCGGCGCCAACTCGCCCGACTCGCTCAGACGCAACGCCAGCTTCCCGTCGTTCTCCACGATCTGGCGCAACCCCTCCCGGCTGATCCGCAACTGCGCCGTCCGCTCCAGGTTCTCCGCCGCTCGGGCAAAGCTCCCCGCCCCGGCGTTCACACGCGAGCACATCTCCCGCACGCCCACGCTCACCGTGGCCTCCGCCACATCCAACAGCTTGTCCACCGGCGTCGTCGTGCCCTCGTGGCGAGTGTGAAAATGCTTACGCCGGATCCGCACCCGCCCGTTGACCGTCAACAGATCGTGGGGATCGCTGCCCTTGTCCTGCCTGCGCCGGTGAGTCAGTGGGTCCACCGGGGGAAAAAGCGGCTTCCGCCGCATCCACTCGCATCTGCAGGGCCGTCTCATACACCCCACGCCTGAATTCCCCCAACAGGTCCCGCACCTGTTCCTCCGAGCCGTTGATCACCCGCCCCTCGGGGGCCGCGTTGACCGCCGCAGCCACGTCCCGCATTAACCGCTCAAACTGGCCTCGCGCACGTTCAATCAACACATCCGCCGACAACTCCGGCAACCGATCCATGGTTCTGCTCCTTCCGCCCCATCCTTGGGGCTCCCTCAGCCACACCTCCACAACAAGCGGTATTCTACCCTCCGCCAGCCCCTTTCCCGAAAGTTTTGTCACGCCCCCGGGCCGCGGGTTTCGGTTTTTTTCTCCGCTCGCGTCTGTTCTCCCGCGGCTTGGGGGCGGGGCCTTGCCCCGCCCTTTGGTTCGCGCCGGCGGGGCGGCAACGCCGCCCCGCTCGCTCCGCTTTCGCTGCGCTACGGCTGCTCGGGGCTTACTCGCAACCAACACTCCTGCCAGCACGAACGCTTTGCACATTCGCTACTCGACACTCACCCCAGCGCAACGCACACTCGCCAACGTCCGCTGCTCACCGGCGGGCATGGCCCGCCTCGCTTACTCCCATCCAACCCATCGACCGGCGGCGTGGCCGCCTCGCTTGCCCCCATCCGATCGGCGTCGGCGTAGCCGCCGCCTTGCACGCTCGCAGTCGGCCGCACTACGACGCACGCTCGCGCCCAGCGCGTGAGTTGCCCACCGAACATGAGCCGTGACGATCCGGCGTATGGGCGGCGTGCTGCGGCGATTGCCCGAGTACGGGCAACGCTCTTGTATTCGCCCTGCTCCCCTGACCATCGGATCAACCGATGGTCAGGGGGCAGAGACTCAAAACAAGAGCGAGGAGTCGCCTGCGCACGCCGCAAAGCGTCGCCGTGAGTACACGACTGAGGAGTTGCCCGGCGTGAAGCGTGGAGTACCACGCCACGCCGGAAAGCGCCGTCGAGTACGACGACTGAAGGCATTGCAGTCAGGGGGCCCTGCCCCCCGACACCCCCCGAGCACGAGTACGTGCACGACCCCCCGCCCCTTGAAATTATCGGATGTCGCGTGGCCGGATCGCCGTCAAGAGCGAGCAGGTACATTCTTTTTGCCGCTGAGTACAACAGCAAAAAGAATATGAAAGAACATAATGCCGCTGAGTACAACAGCATTATGTTCTTTCTGCTCGCTCTTGACTGCGACCGGACCACGCAATTCTTGCTTATATCAAGGGGCGGGGGGCGGAATGCGAGGTGACCGGCGAACGGAAGCGGCCATGGGAGCGAGCGAGCCACGGACGACGGGTAAGCGGCAGCAAGCCGGGTTCGCGGGCGGTACTTCTACGAGGCTCTAAAGAAAATTAAATAATTCTGTTGCACGTGTGTGAATCTTGTTGTATAATTATGGTGACAGTGAGGGACAACAGAATACAGGAGACAGAATCATGGATCGAGAATCAAGACTGGTGTCGGCAAGGGCGAGGCTGAGACTGGCATACAGCCTGCGAAATCACTGGCTCGATGCGTCCAAACTCTTCGGCGCCCCCGTGCAAGGTCGGCCGTACTGGCGGGCCTATGCCTGGCGTCTCTGCGGTGTTATCCGTCGCCTTGAGGGTCGGACATACGGCATACAGGAGGTGTCCTATGTGTGATGCGGCAAGCAGACCGGTGCTGATCGTATGCGGGAGCAGGGCGTGGACGGACTGGCCAACAATGCGGGCCACACTGGACCACCTATGGTGCGCTCCGATGCTCGCGCTCCGTGCTGTCTGGCACGGTGGGGCGCAGGGTGCGGACCTCATGGCGACGACATGGGCGGAAATGTTCCCGGGTCGGGTGCCCGTCCGATCATGGCCGGCGGACTGGTCGCTCGGTCCGCATGCTGGCGTGAAACGGTCAGCCGAGATGGTGGGATCGGCGCCCGCGGGATCGGTCGTAGTGGCGTTTGTGTCGTGCCGACTCTCGGACTCGGTCGGCACATCGCACACGGTGCGCTTGGCTCTGCGGCGTGGCCTGCGCGTGCTGCTGGTGGACGGTGACGGGCAAAGATGGCTCGGTGCTGGCCCGATGTCGCCGTCCTTGTTTTGACGGCGGAACCCGAACCGGAGGCCTGGGACCGAGCGATCCCCAGGCTGACGGCCCGGGCTCCACGTCGGAGCGACGGGAGAAAGCGAGATCCAAATGTCAACAACACTCACGACCCCAGACACACGAGCGGGGCTCATGATTGCCCGCGAGCACGCCAGGCTGAGAGGCGAGCCGGTCTGTATCAGCCAAGACGGCGAGCTCCTTGACCTGGAGCCCCTGACCGGCAAATTCTGGCGAGTCAGCCCCCTCGGATCGGCCACATGGGTCGACCGCCAGCTTGCACGGCGCGTCCGGCTGCTCTCCGTCCGCCAGGGCTGGGCAGCCGGCCTCGTACTGGCCCTCCTGGCGTCCGCCGTCATCGTCTCGGACGCTCCCGCCGCTGTTACTCCCACCATGACAAGCTCGCGGCCGTGGGATCTCGTCGAGCGGCCCGTCAGCCCTCCGGTGCCTCGCTATGTCTCAATTACCACGACCTGGACGTACTCCGGCGATGGCCACCAGTCTCAATTGAGCCAGCTCGACAACAGAGACCCCGGACCGGGCCGATACACCGTCGTAAGCCGGTCGGTGATCTCCCGGAGGCACAGCATTGGTCGCTTTGGGATCGAGACCTGGACAATCCGCACCAGGACGGTGCTATTATGGCGTTGCCAGGCCCAGGATTAGGGTGGGTATCTCAGTATGTGTGTAATCCTCGGTGTGCAGGAGAACTAAGTCCATGCGTAGCAAGGGTTTACGTTTTTGTGTTTCCTATTGTTACCTCTAAGGAGGGTATTTTGGATAAGATATAAAGTGACGGAGAACATGGAGCACTCCGTTATTGCAAGTAAATCTAATCTAAACTCTTGAAACGACCGGAAACGATGTAAGGGATTGCGAGGGCTAGGGTTATGGCGAAAAGGGCTGAGAAAATGCGACGAAGATTAGAGACATATCGGGGTGTAACGAGAGGGATAGTAAGCGGCTGGCACGTGGTGAGGGGGTGTCGAGTGCGGGCGAGAGGGGTAAAGCGAGGCCGAGTATATGAGACTGGCAGGACTGCCGGTTGGCGCCGGGGGTTGGCCTGGCAGCAGCCGCCGTGGGTGCGGGCGAGGGAGCGGGAGTGGGATCGGCTGGCGAGGATCTGGGCGAGGAGGTTGCTGGTTGCAGTGGGCGTCCTGGTGCCGTTGGTGCTGATGTGGTGCGGGGTCATTGGCCGGCCGGCGGCACCCGCGATACCGTGACAGGGCACAAGGTGCGGTTCACCGGTCGCACGGTGTGACCGGTGGAGATAAGATGGCTACCCACCGGGGGTGTCCGGCGGAACGGTGCCCGCCCGACCGGAAACGGGCGGAGTGACAGGAGAGAGACCATGAAAACGACAATTGTGACCGCTGAAAGCATCCAGGCCACATGCCCCCACTGCAAAGAGCCGTTCACCGACGCGGCGACAGGATCGTTCCTCATTGTGTTGGGCGAGGATGTCTTGCCCGCCGATGGCGTGTTGACCTGCGAAAAGTGCGAGCGCAAATCCCGGCTGCCGAGACGCGTGTCGATTGACTGACCTCTCCAGGGCCGGCCTCTGGGGATCTGGGGGCCGGCCCGCACTTGTGACAACTGACAAAAGGGCCGGGGTCAGCGCGTCAAAAGCGCCGACCTCGGCCCAAAACTTATCCACAATTCGCGGCGCTCTCACGCCCGAAAGCTGTCTGCAGGATCAAGACGCCCAGGCCGAAACAGCGGCGAGCTCCCAGGGCTCTGCGAGGCCATTCTCCTGACGAGAGGGGGTGGCGGGGGGCACAAGTCACAACAGATCATCGCCTGTCCATCCACAGGGTATCAGTAAATCCGTTTGCACGATCGGCAAACGTGGGTCATGTTTGGCGTACCGTCTCGAGCGGTAAGAACTTCGGGGCGGCTTCCCGAGAGCGAAGAACGCCGGCGAACCGTGCCACGGTAGGGAGATTCCCTGTCGGTGGGCAACAAGATAAAAATAATTTGCGTTGGGCACTTGCCATTGGTGCAAACTTGTTGTATACTACCACAGGCACAACGGGCGGCACCGTTGGCCGGGACGAGGACAAGTCAAGGAGAGACGCGGTGAACAGCCCCCTTTGTAATCAGGTCGAAACCGCCGAGCAACTTGAGGCGGTCATCACGGCCAGTAAAAACATCGTGCGGCACGCCGGCCGGGAGATCCGCGATCTCGAAAAGGCAACCAACAAACTCCACGCTCGCAAAGCGGAGTGGATTGGCATCGAGCAGCGAGCCAAGCAAGACCTGACGCGGGCCGAGGGCCTGCTGTCGGAGAGTTCCAAGGACGGACGGGCGGCACAGTCGGCACCCTCTGGTGTGTGCACCGGCTCTGCCTGCACTCCAACCACCGTGGTTTCGCCCCCGCAAATGACCAGTGACGCGGGGAGCGCCGACCGTGCGCCCGTCCTGTCCCTGGATCTCTGACAACTGAATGATGCGGGGTAGAGCAGCCCGGTTAGCTCGCGTGGCTCATAACCACGAGGTCGCAGGTTCGAATCCTGTCCCCGCAAATGTGGACGATCGGCCCTCAAACAGAAAGCGAGGAAGAACGATGACCACGACGCGGCTAGCAATCGACATCGAAACAGCACCGGCACTGGACAAACTCGACCAGTTGCCAGAGCCCGAGGTTGCACTTGGGAACCTGGTTGATCCGACAAAAATCGCGGCCAAGAAGGCAGCGGCCAGGCAAGAGCAGGTCGGGCGGATGGCGTTGGACCCGCACTTCGGGCGGATCATCAGCATTGCGGTAGCCCGGCGTACGGCCGACCGAGACGTGCCGCAGTCCGTGGTATTCCAGAAGGCCGAGGATCACGACCAGTACGACGGCGAGCGGGCAGTTCTGCTGGCAGCGTGGACGATGATCTCCGAGCACACCGGCGGCTACGCCACGTTCAACGGCGCTGCCTTCGACTTGCCCTACATGGTACGCCGTTCGATATTGCTCGGTGTGCCGGTCTACAAGATGCCCACCGGAAAGTACCAGACGTGCGACAGCAAGAGCGAGCACCTCGACGTATACAACGTGCTCGCCAACAGCAGCAGCAACCCCCTCAGGCTACCCCAGACGTTGGCCTACTACGCCAAGGCCCTGCTCGGTCGGGTCTGCCCGCACGACGTTGACCACGCCACGCTAGGGGACCTCTTCGCGAGCGGCGAGGATGGCCGGCGGATCGTGGCTGAGGTCAACGAGTGGGATGCCGAGAGCACGTTGCTGCTCGCCGAACTGTGCGAGCGATATTACCCGTAGTAAATGCGTGGCGCAGAGCGGACGGTCCGGATGCTGAGAGTGATCTCCCGGACCGGATCGCCCACCTTGAACAACCAGAACAGAAAGGACGCGGTGAACAATGAGCACACTATCGGAACCGGTGAAGTCTGAGTTGATGGCCCCGCCCGACGCTGAGCGGCGAACGCTCCTGCCCAGCGCAAACGCGATCGAACGCATGATGATGATCGCCAACGCCGTCGCCAAGTCGGGTATGCCGCTGCCGAAGAACTGCCGGACAGCGGAGAGTGTCTTCGCAAAGATCGTGATCGGCTACGAGCACGGACTTGGACCAATGACTTCGCTACACGAAATCCACCTGATCGAGGGTAAGGCGAGCTTGCCGTCAGCGATCAAGGTGGGCGTCATCAGGGAGCGAGGACTTGGAACTCTCGACCTTATCGAGTGCACGAACGCCAAAGCACGGGTCAAAGTGCACCGAAACGACTGGCATCCAGACCGTTACGAAATTGTCGAGTACACAATCGAGGACGCCACCGCCGCCGGCCTCACGAAGAACGACACGTATCGCAAGCACCCGCGGTCCATGCTATCCGCGAGGGCGCACGACCTGGCGGTGCACCTGTATATGCAGGAGGCCTTCATGGGCCTGCCGTACAGCCCGGGCGAGTTGGGAGTGGAGGAAGATGAGAACGGGCGTCCGGTATCGGTGGCGTTCGTTGAGTTGCCGGCGCCGACGTTCCTTAAGGCACCCGAGCCGGCTCCCGTCTCGGACGCTCCTGCCGCCTCTTCTCCTTCCCCGCTGGCGATCGCCATAGAGCAGTTGTCGGCCGACCCGATCAAGCAAGCCTTGACTGAGGTGTTCACGGGCCCAACGCCCGAGACGATGGCCAGGGCCAAGGCCGTGTACCAGGCCCTCGAGCTCGACGCCATAACCTGGGGCGTGTTGATTGCTCGCGAGCACGTGGGGGCCAAGAGCCTCAAGAACGTGTTGCGGGACAAGGCCGCCGCCATGGTGGCCAGGCTGGAGAAGATCGCCAAGCTGAGGCTGCTCAAGCAGGCGAGCAACCTGTCTGACGAGTCATGGGCGAGTGCCTTGCGTAAGCGGGCGGTCAGCCAGGACGTACTCCTCAAGAGCGAGGACGTGGACGCCATCTACGCCAAGCTGTACGAGCAGGTGTCGCCGTTCGAGCGGCAAAAGTTGGGCATCGACCCGACGCCGGAGGGATCGACGGCGGGAAAACCGTTGCCGCCGCAGTCGCAGGCAGCGTAGCGGCGGAATGGAGTGAGATTAAGGCCCGCGCGACGGTCGCCGGGCTTGTGAACCTCGAAGAGTGGATCGAAGAGGTCGCAACCGCATGGGGTAACGAGATCGGGGAACGTGCGAACGGATTCCCGACAAGCTGGTGTACCAGGCGGTCGGAACTCGAACGAATCAGAGACCAGAAAGAACAGGAGACCAAGCAATGAGCGAGACGGAACAGGCAATCATGCCAGACGAGAAGGGGGCGTACAGTGCGGCGGACCTGGCCGAGCGATACGATTTCTCCGGGTGCCAGACGCCGGAGGGATTCGACCCGCATGCCAGCGGGTATCGAGACTGTCCGGTCGGACTCCACATTATGCGGGTGGATCTGGCCGCCTCCAAGATGATGCCGAACCAGGAATTCAAGGACGATCAGCAGAGCTACGTCTTGAACCAGTTTCGCCCGGCGCTCCGCGTCGTCGGCGGCCGGTTTGATGGAGCGTCGGCGATGGACTTCCTGCCCATGCCGACCAAGGGTGCCATTATGTCCCAAAAGCTGGCCAACAAGTGGGCGAACTTCATCCGGGCCTTCGGCTTTGAGCCGACAACTGAGTGCCTGACGCCATCCGACTTTACCCTGACCGAGTTGGCCAAGCGCACCGCACAGGTGGACATCCGGATACAGGTTGACCGGGACAAGCAGCCCAAGAAGCACCCGGACGGTCGGCCCATGCTCGGCCCGGCATGGTTCGGGTACTCGCGGGTTCCCACCGGCGCGTCCGGTGCCCAGCAGAGCCTACCCGGCGCCACAATGTCACACGCTGCGCCGCCGGCCAAGGCACCGCCGACGCCGCCCGACGAGATCGAGTTGTAAGTAGACACCGCGTCGCCCCCCTGGGGCCGGTACCGCCGGCCTTGAGCCGCGGCCCCGGGGGGTTCTTTTCCTGTCTCCCACTGGTGACCAATGAGCAGCACGCTTTTCGACATCGCCGACGCGGTTGAAACCGTTCGGGGGACGGTGACCCGCGTGAGATATTGCGAGAACGGTAGGGCGATCGTCGAGATCCAGGTGCATCGGGAAAGCATTCTCAAGGCCGACGGCACCAGGCGACCCTGGAAAATGACGGCACTTGGTGGGATGACCACGCCAACCATCGGCCAGCTTTACGAGTTCTGCGGTGCGGTGACCTTCAGTGACAGATTCAAGTCGCATCAGATTGAGTTCGATTCGTACCGAACGATCTTGCCGACCGACCATGAAGGGATTTTCGGCTACCTCGTCGATGTCGCCTCCTGGGTTGGCCCGGCGACGGCAAAGCAACTCGTGGATGCTTTCGGTAGTCAGACCTTGGCCGTGCTGAAGGATCAGCCGGAAAAAGTGAGCGATCTGAAACTCCAAGGTCTGACTACCGAGCGCATCGAGCAGATGCGGGAGTCGCTGGCCAACAATGAACGGCAAGAAGCCGCCACGATCGAGGTGAATAACCTCTTGTCCGGGGCACTTGGCCCGGCGACGGTCAAGAAGGCAATCAAACGGTGGGGCTGTGACGCCGCCACGCTCATCAAGGCCGACCCGTACATCCTGACAGGGCTTCATGGGGTGGGTTTTCACAGTGCCGATACCGTGGCCATGAAGTGCAGAACTGACAGACAGGACATCCGCCGCCACCGAGCGGCACTTGTCCAAGTACTCACCGACGCGGCCGGTCGCGAAGGGCACACTGTGGTAACCCGGGTGAAAGCGGAAATGGACGCGGCCCGGCTGGTCGGCCACCTGCGGCCCGAGGTGTGGGCACTGTGCGAGCAGGACGGCACGTGCGAAACGGGCGAAGAGGCGTCCGTATGTCTCGCCGACCTCAGCAAGAGCGAGCACTACATCGCCGAGAAACTGTCAGACATCCTGCGGGGCACCGGCGCCGGGGACGAAGACGACAGAGCACGCTTCCCCGAAATCGACAAGGCCGGGCTCGCTACCGACCAAGCCGCCGCCGTGGACGCCTTTCGCCTTGCCCCACTCTTCGCTCTCGTCGGCGCACCGGGCACGGGAAAAACTTTCACGGTCGCGAGAATCGTCCGCAGCCTGCAAGCCGCCGGGTTGTCCGTTGCACTGGCCGCCCCAACGGGCAAGGCCGCAAAGCAGATGTCCCTTGCCTTGGATATCAGCGGTCCGGGATCAGCGACTACGATCCATTCCCTACTCGCCCCCACGGTAGATGAGGACACCGGAGAGTTCCGCTTCGGGCGAAACGAGCACAACCCCCTTAAGTGTGACGTCCTCATCTTGGACGAGGTGTCAATGATCGACGCCCGGCTGATGCGGTCGCTGTTGCGGGCGGTCCCGGCGACGTGCAGGCTGTTGTTGGTCGGAGATCACTACCAGCTACCGTCAGTGGGCCCTGGGGCTGTGCTTCGGGACCTTCTACAGGCCGGTATCCCGCACTTTGAGCTTCGCGAGATCAAGCGCAACGCCGGGCTAATCGTCCGAGCCTGTCACGCGATCAAAGACGGGCGGGTCTCCGTGCCTTGCGACAAGCTCGACTTGGACACCGGCGACAACTGGCGGCACATCGACGCCGGAGACCCGGACAGCATCAAGGCGATTATCTCGACGCTCATCAGTAAGACGGTGCCGGGCCTAGGGTATGACCGGATGTGGGGGCAACAGGTGATATCACCCACGAACGAGGCGGGCGCCCTGTCGTGTGACGGTATGAACGATCTCGCCAAGCCGTTACTCAATCCAGGGTTCAAGTTGATCGAGAAGTTGAAGTTCTCACCGGGCGACAAGGTTGTGAGACTAAAGAACGCCGTGGTCGGGGGCCGACTGTTGGAGGAGGAAGAAGAAGGGCAGGAAAGCGTCCGGGACAACAGCGACGAGATCCGCATCGTCAACGGCGACGTGGGCGTCGTCAAGGACATCGACAACAAGACGGTGACCGTAAAGTTCAGGTTCCCCGATCGGCTGGCACAGATCAAGCGGAGCGAGCATTGCTTGAAATTGGCCTACTGCATGACGTGTCACAAGCTCCAGGGTTCCGAGTGTGAAGTCGTGATCTTG
>Ga0209342_10000800_pt1 | contig 36334 bp, 33 predicted proteins | sample RifCSP16_2_FD_184023 | JGI IMG/M metagenome (GOLD analysis project Ga0209342, IMG submission 184023) | Soil microbial communities from Rifle, Colorado - Rifle CSP2_sed 16_2 (SPAdes) (version 2) | ecosystem: Environmental > Terrestrial > Deep subsurface > Rock core/Sediment | place: Rifle...
ACGTAAGTGTCAGGCCCTGTACCACACCTACCCGATCACCGTAGGGGCAACCGGCCTGCACGAGTACTGGTGCCGTCAGGCACCAGGCTCGATAGTAGCTATATAGCGCTCCATTCATTGGCACCATCGGCGCTCTGTGCAGTCACACCCAAGCGCAGTCTCACCCTTGTAGGATGTCACAAGGTACATGCGAGCACCACACTTAGGACACACTGGTGCGTGGTGGCGCTTGGGCTCGAGCGACGCAGGAGCTCGAGGTGCCCTGGTTGGAGAAGCAAGGAACGATAGCATGAGAGCATCACGGTTCATAGCTCACACTCCTTGCCGTCGGCGTGGTAGAACAACGACACATGGCACACCCTGCACGACCGGCCGAGCGCTTCGACGGTCGCAACCATGTGCTCTTCATCCAGGGATTGAGCGCATGCATCACAGGCCCAACCCCTATGCGGCACGGGGATATCGCTACAGTAACGACATAGCCATGTGTTCACGGTACACCTCCACAAGGGATCGAATAATCCAAAAGCTCCGGTGCCGTCAGGCACCAGAGCTAGCTATCAGTCGGTATAGACGGCGACATGGGCATAGCTGTTCCGGGGATCGATCCTGCCCGGCCGCACATCGGAGACTACACCACCGAAGTTGTACTCCGCCCAGTGGTCTACTGCTGCAATCAAGACGTTCCTGGGAGGCAGCGTACCCTGGAAGCGGACGATACCTTCGGTGCGGGCGGGAGTCCGCTTCAGGATACGAACCACCTCGAGCTTCGACTCCCATTCACGACGTTCCTCGGGCGTATAGGCTGGTTGCATGGTACACCTCACTAGGGCTCCGAACTGAGCAAGATAACCTTGCCGACAGGCACCAGCCCCCCTCTCCCCCCCCGCCCCACCTCTTCGTTGAAACGCTCCAAGGAGAGGAGCAACAACAGGGGGGTGGGTAGCTCACTTTATAGTACTATGATAAGAGGATATAACCCCCGCATACGGCGGAAGCCGCAAATCACCCGGACAGATGTTCTCGCCCATCTTTCCGACACCGGAAACTCCCAGCAGTCCCGTCCCGGCAAACGCTTGACAAACCAACCAGGCTGTGCTACGATATATACTCGCCCAAGGAGATTAACATGAAGAGATCGGTTGTGTACCTGGTATGTCTGTTCGCCCTGGTGGTGATGGCCGGCATGGCTATTCCATCGGCGTCGGCCAGCCCCGTGGCCCTTCCAACACCCAACCCGTTCCCAAATATGATTTTGAACCCCGGGTTTGAGGGACGGAGGACTGGCAACAACTTCGCGTACTGGGATGAGGCGGACCAAGACCTGTGCTCGATCTACGCGGAGACCAGCGTGCGTCACTCGGGATTGGTTTCGGCCAGGATTGAGTGTGATGATCCAAACGGTGTTCCGAAGCTAGAGTCCAACTATGTCGACTTGGACTACGGGCCGTATACACTTACGTTTTGGACGCGTGGTGATGGTACCAATGCCGGCATTTACAAGATTGCCAACGAGGGGTTATTGCCGGCCGAGGTCAACGGGTGGCACAGTACCGGTGTATCTGGTACCTCATGGCAGAAGGTGACCGTGAACTTCATCGCCCCGCTAGACTTCGGTGGCACGTGGATTGACTTCACAGTGGCTTACGACATTGAGGAGTTCCGCACATCCTACTTCGACGATGTGTCGTTAGTCGCAGGGGGCTTCTAAGAGGACGCCCAAGGAGAGAGCCATGAGAATACAGGTACAGCAAGACGATGGCATGTTCGCCTACGTCGACGTGAAAGACCTCATTCCGGAGACCGGTGCTAGCGCCGAGTTTCTGAACCTGTCGACCAACTTTCTCCTGATGACCCGGGGTGGAGATATCATTCCCTCCAAGCGCTTGATTCAGGGCGTCATTAACGGGACAGAGGCTCGCGTGCAGGGGAAGTTCGTCATTACTAAGAACTGGGATGATGGCGACGTACCCAGCGGGGAGTGGATGATCAGACCCTCCGGTATTGCTGTTCCCTCCCGACAGTTTGATCTGTACTCTGTCGCCGTTGGACCTATGGTCCTCAATCGGGGCTATCACCAGAGAGGACTCTCGGGGGGAAATGTCCTCTTCGAGCTGAAAGAGGAAACCGACCCCGCATCTGAAGTTGTCATGACGCCGCGGTGGGGAATGAGCAATCCCGCCACTCAGAATAGAGTGCGCGGCGATTGGCCTTTCAAGGTGGAAGTAGGGAGCGAGTTGGTCTTTGCCATTCGGTACCAGATATAGGCGGACGCGGCTGTGGCCAGAGTGATATGCAGCAGGGTCTCCCCGGGCTCCCACAGGGGCATCGGGACCTTGACAAGTCAAGCGTCAGCCACCTCCTGCTGGGAAGGCCGACCCGCCAAAATCTTCCCCGGCGACGCGTTGGGCCTCTCCGGGGTTATGTATCCGCTACGGCGCCGGCAAGTCCTTATAGGACAGGCGCCGTATTGCTTGACAAACAGCCTCTTTTGCTGTATGCTATCCCAAAGGAGTTTCATATGAAACTATGGCCGAGAGTCCTCAGGTTCGTGGCGGGGCTGTCCATCCTAGATGTGGTAGCGCTGCCGTTTTGGCTGGTACTGCGTATACTGGGATGGCTGACCGTCCGGCGACTGACGGCCATTGTTGTGGGGGCAATATTGGGCACTGCGTGGTTCAGTTTATTCATTCTTAGCCCGCTGCGGCCTATTGTGCGGGACGCAGTGGTGGTGGTTGTGGCCGACAAGCTGTCGGGTGCACCGCGCCCGCTGACCATGTGTGATGCACAATTTGCGGGTGGTCGCGAGGACTGCGATCTCGTGTACAGTCGCAGCGCTCCGTTCAACCCCGCAACGCAGTGGGGCCTAGTCACCAATAGCCCCTACCTCACAGAGATGGCTGTCAACATCATTCCAGTGTTTGTCACCGACAACATGGTCAGCATTCCCGAGATTCCCACCAATATCTACTTCCAGCCCCTCATCACAGCAGACTCCTTTCACTTGGGCGGCAAAACCGATTGCGCAAGCTACGTGATGGCCAACGAGCGATACATCACCGTCTCCGCGTGGAACGATGAGCGAGACATTCTCGTGACTGTAACCCACGAGCTGCTACATAACCAGGACGGGAACTTTTGCAGCTCTCCCGTCCCTCTTCCCGAGGGTTGTGTCATCGTCAATGAGGCCGGGAGGCGGTATTACAGTTGTGAGCAGGACGCCGTCCCGGTGCTGAACGAGTGGATAGCGAATAGGTCTATCTGGGTTGAGAGCCATACCTCCAGTGGAACGGTGGAGGCTTTAGCGGCGCAGTGTAGCGCGGGAAGCGGCCTCGCATGTGCGTCCTTCTGGGACAATGTTAAGGGTATGGCATCTGGGAGCCTACGGACGGAGTTGAATGGAATTGGGCTTGGGGGGCTGTACGATCCGTTCCTGGATCTCTTTGTTCGATCGAGGACGGAGAGTCGTCAGGCCGACAAATCCATGAGGGACTACACGATCAATGGTCCAGAGGGATACAAGCAACGCATGGAGATCATCGCCAAGTACTATGCCATGCCGTGGAATGTTTATGTGGTGCCGGGGATTGCCAACGGCGCATTACTCGACACGGGCAACCTAACTCGGGTGATGATTCCTGGCGGGGAAAAGATTTACCTGGTCGTGCTAGGCATGCCATACGATGACTCGCAGCTCATGTTCGGCCCCGTAGGGAGAATGTTTCTGCGGGCCATGACGATCGGCAGTCTTCCAGGATCCTTTAGTGTTGGAGGCGAGCTGCCATCGCAGATTCCAGAACTACTCGATGGACGCTTGCTCTTCCCGATCAATTCACTTGACAAAGTCGCTAGTCACTAACTATAATAGTCAGGAAGTGCTTGGAAGTTCAAGATCAAGTAATAAGAGCAAGTACGTCCTTAATAGATAGATACTACGGGGCAGACAGAAAAGGAGATAGATATGTACATCAAGATTGTGGAACTGAACAGTCACAGTGGGGCCAAAGATCTGGGACATCTCTTTGAGTGCGACTCGGTGCATGCAGAGCACCTTCGGGTGCGAGATGCTATAAGACCTGAATACTGGACACAGGTCACGCAATGCATTGGGCCATACCCAAGCGCGACGGAGCTGACCGAGAACCCCAAAAGAGGTGATGACGTAGTTATACACCTCGTCTTGAGACGAGACGATAGTACTCTGACCAAGGAGTTGATGGTCTTTCGTCCCGCTCGGGCGTATGTCATGAATGACCAGGGTAGGACCATAGATATTCTGCATGGAGGCTGAAATGACTGCTGTGCTACTGCTCGTATTCGTCTTGAGTCTGTTTCTCCTGGCCGCCACCAGGGACCTGATTGTGCTCTCGAAGCGCAATCGGTACGCCTTCGCCCAAACCGTCACTGCTACGATCGTGGCATACCTCGAGCAGGCTTCTGCCTGGGATGATACTCTTCTCGACGGCGTCGCCCGTAAAGAGAGATCTATTCTATTGCTGACGCAGTGGGCCGAGGCCAACAGACTGTCCTTCACCTTTGAAGAGATGGACAGACTGATTGAGCAAGCGGTTTTGAGTCTGCCGTACGAGATCGACCATGCGCCCGATGGCACGAGTGGCTGGTATGGCAACCAAGCGCAATAAGAGCGTGCAGGAGCAGGCTCGCCGGCGTGACGGGTGTTGTCTGTATGGATTAGTCGCTCAGGATGGGTGCGTGCCTGGCTTTGATGTGGCTCACATCCGCAGTTATGGATCTAGCCGTACAGGGGGAGACGTACTCGAGAATGTGATCTGTCTCTGTCGCAAACATCATCAGATGCACGAGAGGGCGGATATAGAAGACCTTACTCTGCAGATGATCTTATACGAGTGGTATGGATACGGTCCCGAGCAGTGGATCACTGATAAACTCGACATCGTCGATGTGGTAGGGACCGAAGCGGGCTGCTCAATGCACTTTGCTGGTGACCACAAGGGCATAGTCGTCAGCTTCGAGGGGGCAAAAACCCGGTCCATGACGATTAGGCTATCGGCAATAGAAGCAATGATGCCTGCGGTCTTCAGGGAAATGATTACAGATTATCTACGGAGGGAGTAATGGCTGGAAAAAACGTCGGACTTGAGGGCTTGTCGCTTGGAGCCCTATTTGGGGGCATAGATCGTAAAGAGCCACCCGCACGACCACGAGGCACGCTCAACCAAGAGACGGCGGCTCGGCTCGCTCAACTTCAACAGTGGTGTCAGGCGGCCGGCTTGCATCTTCTGGTAGCGTTCGTAGGAGACGGCTATGTCGACTTCAGGATCTCCAATAGACCATATCGGATGTGGGAGTCTTGGAATGACCCCCGTAATGATCGGATCCGCGATCTCATCGGCGATGGCGTGGACGGCGGGGCAGGTTCGGAGGTCACACTCGGGGACGTCACAGTCGACGGGCCTGGCAGCTTCGTGGCCTCGCCAGTGGGTGTTGAGGTCAGGGTAGATGAACCTCTTTCTGTGGGCACAGTCGATCGACCAGACGATGGTTTCGATATCGGAAACCAGACGGTTGGGGTGGATGATCCGGAGCGTTCCGCCGAGAGGGGGGATGCTGATAATGATCCGGTGGATGTTGCACAAGAGCTCATTGCTGCCGTTGGAGGGGCAATGGCCGTATCCGTCGCTGCAGCAGTTCCCGTGAAGCGGACATTGTCGGCTGAACATCTAGCTAAACTGGCCGAGGGTCGGGCCCGGGCTCGGGCTGCTAAACAACTCAAGGAGAGTGAACAATGATCGGTTTTGAAGATGCTGTTGCGTTGTGGACTGGAACTGGCGGGGCTGGTGTACCGGCACTCGTCGCCTTCATGGCGGCTGGGATCCTGTTGTTCGTCCAGACCCTGAAAGTCTACAAGTTCGAGCTGTTGTCGGCCAACCAGGTGGCGATTATCGTCTCCGCCATCATGGGGGTGTTCTTCGTCGCCTCGATGTTCTTCCCAGTCGTGGCAGCCATCGGCGCAGCGATATACTGGACTGCCATGGCTTCGGCGATCGCCGGATTGACCTACGAATACGCCGGCTCCAAGCTACTTGAAGCTCTAGGGTGGAAGACTAGCTCCAACGACTTTCTCGAGGAGTAGAAGTGAGCACTCTCACGGATGCAGACAGGCAGATCTTGCCTGTGGCCATTCGTAGCCATGGAGGCTTTCACTTGGCCAGCGAGTGGTATTGCAATTGGACGCCCCTTGCTGACCAATGGGCATTCCATCAGATCGACATCCCTAATGTGACCTGGCTAGGAGGTATCGCCTGTGGGAAAACCTCGGGCGTGGCCAGGTCATACCTGATCGACTGCTTAAGCATCCCGTACTTCCGGGCGCTGAACACCTCCGTGACCTCGGTCCAGGCAGAGCTCGTCTTCGAGATGGTGATGTCTGACATCGAGGGCAATCCAAGGCTCGAGCACTTGATTGAGGATATCTCCCTTCGGCCGTATCCGTCGATCAAGTTCAAGAACTTCTCGGAGTGGGACTTCAGGACGGCTGGCAAGGATGCCCGGTTTATCCGTGGTAAGGAGTACGATCGGCTCAACTATGACGAGGCGGGTCTGGATTACGAGGGCCTCTCACTGAAGACTCTCCGCGGACGCCTTCGAGGCAAGAGGCCCGACCAGACCATCCGCATGGCTAGAATGGACGTGACGACCTCCCCGACCGATGCCCCATGGTTGAGGGAGCGGTTCTACAAAGGGGTCAAGGGCAGGATGGGCGCCCAACTAGACATCTACCGATCGCTCAGAACGACGATCTATCAGAACACTCATCTAACTCAGCAACAGATCGCCCTGATGGAGGCGGACTACACAGAGGAGATGGCCGACGTGGAGCTCAGGGCTCTCTTTCCAGACTACGGGATGACGACCTTTCCAAGAGGTCATGTTGACGCCTGTACCGAGATGGACCTGAACGACACCGCCGAGGTAGCCCTCAGGGGAGATCCACCCAGGCCCGGGTATCGTGTGGACGATCATCACCGGTATGGCATTGTGCACTTCGAGGTCCCGCGCAACCCAACTGGCACATATGTGGCCTTCGGTGACCCCGGGACCGGCGATCCACCTAAGAGAAACGCTCCGTGTGTGATTGTGGTCAGGTCGGACATCAAGCCTATGGAGGTAGTCTACTTTGATTGGATATTCGGGCATGGATCTTATATGCCGTTTCTACGCTCCTTCAAGTATGCTCTGGACACGTATTACCCAGCTATCCAGGGTATCGACTCCACGGGGACACAGAAGGCAATCGAGGAACTCGCGTTCGAGAACGAAGGGATCCTGGTTAACGGTATCAACTTCCAGCGCGACAAGGAAGCCATGATCAACGCTCTATCGATCATGATCACAACTCACGGGATCAAATGGCCGGTCATCAAGGGGCTGCTAAGCCAAGTGCGCCAGTACCGTCGGGAGGACGACAAGGTTTCCAACAGGCAGCCGCAGGATATCGTGATGACTCTGGCCGGCATTGCTCACCTGTGTAGATTTCTACCAGACGAGGTCAATAGAGAGGTCAAATACCAGCGCGGACACGACCGCCGCGTGAGAACCCGGCACAATGTACCTAGACGTCGATGAGGAGGCACGATGGAGCCCAGCGAGAGGCGCAGCGAGCATCGCTCGCACGAATGGGAGACTCGGATCGATCCCATATTTCAAAAGTGGCGCAAGAGATTAAATCTATCCAATTGGCATATTGCCTTGGAGATCAATGCTACAGTCGCCAATCGAGACGATGCCGCCGCTAGCGTCAGGGTAGCCAGCTTCTTTGGCGATGTCGCTACCTTAGCCCTCACGGAAGATCTCGTGTACGAAGACGACACTCGCGATATAGATAGGTGTATTGTCCACGAACTCATACACCTGAAAACAACCGAGATGGCCGACTACGCACAACAGCACCTGACGCCGGAGCAATATGCATGGTGGAACCGTCTGTACGAGCAGTCGGTTGACCAGCTCGCCCGGGCATTCGTTGACACAGAGGAGGATGTATGCAATATACTTACCGATGTCAAGCATGCGGACGACAGTCCGAGCTCAACAAGCGAATGCGAGACCCCCATCCCACTCGATGTCCCCACTGTGGATCCGAGCGCATTGGGCGTGATTACGGGCACGACCTTGGCGGACTCGGTGACGACGCCGGTCGACTCAGGTGGATGTTTTGGTCTTGGAATCCCCACAACCCCTCAGGAGAATAGCGATGGCTAAAGTACGAGCAGGAGACAGAACCAAAACCGGGATGCGTGGCACTAAAGGCAGCAGTGGGAAGAAATTTCCAGTAGCTACCAAGGCCCAGGCCAAGAGCGCCATCAAGCTTCGTGGCAAGGGCAAGGGCGTGAGCAAGAGCGCCGTCCTGAGCCACGTGGCAAGCTCCAAGTTCGGCAACGACCCCGAGATCAAAGCCAAGATCGCAAAGGCACGAAAGGCTGACCGCGGCAAGAAAAAGTAGGAGGGCCTATGGCCAGACTGGTGATATCTCGCTCGCGCAATGCACGGGTCTATGCCGCAGAACTAACCAGTGGGGTACGCTATCTCGGGTATATCCCTCCGGAGGAGGCACAGAGCCTAATCAATGAAGTTGTGCGATCAACCTGGTGGAAGAAGCGATCCTCAATCAGAGAGGTGATTTTCACTTATACTGGCACCAAGCGACAGTCGGGCCATGCACGGGTAGAGGATGGCATTGGATATATCGATCTCTGCTCTGGTCTGATGCATGAGGGCTTGATTGCTCACGAGATGACTCACATCATGGTCGATAGCGCATATGATGGCATGGAGGACGACGACGATCACGGGCCAGCCTTCTGTCGAGGCGAGGTCGATTACTACAAGCGCTGGCTGGGGCCGACTTCGTCCCTTCTGCTGAAGCAATCCTTTGCCATCAACGAGCTCCTATGATGCCATTGACAAGTCGATCGATCTGTGCTAGACTAGCTACAGTATGGGACAATGCGCAGCCCTACGGCTTGGGCGGGCCAACAGCGATCCTTATGAGATCGACCACGGACAGAGAAGTCCTTGCCCGCTACCCAAACAATCTAAACGTATGAGACTGCCTGTGGCGATGAGCGCGACAGAGCTTTGCCACTTATGTCCACAAGGTAACCCACTATGACTGATCTCCTAAGCATACCAGTCTATTCGGACCTGGGCGGAGCATCCAATTCGCAGCGCAACGCCTGGGAGAGTGAACAGTCTCTACGCCAGACCTATCACTCATACTACACCGGTCTCGTATTTGAAGAGAAGGTCCCCACGGTTGTGCCAAACAAAGATGTCCCACTTATGTACCCGGTGGGGTTGAATCTGGTTAAGTCGCTATGCGACAGTATGTCAGAGACCCTATGGGGCGAGTGGGAAGAGGATCTGGTCAGGTTCAAGCTGCGTCAGGATCTTCAAGAGGATCGGCCGGCCGCTGACGCCATCAAGCTCCTGCAGATGGTGCTTAGATCGAACAACTTCACCGCCCTTGGGTATCAACTGGGCCTGGATAGAGAGATCTACGGTGGTTGCGCCTTCAAGGTTGGTGCCGACATTGCCGTCCCGGGATACATCCGCCTCAGCCGGATCGATCTCAACAACTTCTATCCGATTTGGGATCCCGAAGATCCCAATCGCTTGCTGGTAGCTTACGTCCGGGTTGTCATGACCAAGGAACAAGCCAAGGAGCGCTACGGCTACGACGGCGACAAGGATGTCGTGGAGCGGGTCGAGAAGTGGACCCCCGTTGCCTACGAGAACAAACTGGACGGCAAGGTCATGTCCGGCTTCTCAGGGCTAAACCCATGGAAGATTGTCCCCATTGTGTACATACCCCGCATCCGGTCCGAGTCCTGGTGGGGAGACTCGCTTACCAAGGACGTCATGAGGATCCAGGACGAGATCAACGCTCGCATTGCAGATCTCGGGGAGGGCCTGAACTACAACTCGCATCCCACCCGCTGGGGAAAGAATCTCGGGAAGGCATTTGACCAGAGGACATTCGAGATCGCCCCAGACGCCATGTGGGATTTGGGAAAGGCCATTGGCAATGTCAATGCGGCTGCCGCTCCAGAGGTCGGGTTCCTCGAGGCGAAGAATGTTATACCAGAACGTGCCTTCGAGTACATCAAGTTCCTCTACGACTGGGGACGTACCTCCGTTTCGTCTCCCCCTATCGCCTTTGGAGAAGATCTGGGCGGTGGACAGCGATCCGGCTCCACTCTCCTCATCAGAATGTGGCCCTTGCTCAGAACGGTCAGGCGAAGTCGAGCCTACATGTCTAGTGGGCTCACCCAAATGATGGACATCATTGGTCGGATTTACCAACAGAAGGCTATTGACGGCACCGTATACGCCGCCAACAGACTTAGGGATGGCTCGCTGATCCCAAACTACTGGCCGATACTCCCGCAGGACCAATCGGCCATTGTCGACCGGGTGGTCAAGCTCTTGTCGAGCAAGGTGCCGGCGGCTTCGATGCCGACAGTTCTTGGGATGCTCAACATGGGCCCATCCGAGCTCGAGCGGATCAAGGAAATGCTCCAGGACCCAGTTTTCGGACCGTTGTTCAAAACCGCCACACAAGGCGGACCAGAAGACAATCAGGAGTAAAGCATGGGCGACTTAGCAGGCAATCCACTAATTGGTAGCGTGGCTTGTGTCACTGACACAGCAGTCCAATTGGACAGCGTTGTTGGTGACGTATTTGCCATCAAGGCCTATTCGGCCAACGCTGCAGCGGTGCAGATCTTGACAGATCCAGAGGCCGAACAAGGGCTTGAGATAGGAGCAGGCGAAGGTACACCATGGATGGTCCTTGTCAATCTTAATACACTCTATGTGCTGGGAGCAACTGGCGACCACATAGGTTATATTGTCCTGAGATAACCATCATGTTGAGCCCGATATTTAATTTGTCCAATCGGATGGGCCATTGGTCATGGGATGGTCCCTCTGGCGCTCCACCTCCGACGGTGGCTGGCATTGAGCCAGCCGAGGGCTTTGCCGTTGGCGGCCAGTCTGTGACTATTACGGGCACCGGTTTTCAAGATGGCGCTACGGTCAGCATTGGCGATCCCGCCACGGCAGTAGTTGTAGTGTCCGATACCGAAATCACCTGTATGACACCGGCCGGCAGTGGCGAGGCTGATGTAGTCGTCACAAATCCAGATACAAAGTCTGGTACACTGGTGGGCGGCTTTACCTTTGTGAATGCGCCAGTGCTGACAAGTATCCTGCCTGTCTCTGGCTTCGCGGTGGGCGGTCAGGCAGCTATCCTGGCTGGCGCCGACTTCGCTGTTGGCGCAACGGTGTTCCTGGGTGGCAGTCCGGCCACAGACGTGATTGTTGTGTCCGCTATCGAAATAACCTGTGTAACCCCGACCCATGCCGCCGGCGCCGTAGACGCTACCATCGTTAATCCAGACTCACAAGAGGATACCTTGGTTGGTGGCTTCACCTTCATTGCTGCACCAGTTACGACCAGTATCACTCCCAGCTCAGGCGATCTGGAACCGACGGTCGTTACCGACCTGGCCGGTACGGGCTTTGTCGACGGGGCAACTGTTACCTTTGGTGGCGACCCCGCAACAGACGTGGTCGTTGTGAGCTCCATCAAGATCACATGCGTGACACCGGCCCACGCGGCCGGCGCAGTCGACGTTGTTGTGACGAATCCGGATACTCAGTCTGATACGCTCGTGGATGGGTTTACCTATATCGATCCAATCGTGGTAGCGGATTCCTTCACAGGTAGTGACGATGATCCCCTGGATGGGCACGATCCCGAAGTAGGAGGCCCATGGGTTGAGATTAGCGGCACATGGATCATTACTGGTAACCAGCTCCATGAATCTGTTGGTGGTTCTGCAGTAGCCGTGGTCGATGCTGGCATTGCCAATGTCTCGATGCAAGCCACGCTTGTCAATGGTCTCACGGCCCTGGCCGACGCAGGTCTTGTGCTACGATTCCAGAATGCATCTAACTATCTATTGCTAGTGTGCAACTCTATGACTAATGAATTGCTGCTGTGGCGTCAGGTTGCAGGCGGATGGGACATGGTAGATAGTGCGCCGGTTGTATTTGGTAACGGAGATGTGATCAGGGTCGATCTGGATGGATCGTCCATCGTGGCGTTTGTGAACGAAGTGTCCAAGCTTGACATGACTGTGGCTACATTCGCAACCGAGACACAGTTTGGGTTCTTCAATAACGCCGGCAGCTTTGATGGCGTCCGATGGGATGACCTATCTATTGCTCCACCCTAGGAGTAGAAACAGCCACTTGACATTCGCGGCCAGATGTGGTATGCTAGCTACAGCTGGGGCTCCGCCCAGCACTCTGAGTTCAAATGCCGCTCGCCGCAGGGCGTCGTAGCGGCACCCCCAAGGAGGGGACAACGCCATGGCAATCTATTTCGATGCTGCAAAGATCGCTGAGGTAGTCGCGCAACTCAGCGGCGCCGCACTACGGCGTAACTTTCGCGATGTAGTTCTGCCCGAGGTTGAGGCAGGCTTGGTCGCAGCCAATACCGGCGCAGAGGTTGGCGCAGCGGGTGTAGCTGAAGCGAGCAAGATCTTGAAGCTGGGCGCCAACAAGAACGTTGACGAAGTCCATACCGCTGCGCTGTATCTTGGTGCTGGCGCTGGCACTCTCGTCACGCTTGACGCCGCTGAGCTCAATGCTTTGGAGAATCTGGACGACGAGCTCGCAGCCCTCGAGGGGGCACAGGCCGAGTTGGCACTTCTGGCTGGCTTAGCGGACGAGCTGACGGCTCTGTCTGGCATGGATACGGAACTGGGCCTGCTTGCTGGCCTTACCGCCAATGCCGCCACCTTGAATGCGGTACCTAGCAACCCTGGGAATGTTGCACAGGGCGTGCTGCGTGTGTCTGCCGCAGTAAAGAGTACTGAGACTGTTACCATCGGCGCGGATGTGTACGAGTTTGATGCCGGCGAAGGGACCGTTACGGGCACTAACATCCTGGTCGACATCGAAGCGTCTACCATCAAGTCAGAGGGTACCCTGACAGTCGATACGCAACCGACCGCTAGTGATACTTTCACGATCGGTGTTGGTGCTGGCGAGAAGCTCTACACGATTGTCCCCAATGGCACCGCCAATGCCGATGGTGAGGTAAACCGCGGCACAAACCTGGCGACTGCGCAGGCTGCAATTGTAGCGGCTGTCAACGGCACCGATGGCTATAACGTCGCACACACCCAGGTCGTCATGGGAGACTTTGCTGCGAATGCTGCAGTGATCACTGCCATAGATGGTGGAACGGCCGGCGACCTTATCGCCACGACCGAGACCTTCACGGCCGGCACGAACATCTTCGATGCCGCCACCCTTGGTACGACCACGGCCGGAGCTGATTCGGCCGCAGGCGATGCGACAGATGCCCTTATCGCCGCGATCAATGCTAGTGGCACCGAGGCAGTAACGGCCTTTGACGAAAGTGCTAATGAAGTTCTGATTCTGGCTGACGCAGTTGGTGTTGTGGCCCTCGCGACGACCGAAACCCTGGCAGGCGTAGATAACACCTGGTCTGCTGTAACAATGACCGGCGGGTCGGCGGCTGCAGCCATCAATATCGCTAAGGCTAACCGTGTTCCTACGGCGACGGAAGTAGCACTAGGCATTATGCGGTTCGCTGTTGACTTCCTGCCCACCATGGTGCAGGTTCAGGTCAGAGTGACAGCATCTGGTGCCATCAAGGCATGGGATGGCGCCATCGCAATCATCGATGCAGCCGGCGACATTAACTATGTCGAGATCGACAACGGCGGCGCCACCGACTGGGCAGCGACCGACACGGCGTACGTGATCCTATACTCATAGCCGATAAGTGACTGACACGCCCTGGGGGGTCGTCGATCAACGGCCCCTCAGCAGCAACTCAGCTCGCTTAATAGCAAGGAGGCAAGGAGAACTATGACTGACGATGTGGCAAAGACCCCTGAGCAACTAGCGGCGGAAGCTGCTACTGCCCAGCAGGCCTCACAAGCGGCCGAGCAGGCGGCTCGGTCCAGCACGGAAACGGTGACCCCTCCAGGTTTTGTGGAGCAGGCCCGGTACACCGGCGCAGTCCAGACGATCGAAAAGCTCACGACTGGAAAGAGAGATCTGGAAGCACAACTGGCTACGAAGACCTCTGACTTGGAGCAGCTTCGTACGCAACTTGCGCAGAAGGATATCGAAGTCACAGTCGCCGTCGGTGAGCGAGACAAAAACCTTCAGGCTATCATTCTAGAGAAGACAGCGCTCGAGGCCGAACACAACAAAGCGAAGGCCCAGCTGCTGAAGGTCGAAGTTGCTAAGGAACTTGGGAAGCCCGAGTTGCTCCTGATTCTGGGTTCGATCCCAGACATGACCGACAAGGAAGCTCTCAAGATCGTTATGGGCGACTTCGTCCGCTTCCGAGAAGATGGCGTGAAGGAGCGAGAGTCTCAGCTTCTGGCTGGCCATACGCCCGCGCTCTCGTCCGTAGTGGCTTCTCCAGAGTGGCCGATCACATCGGAGAACTGGACCAAGCTCCTGAACTCACTTCCTCTAGGATCCCCCGATAGGGCGAAAGCCTTCGAGGCCTACGGGAACTGGGCGATGACGGACGCAGCAAAGAAACGATAGTCAGCGGTAGACTCTCTTAGCCAAATTCTTTGAGAGGACTACAATGCCTGACGCATACGAAACCGGTGCGATTTTCTCTTCGGGACTTCCTGAAGGGCAACGCACGTACTACGAAGCTCTCCTGATGGAGACGCTTCGCACCAAGTCCATCCTCGTGCCGTTCACCACGGTCAAGGAAGACTTCCGAGCCCGGGATACCGGGATCATCAAGTATTCTGAGGTTATGGATTCAGACCCGGACTTTAACTCCCTGTCGGAGTCTGGTATCTGGCTGCCTGGTGCCCACCTGGATAGCCGCTCGGTACAGATCGAGCTCACCATTCATGGTGATGTGATCAAGATCTCGGACTACAACGAGCTAGTCAACTACTGGGCTAATGGTGATCTACGCGGGTTGGTCCAGGGCAAGCTGGGACAGAACCAGGTAGACTACCTGGATATTCTGGCCCGCAATGCGTTCCTGAGCGCACCTTCGGCGTATGTGTCTTACGCCAACAGCAAGGCGCGCTTCACGCTACTGGCCACCGACGTCTTTGATCCCGACTACGCCGAGCTGATCCGCACGCATCTGGAAGAGCGTGAGGTTCCTGGTGTTGCTGGGTCCGAAGACGGCGCAGGACAGACTGTCGTCTGCACCACGACCCCGCGTGTCATCCACGACGTCCGTACCGCGGCTGGCTCCAAGTGGTTGGAAGTGCAAGAGTACATGGGCACGAACCGCAAGTTCACAGCCGAAGTTGGCATGTGGGGCGGCGTGCGCTTCATCAAGACTCGGCGCCTTGAGCTCAAGAACTACGGCCTGGTCGATCTGCAGACAGACCTGGACGGTGCAACGGTGGCCGGACAGGGTGCCGCAGCCACGGTAGACGTTGTCTACTCTGTGGGCCAGACTGGTTCGACGCGCTTCATCACTGTCACCGACACGACCGGCTTCACAGCCGGCGAGATCGTCACCATCCATAGCCAGACCGTGAACGTTGCGGACGGCAGTGGTGGGTTTGCTCCTTCGTGGGCAGACGGTACGCAGGAAGAGCGGAAGATCGTTGAGGTCATCGACGGCACTACAATGTCCCTCGACCGACCTCTGATGAAGCCGCACCTGAGTGGTGACTATGTGACCCGTGGCGTTGCACTACACGCATCCATCTTCCATGGTGGACCGAGTGTTGTGTATGCTATCGGCGAGCGCCCGAACGTGTACATCCCTCCGAAGATCGACGATCTCGGAATGATCAACCGGTTTGCATGGAGAGGGTTCCTGAAGTTCCAGCAATTCCGGCCTGAGTTCACCGAGCTCATGTTCAGCGGTGGATCGGTCAACTAGGAGTGATCCATGCCTGACACCGTATGGGAGCTCATGCTGGCCGACTTGAGGGAAGACCTCAAGGACACCAGCGAGACCCCTAAGTGGTCGGACGATGTGCTACTCGTCTATCTCAAGGATGCCATCCGAGACTATTCGACGTGGTTCCCACGAAGGATTGATCGGACTGTACTTGAGGCAGAAGAGAGTGCATACGCCCTCCCAGACGACTTCGTCGATGTGGTCTTCCTAGAATGCCCTCGGGATACGTATCTCGAGGTGCGCAATCCTCAACCTGGCACTCGGTTTCCGACAGTGTCCAGCGGGCCAGTCCTCTTTTACATTGACGGTGGGAGCCTCTACTTATGGGGCTCCCCCGACAGTGGCGACGAGGTGCTTCTGACCTACAGAGCGGTGCACTCGATCCCAGACGACTGGGACGATGCAGAAACAGCCCTCACGGTTCCCCAAAGGGATCTTGAGTTGATCCGCCTGTATATCAAGGCAAAGGCCTATGAGAATATGCGCAGTAAGCAGGCCTCACTGGATCGCTTCAAGTTGCGGGCCACGGCCGGCTCTGACCGTCAAGACAATCCGCTAAGCCCCGAAGTGGCCGATCTGATGGCGACATATCACCAGAAGATCTCAGCCAGGCTTGGCGGTGGCACGATCAAGCTGTATCGATCCGGGAGGCTCAGGTGAGCGGCATTCACGATGCTGTGATGGCCAAACTCCTCGACCTGCTGACGGATGCATTGATCACTAACGTAGAACCAGACGACGATGCCATCGCTGGCGCAATCGTTCTTGGCTCTCTACAGGGTGACCCAATGGATCCCGACGAGGCGAGGATTTCGGTCGAGATCCACGAGAACGACCCCGATGTCACGGACCATTCGTGGGACGATGACGTCTTCGAGGTCGAGATCGGTGGAACTATCACCTGGACCCGTCGGTTCTCGATCAGGGCTAGATGCCTGTTCGAGACATCTCGGGAGACCCTATCTGAGGCGAGAGTAATTGTCTCGACCCTCGCAGACCGGATTGAGGTGACGTTGCTGAAGTCGCTAGTGTCAGCTTCGTCAGGGAACGAATACGTCAGCCGTGGGCCACAGGCTGAGGACATGGCGATCAACGTAATCCAGGGTGGTGGCCCACCTGATAGTTATGACTTCCTGCTCAAAATACGCTTCTCGTGCTTGACGACACGAACGTCAGTCATGCCCGAATAGGAGAATCACAATGACTGCTGCCGAACGAAGCTACATCGGTATTGCGAAGCAAGTGGCCAAGGGAACGCCGAACGTAACGGATGCACAATTCAAGTACCTGCTCTTCCGTGCCGGCGGACTTGCGCCACAGAACGTAGTCATCCCTCTTGATCCAGAAGTGGGCGGGGGCGCTATGCTCCGCGACATGGTCAAGGTGGGCGTGACCTCTGGCGGGGCTCTGGATATCATCCCGCGGCCGGAAACCCTGGGCTGGTTCCTACTGGGTGCGCTTGGTGAGGTATCCGCCGCTGGCGAAGCTGGCGCGAGCCTTCAGCTCAATGCTGATGCGATTCTGCCCTTTACCTGGCTCCAGATTGGCGCACAGGCCAACTATGCCCTCCCGTCATGGCCATTTACGGATGTACCAGATCCAGTGAATGGTTCCCTTCTGCAGATCCATGCTCAAGCGGGCGATCCCCTTCCCGTGACTGGGAATATCACCATCCATGGCACAACCGATGAGGGTCCCCTCTTCGAGACCATCGCACTGAATGATGATGCCTATGTCGAGGGCGCTCTGCACTTCCTGACCGTGACCAAGGTCGACCTACCTGTGTATGTGCAGTCGGGCGACACGGTGTGTATCGGATGGGCTGATACAGCCTACCGCCACACCTTCGTTCTCCCGGCGGATCAGTTCGATGCCCCGTACTTCACCCTGCGATCGGCCCCTGGTTTCCTCTGGGGTGAGTCGTTCCAGGACTGTCGCGTGGCTGGTCTGGCGATCAGCTTTGCCGCCGCTCGGTTCGCCGAAGGCGCCGTGACGTTCCAGGGTGGTCTTCCTACGCCTGTCTCGACTGCAACCTGGAGTGCTCTTGCTAAGGTCGATAGTGGTCCGCAGTTCCTGGCTCCGGTCAGCTCTCTTGCTCTCCCGAGTGCTACCCCGATCAAGGTTCTGTCCGGATCGGTGGCGTTTGGCCTGGCAATCCCGCTCGATGAGCAGTGGATCGTCGGGTCGTACTCCCCTGACGACTTCGCCATCAACCAGCGCTCGATGATCCTCACGTACAATGTCAAGATCGCGGATGAAACCTTGTACAAGAAGATGGTCTATGATGGCGTTGGCGCAGCGGCTGCGTGGACGGCCAATATGTACGCCGAGGCCGACCTGACCTTGAACCTGCAGAGCCCAATCGAAGCATCGACGGGTAATCCGTACGAGCTGGACATCCAAGCTTCTCCTGCTGATGACAACGTGCTGTGGACGGCGGCCCCGATCGGGCTACGTGCTGGACGGCAGGTTGTTATGGCAGTCACTGGTGTTGTGAAGAACATCAACACGGGTGACCCCATCACGGTCGAACTTGTGAATCAGAAGGCATCGTACGCATAGTTTTCGACACCGAAAACGAGGGGCGGTTCGCCGCCCCTCGCAATGCCAAGGAGGCACAGCAATGGCTGAGAGAAAGGTCAATTTCGGGGCCTACGCAATTTTAGAGCCCGTCAAGTACCAGTTTGCTAAGATGCCCGAGTGGTACTGGGTGATCGAGCCACCTACATCTCGTGACGAGTTGCAGATGGCGAAGTTCTACAATGCTCCTCAGATCACTATCGGCCCCGCCGGCACGTCCCGCCCAGGGCTCCCGACCTGGATCGAGACAGCACATAGAGAGATTGCCCTCACGTTTGGTGGGACAAACATTCCGCTGGCCGATGTCGCCGTCGAAGATGGCGGGGAACCTCTGGTGAAAGTGGGAATGTCGGTCGACGAGATCGAGGCCATTTTGGGTGCGATGCCGCAAGAGATTGTAAGCGAGATCTGGGCGGCCATCGGCGCGATTGTCCCGACCTGGGGTCCATACAAGGGCGAGCCGACCGACTCAAAAAACTAGACGAGGAGCCAATCGGGCTCCTGGCTGAGCTTGAGAACTATGTAAAGGACTACATCCTTGTCGGTGAGGCGCACGACATGGTTCTCAATGAATATATCTCGCTCGTGCTTAATGCAGCTACAACTCAGACTGAAATCTTTCCAGCGTCGCTTGGTCTTCTAGGACGTCCTGCGTTCTTTGAAAGATATCTGCGACATTGGATTACCGAGGGCATGGAGGAACTGCGCAAGACCCGCTCCACATGAGGTTTATGGGAGAAATCCCTGAGCCCGAAGGGGGCGGACGCCTCCCCGCCCCCTTCACCTAGGTCTCCCCATGGCAGACCCGTTTAACCCCAAAGGTCCTTATCACCCATATCTGGACTTCACTCAGACTTACGCTGAGCAGCTTCGTGCTATGCAGCGTAATTTGCCATTGATGGCCCAGAACGAGATTGCTCGTGGGATCCGCGCGGGGTTTGCTCTGACTGCACCATATCAGGGCAGATGGCTATCGGAGTGGGGTGCAAAGCCCACCACGTACGGCGCCGCACAAGATCTATTGATGGGCTCTGTGACGCCGACACTCAACGTCATGGCCCGGCAGAATCCCAGCTGGGGCGTCGAGCAGGTTCAGGAGACCCAACAGAACCTGGCCCTTGGTGCCCTTGAGGCCGTCAGATCGTGGGAGCCCACCAAGGGAAAGTACGTCTCGTTCTACATGCTCGAGCGAGCCCGGTCCTACGCCGTCACGGCTAACCGTGCCGCCAAGGGCATGCCCATGACCAGCCTGGAGGCTTTCACCTCTGCGGTGGGAGACACCGGTCTGGATACCGCCGTGGGCTTAGGAGAGGCCACCCCGTATACCGCTACCTGGATGCAGGACGTCTTGCACAACTATCCCCAAAGGGGATTGCAAGTGCCATGGAAGGGCGGCGTGCGCAACGTCTCCGCCGAGACCTTCGCGTCCCTAGAGCCATACTATCTCCAGAACCGCTTCGCGAAGCAGGCCGGCGTAGCGTTTGGTTTACCAGAGGATCCCGTTAACCCTCTGCGGCTTGCTGGTGGCACTACTCAGTACGTCCCCGGTAGTACTATCAACTCCCTGATGAAGGCTGTCAATGTGGCCTCGCGTGCATTCAAAGGATTGCCATCATACGGCAGCGATGTGGTATCGGAAGGCGCCGCAGGTCTCGCGGCACTGTACCCCGATCGATATCCCTCTACGTATGAAGATCCTGGCAACTTTGGTCCAGTATCACTGACTAGCCGATCAGTACGGGCCCTGCGAGCCGTAGGCGTCACTAATCCGTATGAGCTCGTGCGTCTGCCTCCATCAGAAAGATTTCCTGAAGGCCAGATTCTCCGCGCCGGCCAAATCACTGGCGCCATCGAGCCCGGTGAACTAGGCGGCGAGATGCAGACCATCCCTGGCGGCGTCGGGGGCATGCTAGAGACAGAACGTGCCGCATTTGCCGCTATGGCAGAGGGTCCCGGCGGAGCGGCTATGCTCCAGCTCGGGCGAGGGATCATCCAGGGCGGCCGGCCGAATATCTTCAAGAGCAATCTTCGCAATCCCCTGATCGAAGCCAATCGAGCCGTCGAGGCCGCCTTTGGTCCAACAGCAGAAGCCACCAGTCTGGCGCAGAGATCGTTTGCGGTAACCCCAGAGGGATGGAGGCCCCCGGGTGGTAATCTACCGGCGCCACTGCCCGTGCAACCGTGGATTGCCGCTACGCGCTTAGTAGACGCGCTCAAGTTTGGCGCAAGCTCTGGCGCTATTATGCCGGGGTCATATCAAAGGCCCACAGGTCCATCCGCCACGCGAGAGCACTGGGTGCCGGGTATGCCCAGTGACGAACTCGCTTACTCAGTACAGCAGGGCGAACTTGCCCAAGCTGGCTGGGGTGAAACTAGGATTACGAACCAGGTCTATATGGGCCTGGCGCGTTCCAATCCTAGCTTCGTTGAGGCCCTCCGCCAACAGCAGTATCTTCTGAAGAAGATACCGCTTACAAGTACGAGGGAGCTCAACCTAGTCCCCAGCGCAGCTGGGGAGGGAGCCATGACAAGAAACGCACTGAGCCAAAAGATAGAGTGGCGAGCTCTGAAAGCCCGCGAGATGGATTCAGCCAATCCTCTCACGCCAGCTGAAATTGCACGTGTGGCGGAGCTAGACAGGACATTCGCGCCAGATAGCGTGCGTCCTGCTGGAGTGATTCCCGCCGGCGATGCCGGCAATGCTATTGATATTGAGAAACGCTTGGCCGGCGCACAATCTACCGAAGCCGTAACTGCCGGACCAATACGCTCCACGGCTGAGCAAACGATCCAATCCCTCGCCGATGAGCCTACAATTCAACAGCGGTTCCCTCCCTTAAACAACTTTACTCGTGGTGGTCCGCCCGATCCAGCTGATCCGACAGTGGTTGTCAGTAGGCGTGAAGTTACACGAGTGAGTGCCGCCAGGGGCCAGGTTGATCCTGCATCGTCGGCTGCAAGCCGTGCCATAGCCCGTGAGTCGGCCAGGTTCTCTGGCGCTGGCCCAGGGTCTGGGTTTGGTGGTGCTGGAGGGCCCCCGGAGATCCCACCGGTCGCTGGTGTATCTATGGGTCCCGAGCCAGATCCGCAGCATCTCTTCTGGCATACTACTGGTGAGTCACCGGCCACGCCAGTTTCTGCAGAGACTCAACAGTATACTGCTTATGGTGCTACGGCCGCAGCGCGGTCGGTCGCTCCTGTAACGCTTGGTCAGCGCCTGGCACAGATAAGAGCCACTCGGGACGTGGCGCTACGGGGACCGGGCCCGGGCGGTATGCGCCAGAGCATCATGAATATGGCTGCTGCGGCACAGACAGTAGACCTGCGTCCCGGTGCAGGATATGGATCTCCTGTTAATACGAGTATTCCCGGCGAAACGTATACTGTTAATGAGGTCAACGAGCGCCTCCTAAGTCCTACCCAGGTGCAAGAGGCCCGCAATCGAGCCACAAGTGCCATTGGCGCACAATCTGATGTAGCCTTCCGCGGCACTGGCGAAGTGACCATGGACACCGTCCGGTCCCGGGTAACGAGTGGGCTTCGGGAGATTCTCAAGGGTGAACTTACCAAAGTCAACGAAGCTGTTAAGCGGGGCATGGGCGAAGGGCAGGCCATAGAATGGCGCGATATTGCCAAGGCCAAAGACGCTCTAGCTAGTACGGTCGCCAAGGGCGTCATGGATCGAGCATCGGACATGCTCGGTGTCGATCGGAATGTCTCTGGTGCAGGACGCCAGATCAACGCTGGCGAGTTCGGGCAACTGATTCTGCGTGACCCCGCAGTGCGAGCACAATTTGAACAGGCCGTCGCCGGCGGCGAGTCATGGGAGACTCAAGTCGCCAAGGGTGGATCTTATCGCGGGGCCGGTGGGCAGATTTACAACCTTCCCGAGGGAGGGATGGCGTCCGGCAGCATGGGGGGAGGATACGGCACCGGCATACCAGGAGGACCAGGCGGGGGTGGCGGAGGGCGTGGCGGTAACGTTCTAGGACGTATGGGTGGCGCCGGGCAACTTCTATACGGTGCGTATATTGCCAAGCGCTTCTGGACCATGACTGCTCAGCCTACCCTGATGGCCATGGAGGAGTTTCAACAGACCCAGATGGCATCCATGGCATCTATTGGCATGGATGTGTCTGGTACATCTGCTTCACTAGCTATGCAAGCCCAGTTCCAACGGGGACAGGGCGCGCAGCAGGTTTTTGGTGGCATTCAGGACATCTTCAGCAGGGCCGGGATTGACAACCCAGTTCTCAACCGACTCTCCGCCGTGGCTACGGTTGGCGGAGGTGCCATGCTGGTGGGCAGTATCATGGGAGCTGCTGCGGGCGGTAGCGTCATGGCCGCTAACATGCTCGGCATGTTTGGTATTGGCACTGGAGCAGCTGCAGTCTTGGGCCCGGCCGCGCTAGCCATTGGCGGTACTGTCATAGGCGCCCAAATGGGTCTAGAGGCAATGAATCTGGCCAGTCCCGGGATTGCTCCATCAGGCATAGGACAGATCTTTGAAAAGGGATCGGCAGAGGCCTACCGCCAGCATATTGAGAATCAGGTCTATGCTAGTCTCTCTGCCAAGCCCGGCCAAGAACCAGCATACGAGAGTTTTGACTGGCGCGTGATCGGCAAGACAAAAGAGGAGCAGGCGCGTCTGGGTATAGCCGCGCGCATGGCCTCCACGTTAGGCACCAAGGTAGAACAGCAACTCCCGTATATCTCAGCTGCCACATCGCTTGGCTTGGGCGAGACGACTGCTACTACAATGGCTCAGGCTGCGGCTGGTCAAGGTATCGATCCAGGATCTGCTCTGACACGATCCGCCAGCTTCGCCCAGAATATGGGTTACGGTATTGGAACAGAGGCATTCAAGTTCAATGCTTGGGCATATAATCAGGCGCCATTGGCCGAAAAGGCCCGCATGGACAAGAGAGCTGCTGTCTTTGGCGGTCAGATTGGGCAGCTAGAATCCGTCTTTGGTCCTCAAGAGCCCGGGGCCTTTAATGAATTTCTCTATGGTGTCGCACCCGGCATAGAGCGACAGCGTGCCGTTGGCAACATGATGGCCTTGGGCCAAATGGGCATCGAGAGCGAGGCGGCTGAGATCATAGCGACCAGCATGAGCCAGTTCTCGATTGGCCAGCAACAGTCGTATCTCAATGTGGGCGCGTATCTTACTCAGCAAGGAGTTACTCCGCAGGCCGCACAGGCTATGGTTCAGGTGCAGCAAACCATGGGTCTGTCGGTCGATCAAAGCACTCTCTTGAGCGGAGTGGTACAGGGCGATCCCCGGGCTATGTCCTACGCGTCCCGCACGGGACAGTTTGGCGTTGGCTCTATGGGTGCTTTCTACAACCAAGCTGGACAGCCCATCTTTACCGGTGGCATCGGGGGCGGGAGTGGCCAGCAATTCTTACAGATGCTGTACGGCCAGGCCGGCGCCGGCAACGAGGTAGCGAATAAGCTGCTCTACCGATCCGGACAAGGTGGGTGGCCAGCTCCAGTTAGCGCCCAGGGCGTCCAGGGCATCGTGAAGTACATGTCTGGGTACGACCTGTCCTCGGCAGACGCCCAGAGCGTCTTTGACATGGGTACGGGGCCACTGATCAGAGATACACAGACTGAGATCCGAGGCCTCCAGGGACAGTTGCGCGGTATGGCCAGCCAGAGTCTGGTCTCTCAGCGAGCTATGTTGTGGGGTGGTGGAGACGGCGGAACATGGTATAATCCTACTGCGGGCTCTCTCTGGGGTCTCGAGAACCAACAGAGGGCCATGAGCTACCAGCAGACGATGGCTGGGTTCGGCTATGCTCAACAGCGTATGCAGGTCCAGAATACATTTGGGATCCAGCAGGAAGCCATCTCTGGCCAGCGTATGGGAGTCACGCAGGGCATGCAAACCTGGCAGCTTGGCTTCCAGGGCATGCAGATGCAACAGGCACAAGCCTGGGGCAGAGAAGACTGGCAATACCAAGACCAGATGCGCAGCTTGCAACAAGGCTGGGGGATGGAAGACATCAACGAAGCGATTCGGATGTCGTCCGGCCGCCAGCGGCGCCAGCTGGTTACTCAACGCGAGCGCATGGACATCACCCAGAACCTTGAGGGTGAGCAGATTGACACTCAGCGCGAGCGCCAGGAGCAGCTCTGGGCTCAGCAGGAAGAGCAGTACAACAAGCAAGTTCAGTATGCTAACGATCTCATGGCGCTGGACCAGCAACAGTATGACCTCAACGTTACTCAGCGCCAGACCTACTACGACATGGAAACTGAGCATCTTGAGCAGCAGCAAAAGGACTACCAGGACAACTTTGATCTCCAGGAACAGATCATCGAGAAGCAGCGCGAGTACCAAGCGCAGCAGATGGAGCAGCAAGAGCTGCAGATTGAGATCCAGAACGAGATCGCAGAGAAGCAGGAAAAGATCAACGCCCTCTCGCAGAGCTTCCAGGAAAGCTGGTCTAGCGTCATGGGCTCGTGGGCAGAAATGGCCAGCTTCGAGAGGGCCTCGGTGATCTCGAATGCCATCAAGAACATGGCCGGCGAACTGAACGAAATGGATGTCTGGAAGATTGTCCAGCTGCAGGGTTTGTTCAGCATCATCAATAACACAAGCGTCGATCCCTCCATTCTCGAACCGCATGGGAAATAGGACATGAATAGCTATGTAACTCTCGATGGCAATAGGTACAACTGTCTTCATGGCAGATGGGCCAAGCAAAGCAACAAACCATCCCGCGAGCGACAAACTCTTAGCGGGGGCGTTGATGTTACTTACGGACCCGGCATGTTCACCATTTGGGAGGGCGACGTGCGGGTCTATGTCACGCCGGCCGCGGACTATGGCGCCCCCGCCGATCTGGAGGCATCGTATGCCAAGACCGAGACAGTAGTATTTGTTGACTTTGACGGCTTAGACTACAACGTACACTTCCTGGGTATCCTGACGCCCACGTCTCTCTCTCCGATGTGGGACGCAGCCACCAACTCCTTCACATACAAGATCCGCCTTGTGAAGGAGAGTGAGGTAGTATAATGCGCACTATCGATCCCGCCCTCGTTGCCGCACTGACAAATAGCCGAAAGATCACGGGACAGCTCACGTTCCGCGATGCTCGGCTCATCTTCACAGCCAGAGCGATTGTCGAGGACATCGTGGTCGATAGCTCTGCACAGGTTGATACCAGCGTGTACAGTGCCGGCTTCCTGCAGTGTGCCAAGACGGACGGGGACTTCCTTGCATGGCGCTACGTGGCTGATCCATCTGTGACTGACTGGGGAGCATGGACAGTCACCGCCGTGGCCCTCCAGACAAGCTGCGCTCCCGGGTGCGAGGGTGGACGTATCTGGTATGTTGATTCGCTCGATGATCTCTACTACGTAGACTTCAACGGTGCTGGGCTGGACGCGCCCGTCCTTGTCCAGGCAGACCTGCAGGTCACTGAGTCGCTGCCGTCGCCGATCATGGCCCTGGCTCCTGTGTCAACATCCCTGTGCTACATCCAGTCCGGCCCAGCTGTGGCTCCTCTGACACACACAGCGATGCTGGCATACACATCCGCTGGTGCGCTGAGCTCGGCGTTCCATGGCTATATCTATGGTGACCCAGCGGCACAGTACCGGTTTGATGCAGTGCGCATCGGCACTACCGACTACGTCTTCGTGGCGGATCGCGACGATGGGCGTACGCTGACCGCTCGTGTGCAGGGAGGTGTGTGGAGTGACCTCAAGCACCTTGTCCCCCTCGATGTAGTCGACACCGAGAACTTCTTCAAGCTGTCCGGCGCCAGCGTGATCAACAGCACGATCTTCGCCACTGGACGATACAAGCGCGGCGCCTTTGCCGAGTTCGACATCTACTCTATGGGCTCTGACCACTGGAGCATGGGGCGTGATCTCTTCATCACCGAGACCGACATCGCCGGCAAGATGTTCCTGATCGGCGATACAGTATACTATGTTGGCTTTGGTAATGTGGCCGAAGCCGACGCGACCGTCCTAGTGGGCTACGACAATGTCAGCAAGAAGCGTGTCACAAGCGAGATCGTCGATATAGCTGCCACGTTCAGGCAGAACTCTCCATCTACGCTGGCCGCCAACATTGCCTCCACAGAAACAAGCGCGATCATCGATCGCAATGCTCAGGTGACAGTCGAAGGTTCTGTAGCAGACCTGATGGCTCAGCTGGGTATTTTCAGCATCGATGCTCTTGCACCAACTATGGGTCCCGTGGGGGAAGCGCGCTCTATATCAGCACGAGGTCTTGGATGGAAGAAGGTAGACCAATGGGTCAGCGACCAATCCTATGATTACTGGTCACAGGCCAAGGTATCTGCCAATCCATCGACTCTGACTGACTTTGTACGCAATACTGGCCAGTGGGGAACGACTGGTGATGTTCTCATCCTGGACCAGCTGAACGTCGACGGGTGGATGTATTGCGCCGGCGGCGCTGCTTCGCGTAACGCCTCTATGCGAGCGCGATTCCAGTTCCAGACCGAAGCCTACTATACCCCAGCCTTCGGCGTTGGAGTGAACTACTACAAAGAGACTCGCGCACAGGCAGCCACACGTCTTGGCAAGGAGAAGGACGCGGTTCTCGAGAGCGAGTACGGCCACAATGGACTTGTGGCTCTGTGGTCGGATGATGTCATCTATCTGTATCGTGTCCAGAATTGCCAGGATATGCTTGAGGATGACCCCACCACATGGACAGAAATTGCACAGGCGGCTCTGGTTCTGGCTGCAGACGTCTATCACTGGATAGAGATTGTCTTCCAGGACGGGTACCTGCGGGTCATGTACCGTCTAGATAGCGCGACAGACTGGAGCGAGGCGCTGGCCGAGAGATACGCAGAGGACTCCGAGCCGTGGTTCCGTCCCGACAATGACGACATGGGGCGAGGTGTCCTGTTCATGCGCAACATGACGCCGTACTCGTACACGCCGGGATTTGACTCACGGGCGATGCTGATTCCTGTTGAAAGCGTGGCGCCATTCCCCACGGCCGGCATAGTCATCGTGGATTCCGAGAAGATCGCTTACGACGACACAGTCACGGCAACCAATATACCCGCCGAGCTTACGGTAACCACCGGAGACACCTTTGTCGAGAGCCCTGTACTGAATGACCTGTGGGTCGATCTGGTTCTCCGTGCGCAAGAGTGGAATGTGGACGCTGCCGGCGAAGCCAAGATTGGCTACGATCACGTCTCCGAATGTGTCTATCTCTCTCAGTTCCTTAGTTTGTGGTACAAGGGGCAGCGTATGCCCGGTACGAGTGTGGGCGAGCACTATGGCGATATGCGCGTGGACTATGCCCGAGTTCCCGTGAAGAAGGTTGGCGCTCCCGCAGCCGACCTGTATGCTTATCTGGTATGGGATAACTGGGATAATTACAGTCCACCTCCACAAGCATCGTTCCGCATGGCTTCGGCAGCGGTCACGGCAGCTGAGGTGGGGGCTGACTTCGACTGGGTCACATTCGACTTCACTGGTAACCCCGAAGCTACTCGGTGGCTGCAGAATACCGACCCCGGCCCAGGCAAAGACCCGAAGTACTGGTGGAAGGCGTGGATCCTAGTCATCACGACCATGCCGCCGGCCGATTTTGCATATGGTGCATATTACGATCCAGCTAACTACTACGTCGTGAAGCTGAACGACAATATGGATGACCAGATTGGCATCTTGCGCACGTGGGACATCCAGCACCACCACCGATTCTGGAGTGAATACCACGTCAACTCTATTATGCCACTGGAGATCATTGGCAAGCATGCTATTCCCTGGGATGGAAACGAGATCTACATTGATACCAAGGATACCAATGCGCTGGGGCCATTGCAATTCACTGATATGGCATTGGTGGTCACCGAGGGTTCTGGTATCGGCAATGTGTATGGCATTGTGTACTATGACTACTGGGCCCCTAAACAATGGGTACCCAGCCAGGCGTATGGGGAACCCGACAAGTGGGAGGATCACGTAGGAGACCTGGCGCACGGTGCCTGGGTTGATCAAGATAAGCGGCGGATCTTTGTCGATCGGAAGGTCTACTCGCTGGACGAGACCTCCAAGGTCCGCATCATGGAGACTCTCAAGGTTGTGGTTGACCCATTGGGACGTGGTTATGACGACACCCTGATCACGGCACATGGTGATGCCAAGGTGAATCTGTATGCCGCCAGCCGGATCCAGAGCAACCTGGCTGAGTACCACACATACCAGCAAGATATGCGCATGGAGGACATGACTGCTGATATTGTAGGCAAGGCCGGCGTGCTGGAGTTCGACTCTGAGCAAGATCTGTCCGGTGACCAGGTCTTCAATAGCCCTGGTGCATGGGCTGATCCCGTCGCATTTGATCAGCACCGGGACTGCATTATCAAGTTCACAATGCCTTCTCTGGATGCAAGCGAAGAGGTCGGCACTGCGTTTAGGCTAGATGCAGCTACGGCATTCACCGAGGGCTATGCTGTCACTATCAACGCCGACAACGATCTCAACTTCTACAAGTACGATGCTGGTTGGGTACTGCAGCAAAGCTACCCACTACCGGTTTCCGGCGTCGGAATGGAAGTGACCATGTCGGCCTGGACCAGTCACTTCGGCGTGTGGCTTAATGGGCGGTTCGTGCACACATTTGTGGACACTACTTACACGGCTGGTGACTACGCCGGCCCCATCGCCTATGGCGTTGTGACTGTGACCGTTGATCTCTCTGCGTGCGATCGGCGCGTGGACAACTTCATTCTCGACATGGGCCAGCGAGGCTCCCAGTTGATACGGGGTCTCATGGGCACCCAGCGCCTGACTGTGCTTGATACTCCCACTGGCGGCATGCGTATGGCGCGTCTCAAGTTCGGCGCAGATCCCATTGCCTTCGATGTGCCAGATCTCATTATCGAGGAGCAGGAGAATCTCACCGATGTTGATCTCGTCAGCCTAGTACGCGCCGAGGGATACAATGCGATTGAGGTGGCTGACTTCGAGACCATGGCAGAGCGTGGCTACCTATTCCAGGTCTACAATGCCCGAGAGGCCAACGATGACTGGGAGACGAGACAGGAGGCCCTCGCGGTCCTGGAGATGGCCAAGTCGTCTTCCCACGAGCTGCGGGGTACAGCGGCGGCCGATCCCCGTGTCGAGCCAAATGACGTGATTGGCGTCACGTTGCCGCTGGGTGTCGACATTGGCGCTATAATAGTTGACAGTGCGGTATTTTCTGTCCGTGTCAACTATGACGGGGCCGGCTTTGATATGCAAGTGGATGGCCGGGCCTCAGATATATACTATGCCCCTAGCGTAGTGAGCATTCTCCCAGTGTCTGGGCCGGAGGCTGGCGGAACAGCCGTCGCAATTACAGGTCAGTATTTCCGTACGGGCGCTCTGGTATACTTTGATGCCGCGCCGGCCACAGGAATCGTTATAGCGAGCGCCGAAAGTATCACCTGCGTCACACCAGCGGGTACGGGTGCAGTGGATGTAAAGGTGGTCAATCCGGACCTACAGGAAGATAGTCTAGTGGGCGGCTTCACCTACGTATAGGGATGATGTCAGATGATACCTAGAAACATCTCCTCTGTAGTCAACACTATCATCGACCGCCGTACCGTACAGCGGTTTGAAGATGCCCTGATCGCTGTCGTTGACGGTCAGCAAGTAGACATTCGCCCATCTGGGTCCAGTATCGTTTTGCGCAATGTCGATGTTATTGGCAGCATTGACGATCTCGAGGTGGGGCAGGAAGTACAGATCATCTGGAAGGACGATCGTCCCTATGTCCTGTCGGCGAGCACTGCAGACTCGCTAGTCCAGTACTTCCCGCCCGACAACATCACTATAGAGAACTCCTCCGAGGGCATCCGTGTCAAGCGTAGCAGTCTCCAGGTAGGCCACCTCGCCTTCTCGCCTGCCATGTCTGATCACCGACACGAAGATCTCGAAGGAGCCATCACGTTCATTGGAGCCGGCCCAGGCATTGCCGTCTCAGGTAGTACGGTATCCATTGCGGGCAATGTCATCATGCGATACAATGCCGGTGGGGCCTTGGCGGAAGACTGGCCGGCCAATGCCGATGGGCTAGATCAAGCTCTCGAGACCGCCAGATGTGGCGATGTAGTCGAGATCCCCGCTGGACAGTTGATTGCCTCCGCTACTGGTGTGGTTATCCCTGCGGGAGTGACCCTGCGCGGGGTGAGCAAGACCAAGAGCATCATTAGAGGTTCTATCTACGGTGGTGACAACTCCGTCCTGGAGAACTGCTCAGTCTGGGTCAAGGACTCCGACTCCGTGGAGCTGATTGGCATCTATGGCCCGGCAGCCGGAGAGATGTTCCGGGCCACGGATGTGATTGTGACTATCGAGAATAAGCACAACATCTCTGGCGATGCCTATGGAGCATATGCCACCCAGGGGCTCCTGAGGCTGGAGAGCTGCTCGATCGAGGCCATCTCTTTATCCGGGACCGCGTGGGCCGGCTGGGGCTCCACGGGTGGCGAGAAGAGTACCCTGCTGGCTATCAACTGCCACATTGATGAGAACACCCCATGGTTCGCCGGGGGTGGGGTGTCGGTCTACAACTGCCTGTTGGAGGAACGGACGGCCAATCTCTTCTGTGACTATGCAGACCCATGGCTATATGTAGCTACTCAGGCCTATATTGCCCGTACTCAGAACCCGCTGGCGCCCGATCCGACAGACGTTCACTGGGAGAACCTGACAGACGTCATTACAGGTACCGTCCTGGACCTTGCCATTGACCCAGTGGACCGGGATGTGGCGTGGTGCAGTACTTCGACCGGTTTCTGGGGAACGTCCAACCTGAGGGCTGCTGTGGTCTCCTGGACCCTGCTGATGACGCCGGCCCAGTTCCAGGCGGCCCTGGGACACTCTTCTCTGGTCTACCCCAGGGGTCTCGCTACTACCCGCGTGGCCTCTGGCACGGTCTGGGTATTCCTGGACCCGACCGGGGACGGCGTCGGCAAGGGGGTATGGGTTGGCAGGTACAATGGCTCATGGAACTATACCGACCAGATCTTTGCGCCCGGCGGCCAGATGAACTCGGATGGAACAGGTCCAATCGCTGTCTCGCCATACGACAGTAGTCTGATGTGGATTGCATGGTGCAAGGGAGCCGTGAGTAGCGGCAACCAGCTAGCCAAGTCGATCGATGGAGGCGCAAGCTGGGCAGTCGTAGATACAACCTATGACGACTTCCTGGTGGCCTATCGGATTCTCATTCCGAGCCAGGACAACGAGGACGGGGACGTGGTCTATGTCTCTTGTGATGACATCAATCCACTGGTCACCACAGATGGTGGAACTACCTGGACTAATGCCCTCGACCCGGGTGGATGTAATCGATCCTACGTTTTCGACGTCGGAAACGAGGATCGTGATCGCCAGATTGCGGCCGTCACGGGAGGTACTCTGTATATCTCCGAGAATGGCGGCACCAGTTGGACCTCTAGGGGTGCCGTTGGCGCTCAGAAAACCTGTCTGTATGAGGCTGAGTCGCTTGTCGTGTTTTTCCTGACTACATCAGCCCCGTGGGCCAGCATTGACTTCGGCCTTACGCTGGTAGATATTACTGGCGACTACGTAGCAGAAGTGGGCGTCTTCACCAATGTCGTTGCAATCACTACGGTGGCAGACTAATGAACACAGAAGGCAAGTTCCTCTATGGCGATCGGGAAAAGCGATACTGGGACCGCGTGGCGGTGTTTGGTCCTACGTACGGCCCAGACATCTATGACAACTCCCCAGCCGGCCTGATAGAGGCCCTAGCGGCTGCCCTCTCGGGTCATGCGGTAGTACTGCCCCTGGGCGCTATCGCCGGGGACTTCACGGTCCCAGATGGCGTACGTCTGATAGGACGTGATCCGGGCAGCATCATCACCGGTACCGTGACTCTCGGGATCGAGTCCGCCGCTGAGCATCTCTGGGTAGTCATTGACACGGACGATACGGTAGACTACAATGGACTGGTGGTGGATGCGCCAACGGCCGTAGCTGGGGATCTGTGCTACGTCCGCGACTGCCACATCTATGTAATACAGACCGGCGCATCCGGTAAGGCCAATGCTCTATATGCCCAGCACGACATTGATGTGCAGATCTGGGACAGTGATCTGTATGGCTATTCAGCCAACGAGCAGGGATATGCTATCAAGAAACGCGCTCTGCAGCAGGGTAACGTCTATGTGTGGGGCGGGCGTTGCCGTGGATCCACCATGCCATTTCTCAATGGCGCACCATAAGGAGTAAGTGATGACTATTCTATTCGCAACTGGATGGGAACATGGCGATATTACGTGGATGACCAAGACATCCGGCTCTGGTTCTGCGTCTATCGAGAGCACTATTATCAAGACTGGTAATCATTCGTGTGAGATTCCAGCTGCGGCCTACAGACTGAATCTAGGACTAGGCGAGTCTGAGATCTATTTGAGCGCATGGGTGTATCCCAGCAGCATTGCTGTGGACAAGAACGCTATTTACGCACGTTTCTCTGATGGCGTCAGGGTTGGCATCAAGAATGATGCAGATGGTCACTGGGATGCGTATGTGGATGGCTCCAAGGTCGCCGACGGTGTCGAAAGCTTTGTGATCGACACGTGGCACCACGTCATGCTGTATGTCAAGATTGCCGATGGCGTCGATGGTAGAATCTCAACATATATTGACGGGGTTGACGATCTGGCCTACGAAGGTGACACTAAGCCGGCTGCAATCACCACAATGGACGATATCGAGATTGCCGTTGGGTCAGGCGCAACGCTGTACGTGGATGATCTTGTTGTGGGAACCGGCGGGTGGCTTGGAGATCTACGTATCAGTCCTATGCTGGTCAATGAGGATACCGCGACTGTGCAGTGGGATCTCTCAACTGGGATCAGCCACTTTGGTGTGGTTGACGAGCACCCGCCCTCTGATGCTGACTACTCTTACACCGGCGTTACTGCCGAGAAAGAGAAGCTGGCCACCGCCAATGTTGCTCTGGGCACCAGTACGCCCGTTGCTCTCCAGACATGGGTACGTGCTCGTAAAGACACTGCAGATGCCAATCAGATCAAGATCATCATCGACGATGGCACAGAGGACGCCAGCGCCGCTCTTGATCTCGCAACTAGCTTTGCGTATTACACACGCGTGGATGAGACCAAGCCCAGCGGCGGCGCGTGGGATCAGACCTCCCTGGATGCCCTGGTACTTGGGGTGGAATCGGTGATTGCATAATGGCCGGTCAGGTTGAGCTCTCCCAGATTGTTGCCGAGGTTGTCTCTTCTCCCGTGGGAGAACTTGAGCTCTCGCAGCTGCTTGCTGAAATTGCCGCTCGCGAACCCGAGGGTAGTATCTTCACGCATGGAGTACAGCTATCCGATGGAGAGAACACCGCCGAGCGCATGCACGGGGACATGACTGAGTTCCTAAGCTTGCTTGATGTACCAGATAGCTATGTAGGCGAAGCCGGCAATGCGGTAGTGGTGAACGCCACAGAGGACGGCCTGGAGTTCGGTGCTTCCCTGGCTTACACTGACGAACAGGCACAGGATGCAGTGGGAAGTATTCTTACAGACAGTGCATCAGTCGAATTCTTCTACGACGATGCTCTGAACACCATTTCGGCTGGTGTGGATCCTTCTGGAGTAGACCACGGACAACTAGGTGGTCTGGCCGACGACGATCATGCCCAGTATCTCAAGCTGCTAGGTCGTGCTGGTGGACAGATTCAATATGGCGGCACGGCGTCCGGCGATGATCTTACTCTAGAGTCTACCTCCGATGCCACAAAGGGTTTTGTTATCGTCCAGCCAACAACTGGCTTTGTCGGTCTCAATACGACAGTGCCAGTCAGCCCTCTAACCGTTGGTAGCTATCAATCCGCTTCGGATCCAGCCTGGTTGATTCGGAGTGGTACGCCACAAGCTACACCGACCGCCAATGTTCGGAGGAGCTCTGCCAATGCCTTGGCCTACCCGACTGTGGCCGGGTTGGGTATCTACAATGATGATCTTACTGCCAGCAACCGAGTCCCGGCCCTATTATTTGGTAGACGGTCGAATGCAACCTACGTGACGGCGATTGCGGCTATAGATGCTGTCGATATGGGCCAAGGCCAAGATGCTAACTGGCGCCAGGGCGCTCTGGTCTTCCACGCTGCTGACAATACCGCCACTGCTCTCAAGGAGCGAATGCGGTTAGGTCCAACGGAAGCCGCGATTAACGACAACGGAGATAATTATAACTTCCGTCTGGAAGATGACAGTGCCAATGATATTGTCTTCGTAGACGCGGATGGCTTCAATGCAACCGGCATGATCTATCTAGGAGCGTCATCTCTTCCGGCTGGGATTGCGGCGACAAAACTCAACCTGGTAGCCACTGGCACTACATCTGGCGGGCAGGGTCTTACTGTAACCAATCCGTTTACCAGTGGTGCCGCCGCCGGCGCAGGCATGCTGATGTACTCGCACGACGGTGCCGCCATGGCGTCTGGAGACCGGCTGGGCTTCTTTACCTGGGGTGGCTATGACGGTGTGACTGCAAGGAATAGTGTGGCTATAGAGGCATTTGCCGAGGAAGCGTGGTCCTCGGGCGTGGCTGGTTCATATTTTCGCGTTGCTATCGCGCCCATTGGAAGCGCAACGAGGGCCGAGGTACTACGAATTACCGCCGCTGGCAATCTTGGCATCGGTGCTACTCCCTCCTCCGGTACGCGCCTAGCCGTGAGCGCGGCCTCGTCTGAGACGAAAGCCAAATTCATCAATACTCAAGCCACGCCGGGCAAGGTCCTGTTCGTCTGGGAGAGGTCGGGTGCTTTTGCGTGGACGATGTTCCTGGACGACGCCGACAACGGTCTGAAGTTCTCGCCGGTCGAAGGTTTCACGCCGGTCACGATGACGCTTCTTGGGGACAAAGTGGGCATTGGCGTAACTCCAACCACAAGGTTTCAGACTCTGATGGAGGGCGCAACATTCTATCCCATATGGGAGAATGTAGTCGATACTGCAGATGCTACTAACTATCTCTTCCGCAAGGCACGCGGCTCCTTGGCTGCAAGTAAGTCGGCGGTCCAAGATGGAGATAGTGTATCGAAGTTGCTGTTTCAGGGCTGGGATGGAAATAGTTATGAAAGTGCCGCGCTCATTGCTGCTACAGTTGATGGCACGCCCGGCAACGCAGACATGCCGGGTCGCCTAGAGTTCTGGACCACGCCGGACGCGTCGGCGACATTGGCTCTTGCGATGACCATCAAAAGCACGGGCCGCGTCGGTATCGGCGATGCAGCCCCCGGACATCTGTTGGACATTGCCGGAGACGCCAATGTGACCGGCGTCTGGATGGTAGACGATGTGCAAGTAGTGGGGCCCAGGGTAGTTGATGCTCGCTGTGACGATACCGTAGATACCTCGTGGGGATCCGCAGAGGCAGGCGTTCTGGACGCTTTGAGAGATGCCATGATAGCGCATGGCCTGATTGCGGCAGCATAGCTTGACAACGGCACAATCCGTGTTATACTAGACCTATCATAGGAGGCTACCATGCCAAAGATTGAATTGACCGAGGCCGATATCAACAATCTCATCGGAGCCCTGAACTCTGTTCAGGTGCGGGGGGAGGATCAGATGATTACCGTGATCCAGCTGGCACAGAAGTTGCGTCGATCCCTGTCAGCGCCCAAGCGGATCGATCCTACCCCGCCCGAGGCACCCGGGGCGTAGAAAGGCACTACATGAGCATCTTTAGAGGGAAAGG
>Ga0209342_10000803_pt1 | contig 36313 bp, 40 predicted proteins | sample RifCSP16_2_FD_184023 | JGI IMG/M metagenome (GOLD analysis project Ga0209342, IMG submission 184023) | Soil microbial communities from Rifle, Colorado - Rifle CSP2_sed 16_2 (SPAdes) (version 2) | ecosystem: Environmental > Terrestrial > Deep subsurface > Rock core/Sediment | place: Rifle...
TTGATAGCGGTATATTTATCAGAGCCACGCGCTTCGTTATTTGATTTAGGAGATGAAGTTCTCTTTTGAGTGTGCTTCATACGCTCGTGTTTGATAGCGAACTCCCCTTCGGTATCCAAACTTGACCAATCATTTAATTGAGCTTGAGTTCTACCCGATAGTGTTGCAATCTTACGTCTGCATTTAGCGAATATTGCATTAACTTTCCACCAATCAATAGGCTTGAGTGAGTCACGGCTTACGTGTATGTGCATACCACATTTACGGGTGTCAAAGGCTTCAAGCCCTAACTTTTGTAACTCCCATATCTTACGGCTTATTTTATAGTCACTCATGTATGCCTTAGTCATTGGCATGAATATCGTTTCGTACCCATACTCAACAGAAGCGTCCCACTCCATTATACAATGGCGCTCATCTTTGTTAAGGATTTTGTCGGCCATGAACGCATAGTAGTTTGCATATTCTTTGTGGCTACCGTTACGATGTGCTTTCGGTATATAAGCCTCAAGCTCTACCCCAAAGAATCGGGTTCGTTTACCTACGACTTCATGTGGTGCGCTAAAGAATTTTAATGGAGGTCGTTCCCTGTTGTGGTAATTAGAGATGATGTTTTTATAAGCACCAAGCCCACGTTTAGAGAATTTATACCCATCACATTCAATAGCGTCTGCTATTTCATGGTAGTCGTTATTTTGATGGCACTTAAAAAAGTGGTCATTAATTACAGACTCATGGATGTAAATGGTTCCGCCTTCAAGAAGTCGAACACTCACTAAATCAGGAGCCTGTATTTGTGAATAACTACACGTTTTCCATGAATCCTTTGCCGATGGATGATATAGCACGTCTTTATACGCCAATGCCTCGCTCTTTTTAAGCTTTAAGCCAGTTTGCGGACACTCCATGTATTCATCAAAGCAGGTTCTACACAATGCTTCGCCATAGTCATCATACAGTGTGTTTGTGCTGCATTGCTTGGAGCAGTCAGCACATTTGGTTTTAGTTACTTTACTCATAATATGTGGATTTATTGTGGTACAGTTCCGAATGTAATCATGCAGTATGCAATTGCAACCGCTAAGGTTATGCAAATGGTTGCAAGTAGCTTAATCTCCCACGATGTTGACAGTGAACGTTTGTGGGTTCTTGCCTTGTCGTTTTTCATTGCTTCGTATTCCTTACGAACCGCTGTTGAATTGAATTGTCTGCTCATATAGTTTGATTGTTAAGTTTCTCTATAAATAATGCGAAGTCAGAAACCTCACCTTCTATTGGTCTGGCACATATCGCCACCCATTCATCCGCGGTCATAAATACCACGTCAGGATGGAAGTGTTGCCAGTCTTGTTTTTTATGATAAGCTGACAAATTATTGCCAACCCCATAATATGATTCCGTTGCTCCTCCTGAATATCTTCTGTCGTAGTTCTCTTTTATATATGCGAGCACTGCTATAAAGTTATCCGAATTAAACTCAGCTTTAACCGCCCATGTTGGTGGTAGATTAGGGTTTATTGGCATCTAATTTGTTTATGAATTTTGAAAAATCTGATTCTTCGGCTTCTGTAATTGGTTCGCTTGTCTCTATGCTCATCATGCTCATGAAGTCGTATATGGTTAAAAGTTCAGCACCGTCAGCTTCTGGGCAATCCCATCCGCTTCTTTCCATTCCATCCGAGTCAACTCCGTAATAACATTCTGAGTCTCCATTAAAGCCTGCGTCATAACGGTCGTTTAGGTATTCAATAACGTGCTCACGGAATAATCTAAACTCTTCCGAGTCGCTATCTCCTGACCAAACAGCCCACGCTTCAGGCAAGTTATTTCTAGGCATATTGTTTAAGTTTATGGTTTATAATAAGAACACAACCCAATGAGATAATCGGTATCCACCACATGTTGACAGTGAAAGCGCACAATAATCCCACTGGTAAGGAAAGTAATGAGAAAGCGAATAGCATATTAAGCACGAGTATTGTCGCTTGTTTCTTCATTACATTGTTTATTAAATTTTATAAAATCACCTCTTTAACCTCATACTTTGTTCGTTCATTACTGTTTTGAGTAGCGATTTCATCCGCTTTTTCTTTTTCATTAAATTTCATCACATCACAATCAGGCGCATCAGATGAAACAAACACACCCCTAGTTTCATTGTAGCACATGTAAAAAACATGTCCGCTAACTTTTATAAATATTATATACTTTTTCATATTAATTATATTTAGATAGTATTCTAAGCTTCACATTATATGCACGTTGCACACGAATATCCGTAAGCTTTAATAGCTCAGGCATAGTGTTACTGTTCTTGAGTTTATATACACGCATAGAGGTCTCAATCTGAGCCTCTTCTGCTAATGAGTTTAAAGCTACGCTTGTAACCCATGTTGATAATAGATTGCTACTCATGGTTATATAGGTTTAAAGTATTCAGCATTGTCAAAACTTATTGGCTCGTCATCAACTAAGATAGCACGTACATGGCCTCCGAATGTATCGAAGACTTGACCGGACACAAGATGCCCTATGGATTTGATTAGTTCGTACATGGTATTATGGTTTGTTGGTTATTTGTTCTCTACTTGCCACACAAAGAACTGCGTAAAAAGTGGGTGATTATTATAGCCATTGGTTACTTTTGGTTCCCCACACATAATCCACCCATTTCTAAGTTTTTCATCGCACCCTTCAGCGAATCCATTCTTCGTGTCCCTTGACACTACGCATATTCTAATTGGTCTGTGTTTTGGCTTCATGGTATTATGAATTAAGTTTGTCTATGAATCGTGCGAAGTCTGATATATTTTCGTCCTTATACTCACCGTTGATGAGGTTTAAGAACTCTTCAAGTGTAAGGATTTCGCCACACTCTTCTCTTGATGCGTGTTTGTATTGTCCATTCCACCCGAAGTATAACTCTGGGTGGTTGTGATAAATTCTAGGCCAGTCTGCTGCGTCTGTGTCGTTTTCGGCTATGTATTCAATGACCTTCTTGTACTCAGGGTCTCGTGAAAAGAATACGCACCACGCACTAGGTAGGCTTGGATGAATCATTAGTCTTTGGTGTATATTCGTACCAAGGCCACTAAGAAAGTAACCATTGAGCCACCCATTAAGAGCAGGTATATTGTTATGATTGTAGTCATGTTCGTGTCTATTTAATTGTTATTTAATTGAACTCACGAGCCGATTACGGCTCATTGTATATTAGTTTAGGTTTATTTTATTGTCTTCAAAGAATTTTATAACCGCTGTAATGAATGCCTTTTTATAAGCAGCATCAGCAGCATCAGCATCAGCAGCATAAGCAGCAGCATCAGCAGCATCAGCAGCATAAGCACCATAAGCAACAGCATAAGCAGCAGCAGCAGCATCAGCATCAGCATCAGCATCAGCAGCATCAGCAGCATAAGCAGCATCTCGCCTCTTTGCAAGCAAATCGTCTCGCGTTATTTTACCGGCATTAAAGTCATCTATTGCATCCAAGCACTCACGAACTCTTTTGTCATTTGGGTATTTGTTTTCGTAAATAGGCAATACGACCCTAGCTAATATTAACGCAAGGTCAATGCGGTTTTTGGTAGTCATTTCACACGCATTAATAAACCACCAACGTTTGTCTTTCATTGGTATTTCGGAGTTCATTATATCAGCGATGGTGATTTCATTCTGTTTAATGAACGAAAGTTTTTCTGCCTGTTCTTCGGAATAGCAGCCGCGATTATCCATCACGTATTTAGGGGTGAATACTGATTTCATGGTTATTTCGTTTATATTAGTTTAGGTTTATTTTATTGTCTTCAAAGAATTTTGTTGTCATTTCATCTAATTGTTCCTCGTATAACCATTCATAAGCAGTAGCGTACATTTCACGATAGGCTGCGTTAAAGTTTTCTTCCCAACCATCAACCTCAAATGCGTGGTCTTCAGCGTGAAGATGTGCTAAAAACATAGCCCTACGACAAGCGAGTTCTTCTTTTGTTAGATGAGCCATTGTGTATGTGGGTTTTAGTTGTTATTTACTATGAATTTTCTTGTAACATACGCGTCAGCCACAAACGCTGCGAAGTCTGACGCATAAGAGTCGTTGCTGTATGAGTGGAGATAAGCCACGTCATAAGCTAGCATGTACAGTTTTCTGTACTGTCTTGTTTTATACACATCAACCATGATTATATGATTTTAGGATTAGATTAAATGTAAAAAACCCCACAGTTTTTTGGCTGTGGGGGTTGCATTGTTGTCTTTTCATTCCTGCTGTTAGACCTATTGCTAGGTGATAGGCAACAGTACACGCCTACGCTTGCATTATTGGGTTAATATTCACACCAATAGCTTCCATCCCTGCCCACATTACGGGCGCTGAGGTGCTAGATTCACGGCAGATGGTGTGTATTGTTTTGGACTCAAGCCAGTAAAGACTGGCTGTGTTATGTTCTCGTCCTGTTGTATTATTAGAGAGCGTGGAGGTTCCAATGTCTCGGAGGTTACTATTGTTCGCCTACTCCTGTTCGCCTTTGCTTTGTTAATGGTTCTCTTACACCTCCACCATAAGGATATTGTACGGGATTTAATGGTTCTCTTACACCTCCACCATAAGGATATTCAGACCTAAGCCTGACTAAATTTTGCACACTAATAAAGCAAGGGCACGCCCTTTGCAGCTATTTACTGTTAATTCAGTTCTCAGGTTGCCTCATTATTAACTTCGGGTATTAACCTCTGTTAACCTACACACAACCAATTAGACAAGACCTACTATACTACCTTACATAGCATAGCTTACGCACTCATACATGGACTATGAACAATAAATACTTTTGCACGTCTTAGGTGACTACTTATTGCAAGTTTTCTTCGTAATACGGTTATTTATTAGTGGATTAATTGATTAACAGAAGGTTAATCAATAGTAAAAATAAATACAGGTTTTTAATACATTTAACCATAAAATAACGTTCAATTTGCACAGGGCAAAGTTATTTTATACAGAAGTTGTCTCTTCTGTCGTCTTTTACTTGTCTTCTGATTTTAGCCTAAAAAAGAAAATAAGGCAACTAAAACCTATCTAATTGCATAGTATAACATTTCAGTTATACAGGTCAATTATACCTTTATTTGCGCCTGTCCCCTTCGCGTAAAGTTCTCACAGTCAGTAGTCAATACTGATTTTTTAGGGCTCACATGTTTTAAAACTAAACAGGCTCGTATTGTGTTAATATTGGTTAGTACATTGTTTTCAGTACTCTAAGCCACCTAACCACGTCAAGGTTATTAACTAAGGTGGTAAAAAGCCCCCATTTAAGGGGGCTGTAATAATTAGTTCAAAATTGGCTGCTCAATATTTACCTCAACTTTGCTAAGGTTTTCAATTAGCTTTTTAGCGCCTTCATTTTTTGAACGTTCTCTTAATAAGAAGTTACAAATTGCACAGAATTTCAGGGCAAATTGTTGCATACTTTTACGACTTGTATTTAACTTCAGTGAACGTCTCATTTCAATAGTTGAGCCTACAGTGGTATCAACTTTAAAGCCCCCAAGTTCAATTGAAATGTTTATAGTTTTGGCTAAATTAAATTCCTTACCTTTTATTACTTTACGAAGTAATAAATATTCAAAAAGTTCATTTAACGCAAAACCATAAATTTTGTCTTTATCAAGTTCCTTAAAGTCGCCTTCGTATGTGCAAATCATTTCGGCATTTGAACGGTCAATTTTTTCTTGTGTAAATTTCACCTTTAAAACTGATAGTTCGATGTTTTCGCTAATTTGCTCAACATTAACGCTATTTTCAACAATTGGTTGAATAATAGCAACTTTTGATTTTTTCTTCATATATATAGATTTAGATTGTTTCTATTTATACATAATCCTTTCAATCAATAACCTTTAGAGTTAATGTTGTTAGGCTTACATTAAGGAAAGAACTTAATCCGCTTATATCGGCTCATGTTATTGAGCAGTATAAAAGAACTTTTGTAAATATACAGGTTTAACGGTCACATATATATAAAAGTTACGTTATTTATATAAGTATTTTATAGTATATATAGTAATCAAGCATTTATAAACGTTATTAATATTGATTCTAAATAGTATAATTGTGCTATATAATGAACGCGCGCGCGTGGTTCAATATAGTATTATAGTCATTATACTTACATCCTATTGTAGTATAATAGTAGCTAATCAGTTTAATACTGTTTAAACAATACATGTATATACAACGATTAGTTAAGTAGTATAGTAGTATATACAATAGTTGTATAAGTATATATAGCAGTGAATGAATGTATATACAATTGATACAAGTACAATAGTTATGCAATGGTTAACTGCATGATAATAAGGTGATGATGATAGGTGGGTTACACTAATACTTCAACCAACACGCCTCATCTCCCTGACAATCAACAACATATACATTATCCGATTACAATTGGCTATAATACTGGTAGTCAATATGCCATCGCTGTGGCTCAGGCTAATAGGCTGTACTAATTGAAGTATTAATTAAGGTAAAGATAGTTAAGGCTTTGACTTTTAGCGATTTGCGCATTATACATTTTCCTTTTATAATGGTAGGGGCTGTTACTATTATATAGTACCTCCCACCATAGACACCGAATTTTGAAACCTATATCAATTCATAAGTATACCGTACCGAATACCATTTGATTATCCATTTGCATAAGCATTTCGATTCAACAAGCATCCTTTTTCTCCAGAATCAATGCTAAATCTATCCATTTGGATATGCCGGAAATTAAAAAGGTGGGGGTATATTAAGTACCTAAGTACCGGTACTTCCGACACGGACTGCATTTGGTTATCCATTTGCAATGCTATTTATTTATTAATATATTAATATACTTATTTATTATGCACGGATAGCACACACAACACTGTTTTTAAATCAACGGCATGAAAAAAAGGAAACAAGAAAGGATGAAGGAAAAAGAAAAGTTGATAAGGGCTACGCATGAAACCCGAAGGAGCGTAAGCCATGATTACTATAATACTACATAGGGAGGAAGTGATTGATTTTAAAGGCATTGTTTAAATTCGTTTACTACTAAACAATAAAAGAATAGGGGTTTTTAGGATGTTGGTTATTTTCAATTTGTTACAGCGTTTTTCTATAGACATCAGGAACACACTTTGTAGTATTTTGGACGCTTTTGTAATTTGTATTAAAATATTTCTATATCTTTGTAGTGCCCTAGATGGGGAATGTACATCAGCAGCTTAGCAGAGTTGTAGGAGTGGCGGAGGTTAGTTCGTCACTCTGAGTTTTTAATAACGCGGTGATTGGTTCGGACATTATTCGATATTGCTATCACAACATTGTTTTTGGGTTCGAGTCCCGATGCCGCGACTAAAAGTAAATTGAATGGATGTGAATTTGGAATGGAAGTTTGGAGAAATTAAAGATGAGATTTGTGCCGCGTTAAGTAACCTTGGCGCTAACCATGAATTACTTTCAACTATTGGAAGCTGGGGAGATACGATGGATAATGAAGAAGTTTTAGATTCTTTGAAGTTATTAAATTCCGGCAGGAGTATTTTTAGTAAAGTTGAATGTACTGCACCGGTTAGAGAATTAAACCCAGATAACGATTAATTATGACGGCATCAAAAGTACAATGTTTTTTAACTTGGCTTGAATGGTTCAAGTCAGGTAGTAACGCTAAACCAAATGTAAATGCAAGGAAAGACGATTGGAGAAAAAAGAATTAGGGTGGATTTATCGGCTACGGCCAAAGACCACGTTACTGCTTTCAAACAAAAGACCGCTGAACTTATGAACGAACTTGAGTCAATTAAGTCAGTGGCAAAATTAAATGTGGCGATTCAGCAGGAAGATATGGCCGAGATTCAAAGGCTTTGCCAAATTGCACAGACCCAACTTGAGACCGCTTCGATGTATATGACTAAAGCCCTTACGGTTTAATGACCCCCCAAGAAAAATACTCTGAACGCCAAAAATGGTTTGCCGATAGAATTGGTAAACGAATTTTTAGGAATCAAACCACGTGTCCTTGTGAGGTGTGTTTGGATTCTTGGAATGATGGAGTGTTGATTCAGGACGATGTACACGCAAGCTGCTGCCATGATTTTGAAGGCTCGTCAACTAATGACGGTTCGCCACTTCGGTATTTTGACACGAAAGAAGAAGCAATTGAATTTCAGAAATCTATAAAACAAGAAGTATGATTATAGGAGCCACAAAACAACCACTTTCTTTGGCACAATATTTTGCTGCTGAGCACCCAAAAACACAAATTTATTTACACCATACGGCAGGTAACGCAAATCCAAAAGGAGTTGTAAAAGGGTGGGAAGCAAACGAAGAACATGTTGCAACCGCATTTGTTATTGGAGGAGACCCAAAGAAAAACACCACATGGAAGGATGGTGAAGTTGTTCAATGTTTTGATGAGAAACATTGGTCGTATCATCTTGGACTACAGACAATTACTTTTTCTAAGAGAGGGATTCCTTATCAATCACTCGATAAAATTTCAATCGGCATCGAGGTTTGTAATTGGGGATACCTAACCAAAACAGACAGAGGCTTTACAACATATGTAAATACAACTGTGCCGGACAATGAAGTTGTTGAATATACCGGCCTTTTTAAAAAGAAACGTTATTACCATAAATACACCAATGCTCAAATTGATGCCGTTGGAAAATTATTGAAAGCCTTGCGTGATGAATATAAAATTCCGTTAACTTATAACGAAGATGTTTGGGATATTTGTCTGCGCGCTTTAAAAGGTGAGGCAGGAGTGTTTACCCATAATTCGGTTAGGACTGACAAGAGTGACGTTCATCCGCAGAAGGAGTTAATTGATATGTGGAAGGGGCTGTGAAAAAATTTTCGGAAGAACCTGCGGTGTATTAAAATAAACAATATATTTGGTGCAAACTAATTGCTATGGCTGTTTCTTTTGCTATTCAAGGTCAGTGGATTTTTACTACTGACCCTCTTTATATAAATACTATTGTTCCAGTTAATCTTGGTGCAGTTACAAACATTACAAGGGAGAAGAAAATTATTGACGAGGTGGAAACATTTATCGTCAATTTTTATTTAAACACATCAACAAAAACAGACGGCTCCACCACAGGAAGGCAAGACCAAGTTGAGTGGCGGTTTACGGATGTGGCAATTGTAGATAATTTCTTTGACCAATTTGCCGCACAAATTTCAATTGATGGCATCTCTTGGCCGGCTCCTTCTTTTCAAAACTCCGGTCAGTGGATTTTTACATCAGACCCAGCACATCAAAACAACCTCGTTCCCGTAAACCTTGACGCAGTTACCCACATTACCCGTGAAAAAAGAATCACCGGTGGAGTTCTTTATCATATTATTAATTTTGTGATGAACACTTCCAGCAAAGGGGACGGCTCAACATCAGGAAAAATTAGCGACATAGAGTGGAAGTTTACAGACGTAACGATAGTTGATAATTTCTTTACGCAATTTGCGGCACTTATTTCAATTGATGGAATTCTTTGGACAAGCCCATCGCCAACCGCTACCGCATGGAGGTTAAACGGAAACACGGTTAATGGCGAAAAATGGTTAGGCACTATTGATGCTTTTGATTTGCCGTTTCGGACAAACAACATTGAGAGGTTTGAGATTGGGACAACAAATGTTTCCTTGCGAAACATAGGAAGCGCGTTTGATGTTGTTTTAAATAACACGCTGTTAACGGCTAATAGGACGTTTGAATTTCCTGACAATTCAGGAACATTAGCGCTGCTATCTGACATTCCTGTTGTTACGGCTGGATGGGCTCTTGACGGTAACACAGTAGTATCAGAAAAATGGTTAGGCACTATTGATGCTTTTGATTTACCATTTAGAACCAATAATGTTGAACGGGCAAGAATTTTAGCAAGTAATGGAAATTTTGGTATTGGAATAACAGCACCAACAAATAAATTATATGTTGCTCAAGACTCTTATTCTGGTATAGCTAAGTTTGATGGTTTTTTTGGTGCTCCCTTTAATGCTTTTGAAATTGACTTAAACGGTAATACTATTTCATATCAATATTCAAGAGCTACTTTAGGTATTTCTTTTGGGGCATCAGGATTTTTGGCTGATTTTATGGTTGCACCAAACACATGGACATTTGAGTTTGGAAATACAACTATAAAAAACGATTTGGTTTCAACATTAAATGAAACAGTTTTTCAAAATCCGTTAAATCGGTTTTATTGGAGAGATTCAGTTGGCACGAAACAAATGTATCTTAATTCTACTGCACTAGGGGTTGGTGGTACACCAACATCAGGAAGGAGATTAGACATTCTTCAAAATACTGCAACTGTTTCTGTTGGAAGTTTAGTTACATCAACAGGTGAAGGTGGTATATGGTTTAATGCTGCCGTTCCAAGTGATACTAATGTTAGATTAAATTCAAGCAGTGGAGCAACTAGATTAAATGGTGTTGCTGGAAATCTTTTATTTGCTATTTCTGGAGTTACTAAAATAACAATGGGAACGGCTGGACAACTCAGTACTTCATTTACTACAAGTAGTGGAGTTGCCTTTACTTCATTTGGCTGGACAATACAAGCAAGTAATACAGTTCCAGCATCAACAGAAATGATTGATGTAAACTGGAATTTATCAGCTACAAAACAATGGTCAGCCGGTGCTCTTGCTACACAAAGAGATTTTTTAATACAGCCGAGAACTTATACAGCAGTAGGAGCAAGTGTATTTACTACTGCTTCTACATTTACTGTTGCTGGTTCTCCAATTGCAAGTACTAATATAACAATTACACGTCCATTAGCTTTATGGATACAAACAGGTGAAAGTTTATTTGGTGGTGCTATTGCCTTTCCTTATAGAGCTAGTGCCATAGCAACATCATTTACTGCGGCAGATGGAACAATAGATGCTACTGGTGCTGGTGCTTATACAGTAACGCTTGAAACAGCAGTTGGTTGTACGGGTAGAATTCATGTGCTTAAAAATTCAGGAGCAGGATTAAAAACACTAGATGCTGCTGGAGCAGAGTTAATTGATGGTGCTTTAACACAACCATTATTAGCAGGTGTTAGTTTAACAGTTCAATCAACAGGAACAGGGTGGATAATAATTTAAAATTAAAGTTATGAGTTATATACCAAATACACAACAAGCAGGAATGGAAAACTTTGTTAGTCAAAAAACTAGAAATGTATCTTTTCAAGTTCCCTATATTACTGTTCCCTACATTACATTAACCTTGGATAATAATTCTAATTCTATCCCATATAAAATTAATGTAACCACAACTGGATTTCAGATAAAATTCCAAACTAATTATACAGGTGAAGTAGCATGGACATCTCAAACAATTCAATAATATGAAAATAGGACTTAAAATAATTGATAATTTTGAAGATGTTATCTTTGCTGATACACTTCCAAATGACTATACGGATATTACATCTGTTGCTAATTTCATTAAGTATGGAACTTTTTATTTTAAAGATTATAAATGGCTCCGTAAAAGATTTCAAGAATTTACTTGGGACGATTTAACTGCTGATGAAAAAATATTAGTTGCTCAAAAAAGAGGAACTACAATAGCTAATTGTAAATCTGTCCTTGAAGATTCTTATGAATACTGGATGACTGATTTTGATTTACAGAGTGTAGCCTGTAGAAAACATAGATTTGCTTTTGCAAAAACAGTTTTAATAAAGAATGTTGCCACAGCAGATTTATATACTATTTTAGGAAGTCTAGGTGGACTAGCAATTCAGTATTCAGACTATGGTGTTGAGGGAACTACTGAAGGTGACCCAATTGAGGGGTTGTTTAACTTTATTGAGGCTACCGGAAGTTATTCTGCAAGTGGAATTTTGGCAATGACACTAACAATGTTAAACTCAGTTACTAAAGAAGAAATGGTAACTAAAATGATGGACTGTTTAAGAAATGGAAATTATTAATAAAAAATAGAAATTATGCAATATGAACTTAAAACTTTACATTTAGCTGGTTCAGCACAACGTAAAGATGTAGATACATTTAACCAACCAATAACTATTGTTGTTGGTGTTGTTGGTCAAATTTATGAAGGGTTTGAAAACAGGGATGCTTATTTAGCAGAGTTTCCGGCAACAGGACTAAACGCTGATGAGATTGAAGCATTGCTTTATACACAGGCACAGGCTTATGTAACTGCCACTTATCCTAATACATAAAGTGACTATATCTGAAAAATATAAGTTATTACGACCACGAATTTCTGATGGTGATTTAATTCTGTTCAAGGGAACTGGAATTGTTGCTAGAACAATTCGTTGGTTTGATAGTTCTTATTATTCTCATATTGGAGTAGTTGTTGAAAAACATGGGGCTTTGTTTATTGTAGATTCTAACGGAAATGGAGTACAAGCTGATAGATTATCTTGGAGAATTAATTCTTATAAAGATAAAGCTGATTTCTGTATTATGAAACCACTACACGATGCTCAGACAATAAATATTCACATGAATCATTTATTAAAAAAAAGTGATGAGAAGTGGATTAAGTATGATTTTAAGAATGGATTAAAGGAAATGTTTAATCGCAAATTTAAAACTAAGTTTAAAATAACTCTTAATGATGAAAGGGATATTTGTTCTGACTTTGTGAGTAAATACGCTTCTTCATTAGGACTTGTTAATATAGGATTTCTTGATTTACCAATATCATTTCCTCAAGATTACACTAGGTTTATGAACGGCATGAATGTTATGGTAATAAACGGAATTTAATAAGCATGAGTCAGAACAAGGAACGATTTAGGGTTTATGGAGCTAACGTTCCTGTAAATTTAAAAGCCTGTTTTTATTGTAAGGCAAGTTTAGATGATTATGACCGAACCGTTGACCATCTTATTCCTGAAAGTCGCGGAGGAATAAGAGCCAATAGCAACAAGGTTCCTGCGTGTGAGGGGTGTAATCGGCTAAAGGGCGACATGACTCCTGATGAATTTAAGCGCGCTCTTTGCGCCATGATTAAGCTTGAAATACGTGAACACAAAAAGCGTTATGGTTATTTAAGAAAAATTGAAATATCTGTTGAAGAAATAATAACATCTAAGAAGCCCGAAGAAAGACGCGATGATACCCAGACTGTCGTTGCGCATCCAAAACAACGACATGAAAAAAACGTTTCACCTGTTACACGCGGAGCTTGACCGCATAAAAGATAGGTTAGTTTCCATTGATACTATCTTTTTTTTAGACAAAGAAACAGGCGAAATGATTCCTGTTGCCGAGTCTATTCCTGAAGAAGCTGAGCTTTTAATACAAAAAATTAAGCGCAGAAAATCATCTTCCATGAAGTTCATTATGATGTATCAAGAGTCAAGTGAATACGTTTCAAAAACACTCTCCTCCAGCTCTGCTAAAATACTCTCACTCTTCGTTGGTAAAATGTCATTCGATAACTGTGTTTATGGGTACAGTTATCGAGACATTTCCCGTACACTTTCCATGTCAACAAAAACTGTTGGCAGAGCCGTTAATGAAATGGAACTCGCAGGAATTGTCAACATCCACAAACAAAAAGGCAGAATGGTTTATGTTATAAATCCAGCTTACGTGTGGAAGGGCTCTTTTTACAAGATACAAGATAAGTTGGGCGGATTTAAACAGCAAATGATTAACGAGAATTCGTTTTTAAAAGCAAGAAAAGAAAATGCAGAAGGTCAAGATTGACGACATATTTACCGAAGACCCTGACAGGGTGATGACTTCTCAGTGGAAGCCTAACCATGAGCCGTTAGATTATCCTACGGAATTTGTTAAGTGGATTAACTCTATGAATAGTGGGTGGCGCAACATGACGTATTACGAACCGTTTGAGCTGTACGTAAAACAAGCCGAACAATGGTGTAGAGAAGAAGATGAAATTTTAAATTACAGGGATGAGGAAACACAGGAAGATTATATTTATCAGGAATACAAAAGATGTGACGACAATACTTTGTATTTCGCCAACAAATACGGATATATCAAGGACGGTGATATTGAGGGTGGAGAAACCCGATACAAGGCGTGGAGAGCTCAGCAGATAATTTTATTTTTACTTGATTGCGGCTACAACCTCCTTATTGGAAAGGCAAGGCAGATTGGTTTTACAACCACGCTTGGCCTCGCTGCCGACAAGCGAATAATATTCCGTAATTCTTATTTTGTAAAGTTTATTACTCACTCTGAAAAGAAGGGTAGGGAAATTTTTCGAGACAAGATTCGGTGGGCATTTGGAAAAGTACCCAACTGGCTTCGTGAAGAAGTTTATAATGATGCCAATGATGTTTTGTCAATGGAAAGCAAAGCGAACAAAGGAGAAACAGAAGGTAAGTATTCTCGTGTTGAAGTGGTAGCTCCGGTTGTTGACGCTATTAATGGTGGTTCGCCAAACTTAGTTCTTGTAGATGAGATTGGCTCAATTGAAATTTTTGGACAAATGGTTGCAGAGGGTCGTCCTACTTTATTCCAGTTTGAGGTTGCTACCGGAAGAATGAAAATGAGAAGACAGCTTGTTGCTTGGGGGACTGGCGGTGAAATGGACAAGGGTGGCGCAGTGTTTGAGTCAGAGTTTAAGGCCGCAATGGAGGCTTGGCGTAAAAAGAATTTTTCTTATGGAATTATTCCGCTGTTTTTTGATGCGTATGCCCGTCAAGGAATGAATGACACTATTTATGAATCCGAAAAAGCTGTCTATTATAGTAAGACAGGAGTGGAGGCTGAGATTTCAAAAGTGCAATTCCACCAGCACTACCCAATAACTTACGATGATATGTTCTTACGAAAAGCCAGAACAATTATACCGGTATCTGACTGTAATAAGCATCTACTTAGAATATATAATCTTAAGGTTGAGCAGTCTCCGCAGTACGGATACTTTGAGCCAATTTTTGATAAATCAAAACCAACTCCAGACGGGGTGTTGCCTTATAAATTAATTGGCTCAAGCTGGATGCCAACCGGCTCTGAGTCTGACGACAGGACTACCGCTGTGATTCATAAACACCCACCTCATGGTGAGGTTTGGGATTATCGCTGGTATCAGGGCACTGACCCTATAAACTCGCAAACAGGACACTCAAAAATGTCCTCATCTGTTTGGGATGCCTATGAAAACACGTTTTCCTCTGTGGTGTTTTGGAGGACGCGATTGTTTAAGGAATGTTATCTTCAATGCTTACTTCAAGGACTGTATTATGACCAACGGAATCTTGGCGGAATAAAAGAACTTCTTGAGAGTAATATCGGTGACATGTATCAGGATTTTCAGGAACAACTAGGGTTTGACCGGAGGCTTGTGGCTAATGCTGCGCTGCCTATTCCGTTGCAAACTACAAGCGGAAAGTGGTTCGGAATAAACAATAGGTCAAACACCGCCTCTGGAATAACTAACCGGATTATTGAAATGATTGACAGTTATGCTGATAATATATCTATTCCTTGGCTGTTTGTTCAGTTAAAGACGTTTGTGGAAAAAGACCTAAGTCACGGTGATTCGCAAAGACAGACAAGGTATCAGGCCGCTGACCGTAAACGAGACTATGATGACGTTATCTTTTCTATGGCATTTGCTTATATAAACGCCCAAGCACACAATCGCTTTGAGCCTACAAGAATAGACATTGAACAAGCAAGTAAGCCAATAATTAAGGTCATCCAAGATGGTCGTACAAATTTTAAACAAAGAAGGGCTGTTGTTAATAAAGATGGAAAAATAATAAGATTTTTAAGCGATGGGCGTTAGTGAATTGAAAAATAATTATATTTGTGCAGTTACACTGTTATTAACCAATACTGAGTCGTTATAGCGACTTTGTGTAAAACCCTTTAATTATGGCACAGAAACCATTTGAAACCGCAGTTTTAAACCTTTTATTAGGCGCTGCAAACACCGACCTTACGGGCGGAAAATTCACCGTGTTAGACAACGCTGGTGTTGAGCTTTTAACTAGAATCAGAACTACTGATGGTACTTCTTTTTCTAAAGCCGCTTATTCAGCAGGTGTGGCCTCTGAAAAAGATTACGACTTAACTGGGATTTCCTTATTGGCAAATTCACAATATCGCCTAACGGTTGCTATTGATGGTCGTGTTGATTTTTCAAGTGGTGGCGGAAAAGAAACCAATGCTCTTTTTATTACTCGTGAGTATGTTGTTTCAACAGGAACATCCGTACCAACGGCTGATGACATTAAAGACCTGTTTATTGAAAGAATTAACCTTGACCAATTTGCTGGAGTAACAGCTTCAAGCGGTGGTGTAGGAATTCTTACATTAGTGCTTGATAGCGTTAGCTTCGGTGACTTTGAAGTTGAAGCTCCGGTTGGTGCTGTTGAGGCGATTATTGTTGCTTATGTTGCTCCTTCAGGAACACCTTCAATTGTTGAAGCCTTAGCTCCGACAAAAAGCAGTCCTACTGCAAACTATACAACTTGGAAAATATCTTATGACCGTCCATTCCGCAGCGGTGCTGTGAGTGGAAGTATTGTTAAGCAGCCTGAGTTTGTATATATTTTTGCGGATGCTTTGGCCGCGAACTACGCAGCTTTTGAAACAGCACTTGATGACATCTTAGATGGTAGTCACTTACCGGTTGCTGATTATTTAGGAATCTAGTAAAACTAAGGGGAGCTAAAAACTCCCCTTTTAACTTTATATCATGGCAGTAGCTAAAATGTTTAAAAAAACAAGCGAGGACGACAATGCTCTTCCCGATAAGCTACCCCGTGTAAAAAAGGAAAAATACAATAAAGAGTCTTACGTTTCTCGTAAGCAACAACGAACTCAGCAAAAGGAAAACGTTAAGCGAGGTCAAAAAACATTAATGGAGGTTAACCCTTCTTTAAAGCGAAGGAAAGCTAAGAGAATATCTCAGCACGCCAATTCGCCTAAAAGCCAATTTCAGCACAGGGCATCTACCGCTATAACTGACGCTTCCGCAAAAAGAAGTATCGGCATGAAGGTAGTTGACACAAGCAAGGATAAAAAACAGCCAAAGGGTAGTGGAAAAGAAGCTGCCGCTGAGTCAGCCTTTAACGCATACCTTAAAAGGGCAGAGCAAAGAGATAAAGCATTAGGAATCAAAATTAAAAAACAAAAATAATATGCCATACACATCAGATTATGCCCGTAAAGCTATGGGCGAAAAAACACCAGCTTCTAAAACCGTTAAGGTTCAATCTGGAACAGGCGGAAACTTCGGAAACATTAAGTTTACCGGCACAACCAAAAAAACAGCTAAGGGCTCAAAAACAAAACTGAAAAGTGATTTTGGAAGCATTACCGAGCGCGTTAAAAAAGGTAAAGGTGGCTCGACTGATATGACTGGAGTTACCGCTAAGGTGAAATCAAACACTCGCAGAACAAAAACAGTTATGAAAAACAAAGCAACCGGAGCTAAGATTACTGAAGTTAAACGTTTCAAAAAAGCAATGTAATTATGGGAGATACTGATGGTAAATCGAAAACTAAACTTGTCAGGGCTGCTAAAAAGGGCGATAAGCTTTCAAGAAGTGGCACAGCAAAATTAATGGGAGAGTTTTCACAAGAAGCTGCATCGCCTAAAATGCAACTGATGATGCGTAAAAGAGAGATTCCTTATAAGGTTGCTCCTAAAAAAGCTACCAAAGTTTCTTCAAGCGACACAGCCTCAAAGAAACTTAAACAACGTGACCCACGCGAAAGTTATGTTTCTAAACCGATGAAACGCAAAAAAAGATAATCATGGATAAAGTAAAAAAATACTCAACAACAAACCCAGAACTAAATCAACGGACTACTATTAAGGAAAAGAGCCGAGGCGGAAAGCCAGTTAAGTTGGTTAGAAAAACCTACCAACTTGATGATAATGGCAAGGGAAAGGGAAAGCGCATCCAGAAAAAGGTTGTTAATCTAAAGAAACACACCACGAAAATAAAAGGCCAGTACAAGGTTGCTGAGCCGGTTAAGCGCGTTTCTAAGGTGGAGGCTTTTGGTGGATACTAATGACGATGTTTCTTTGTTTGAGCCAACTGGTAGGGATATGCTTTTTGAGTATCCTGAGCTTGGAAAGTATCCTGAGTTTTTAGAACTAAAAGCAAGGGATTTAAAACTTGCTTGGTTTATTGGCAACAGAACAAGTCCATTTGTTAAAGCAGGATACGCTCCGGCAAAAAGGATAGACGCTGCGATAAGAACCGTTTATACCGAGAAAGCACTTGACCGACCAGAGGTTAAGGATATGCTTAAGGGGGTAATTCCTCCGCACATAATGTTAGCCATTCAGCGCATGGCTGTTTTTAGTCCGTCACACAGGCTAAGGGCTAAATTAGGAAGTGAGTATATTTTTGAAGAGTTACTAGACATGATTTACTTGACACCGGAGGAAAAGCTTCTAATGAAGATGGATGCCGATTTGAAAAAGAAACATGCAGACTTGTTGATAAAAGTAAACTCTGAATTACCGAGCATAATCCAGACCATTGAATCTGGGTATGGTGTTGGTAATAAAAAGGATAAAAAAGAAAACAAGGAAGGTAAAGTTTTAACTTCGGTTAGAAACATAAGAGATAGATTACAAAATAGTTGATATGCCTTTATTTGTAAATACAAGCAGCGTAAGACCCAACAGGCTTACCGATGAGAAGAACGAAAAGTATCACAGCGACTATGGCCGTTGGACTCTTAATTCTTTAAACCATCCACTATATAGGAGGTTCGTTACAAAAACGCTTATCAATTGGTCATTTTACAAAGGACGTGAAGGTCAGTGGATATTTGAAGAAGACCTTGAGGGATTTTTTCTTGATGAGTCTGGAGACACTAAAAATCGTTTAAAAATAGCAAAGAACCTCATCCGCCCAATGGTTGAGCAGTATGAGGGTAATGCAATTCGTTTAGCGTTTGAAGCGAAGGCAAGGGCTGTTTCTGATTTTGCTATAAACAGAAGAGAATATGAACTTGGCCGAATCCAATTTTTTGAACAGGCGGCTAAGGCCGTTCCGTCTTTTGATAAGGCAATTCGTGACAAAATCCCATTAGGCAAAACTCCTGCTGAAACAAAGGAAATATTTGAAAATTCTTGGGTCAATAGGAACGAAAAAGACATTAATCACCTGATTGCGTTTATAGCTGAAGATGTAAATATGCAGGAGATAAAAATACAAACCACCAAGCATTTAGCAATTTCTGGTCTTGGCGTTTATAAAGGTTATCCACAGAACTCGGTTTATATGGCAACCGCTGTTGACCCGTTGTTTTTCTTCTGGGACTTAAGCGCAAGAAAACCAGATTTAAGTGATGCCTCGTTTATGGGCGAGTGGTATTACCTTGACACCCCTTCCATCTTTGAAAGATGGCAGGACATGAACAAAAAAGACCGAGAAGCAATTGAGCAGTATTCTCGTAATCAGAGCATTGACGTTCATAGAATGGTTAATGAATATTACATGGTTAATGGGGATAAAATTCCTGTTTATGAAACCTACTGGAAAGACTGCGAGGAGCAGGAATACGGGTGGGTTATTGACCAATTTAAGTATCCTTATTTCGCTCAGATTAATCATGAAGACTCTGAATATACAGATGCAGATTTAATTGACCCCCCAACCAAGGCGCATGAAAAAGTACTTAACGGGAAAAAGAAAGCTAAAATCTATGTTGATGTTTTAAGGTATTGTATATTTATTCCAAAGGAAGAAGTCGGCAATCAAGACGGAAATGACATTATCCTTGAGTATGGAGAGGTTCCTTATCAGGAAACGTATTCATTTTCTCCAAGCAATGTTGAGTTTCCTTATAAATGCTACGCTTGGTCTTATGATAAAGGAGATGTGCCTAGTCCGTTAGATGATGCAATAGACCCACAACGATTTATCAACAGGATATTGTCAGTAGCAGAATCACGTATTAATAATTCTCGTGGGACAGGAACGGTTATCGCTAAAGACGCTGTTGACCCTCGTGACGGAGAAGAGTCTGTTACAAGAAATGTAAATCAGTCGAAAACAATTTACCTTGACACCACTCGTTCAGGAAGTGTTCAAAACTCAGTTGGGTCGTATGGTTCAAATTTAGGTGGCGACACAACGGCCTTGTTCGATATAATTCAACAAATGCAAAACACCATTCAGGACGTTACTGGGGTGAATAGTGCCATGACGGGAACGCAGGGCGGTAGTGATGCTTTGGTTGGGGTAATTCAATCTCAAATTCAACGAGGTTCTTTAATACAGGAGCCATTTTATTATGCGCTTTCTTCAATAATGCTTCAAGGTTATCAACACATGGGGTCTGTTGGAAAGCGTGTATATTATGATAACCCACGCAGATTGGCGATGATTGTTGGTGACGAGGGGCTTCAAAACATAACCGTTTCTAAGGATATGCTTATGGAGGATTTCCGTACATTTATTAAGCGCGTAGAAAGCCACGAAGTTGCTGTTAATAATGGAAACGCTACGCTGTGGACGTTAATTCAGGCAGGGTTAATTGATAAAGTTCGATTTGCTAATTTATTTAACAGAGGAGATGCTGAAGATATTGCCGCTGGATTAAGGGAGTATCAGGCTGAGTTGTTATTGGCCTCACGCGAAAATGACGACCAACAAGCTCAGGCACGATTAGCCGAACAGGAACAAATGAAGCAAATGGCCGCCAAGATTGAGGCGATGGAAGCCGCTGCTGCCGGAAGGGAAGACGCAAATAAAGCTGCCGACAGAGAGCTTGAGTACAATAAAACGTATGTAAAGGAAGCAGCTAAGAATGATAGAGAAAAAATAAAGGTAGGACAAGAGGCAAATGAATTACCAGAGGGCATGGTATAAAATTTTTATACGCATTGACTTTTGGAATTAAAAATAACATATATTTGAAAAAATAAAGCTTATGGCAAAACAACACAATGATGTGGATGAAGAAGTTGACGAAAGAGGCGCTGCCGAAAACGTTGACGAACAACACTCAAAAGACCCTTATTCTGAAGATGACGACAGAGCAGAGGAAGGGCAACGAAAATCAAGTGGTAAAAACAGCACAGATGTAGCTGCTGATATTACCCAAATCGAAGCATTAGCTCAGCTTGACCCAAGTATTAGGGAGCTTGATGAGTATAAAAACTTAATGAAATCCGCTGAGAAGCTGAAATCTTCAAGTAAAAATCAAGCCAAAAGGCAAGAAAAAGAAGAAGAGGAAGAAGAAGACGAGGAGGAGGATGAAGAAGATGAGAATGAAGAGCGCGAAGATGATAGTGAAGAGGGCGAGGAAGATGAAGGTGGTAAAAACTCTTTTGGACTAAAAAAAGAAGCAAAAGAAGACTCGCAGGAAATAGAGGTTTCTGATGAACTTGCCGATTTTATTGAGGGCAAGTATGCTATTAAAAACGTTGACAAGTTCTTTGATAAAGTTGATGGATGGAGAAAAGCAAGCCAAGAGGCTTCAGTTATTCGTGATGAGCACGAAGAAATTGTTAGAGATTTACAGGCTCTTCCACCTCCGGTAAAGGCGGCTATTGATGCTTTTTCTAATGGAAAGGATTATATTTCGGCATTTAATGGCGCTTCAAGTAGGCTTGATTTTAATAAGGATTTTGACTCTCAGGACAAGAATAAGGTTGTTAAGAGTTACTTTCCAGAAGAAATTGAGAAGCTTGACAAGAAGCTTGAAAAAGGGGACATTGACGATGACGATTATAATGACAAGATAGAGCTTTTGTATAGCTCCGGTAAAAGGCTCTTTAATACAGACAAAGAGCGCTTCAACACTCAGCGTGCTGATATGATAAAACAGCAGGAAGATAAACAAAAAATCTTCAGGCAAAGCGCAATCAGTTCCGTTGAAAAGTTGAAAGAGGAATACCCTAACTTCAGTAGAGCCGACCTTCAAAGGGTTAGGCAACGCTTGGTTGACGGTAATGTAGAAGGTATATTTTACAACAAGGATGGTTCTTATAAAGAGAACGCAGCCGAGATGTTAGCTTATGCTGAATACGGTAAGAGGGTTATACAAGAAATGCTCGACTCCGCTGAAAATCGCGGTGAAAGCAAGGCAAATGAGAAGATTGTCCAACGAGGAAACAAAACTATTAGAACGCAGAAATCTAGCGTTGCTAAAGAGAAGAAAGCCTCTAACGCAGTTGCTCATTTGGAAGGACAGTTTATTCGTGACCCATACGATTAAAAACTATTGTTTAACTTGTAAAAAAACTAAAAAATGCCTTTATACAACCTCCCCAATGATACGTTCAATAACGTAAATTTGAACGCCCTTGGCTCGCAGTATGCAGCCGACAATGGACACGACATTTCTCTATTAGTAGAGAAAGCGACTAACAAAGCAATCTTTGATTCTGCTCCACAGCAGTTCTTTGACCTTAAACTATTAAACATGAAACAGTTCATGCAAGTTAATAGTGACGAGTTCTTTTTCAAAGAAGCAGGATACCAGCGTGAGCCGGTAGTTGCTACTGGCGGTGCTGCCGCGGTAGTTTATCCTACGGCACAAACTTTTGTCGTTAGTTCGTTAGATAACATTTCAACTGACACAATCTTAATTTACCCTAATAACCAAAAAGGTAATGTTACTTTAATCAATCCTGCAACTAACGAAATTACCGTTAGACCTTATACAAACGACAGTTTACCTGCTGTTGTGGCTAACGACCAATTTAGCAACCTTTCAGGGGTTGAGGGTGATGGAGCTGACGGATGGGCTCAATATTTCCGTATGTCAACAATCGAGCGTTTCAACTTTGTTCAACTTTTTAGCAAGACAATCCGCTACGGTGAGGTTGAGTTGCATAAATTGAAGAACGCTGCAATTACGAACAACTTCCTTGAAATGGAGCGTAGTGCAATGATGAAACAATTCCGTATTGACATCTCAAATGCTTTCTGGAACGGACAACGCGGTGAGGTAACACTTGCAAGCGGTCAGCCTGCAAAATCTACCGGTGGTATTTTTACCTCAATGGTATCGGCTGGTTCGCCAAATGCGTTGCTTACATCAAGCACCTTGACTGACGGTTTTGAAGACTTAGTATTATCTTCTGAGTATGGAGAATACGGGGCGACTCGTTTTGCTTTTATGACACCTCGTTTACACTTGTTGCTGTCTAAGGCATACAAGGACGACAAAACTCGTTACACACCAAAAGACACTGACGTTACTCAGCTACAACTTAACAGAGTTGACATAGGGTCTTCTAAAATTGTATTAGTTCCTTATCAGCGTTTTGCTGACCGCGCAAGCTTCCCTGCTGCTTTTGAAAACCGTATCGTATTACTTGACATGAAGAACATTAACCTTGTTCAAATGTGGGGTGAGCGTTCAGGAGACACGCTGTCTCGTACTGATGGAATTCCTAAGCGCTACAAGGAAATGTGGGTTGACGCAAACATGGGAGTTAAGTTTAACAACCCTCTTGCGTGTGCTTGGGGCGATGTAGTACTTTAGTAGTAATCTATAAAGAGCCCTTCTTTACCGGAGGGCTCTTATTTTAAACAATCAAAATATATGGCAAAAAAACAAGAAACAAAAGAGGCTTTACCGTTTGATGAAACACTGGTAGCTGAAAATCCAAAGGATAAGGAGTCAGCGAAAAAAGACGGAAGTCAAGGCGAAGCTAAAAATCTTCAAAACCTTCCACCAGAATATCTTCAAATAATTAAAGACTTACAAGAACAAGTAGCTATTTTAGCTGAAAATCAAAAAGTTCTTGCAAGCAAAGATGATGACGAGAATTTTGACGCAAAACAAGACTATCTTGACATACCGGCAACATTCTTCGCTTTCTCGTTGAGGTTTGCGATTTTTGGGGACAAAAGGTATGGCAGAGAGGTATTGCCTCCACGAGAAGAGTCTATCATTTTTGAAAAGCTTCATCGTTATGCTAGACAAGCAACCACTGGTCGTGGAATGGAGATGGTGAGTGTGTGTCAAGCAACCGTGCGAAGCAAGGAAACCGCTAAATACCTTCGTGAACATAACCTTTACGGGATTAAGTTTTTCGAGAGTATTAAGAAAGCTCAAAGCGTTAATGTTACTCTTGCCGAGAAGATGTCAGAAATGAACAGCGTTATTACTAACATGAATGATTACCAAATCATTGAAAGGGCAAAACGTGAAAACATCATAATCGGAAGCGCTGATGTTCGTGAGCTTCGCAGGGAATTGGTTAGAGTTATGGCTGAATCTGCCCTTAAAAAGCAGGAACAAATCCATAGGCTTAACTTCTCTGGAGAGCGTGATGAAGAAGGGCGTAAGGTAGAATGGAAGAAGGTAGGTGATACTGATTCTGACCTTAAGCAAAGTGAAAAGTATTAAAACTGTAAAATATGCCTATTCTTGTTCAGGATGTGGTTACTCAGATGCGAGCCGCTTTGGACGCAGAAGGAGCCGACCATTATGACGATGTTCGCGACCTGTTCCCTGCCATTAATAATTCGGTAAGGTGGATTGAGAATGTCATTAACTCTGCATACGGAGCAAAGAAAATAGGCGAAGAAATATTTCAAGATTTAAGCATGTCGGGAGTGTTTCGTACATCGAAGTACTCCCGTATTTCTTTTGATGAGTTCCCAAGTACCATTTGGACGCTCCTTTCTGTTTATGCGTTACCAGTAACGGACGTAAACGGAAATCCAACCCCACCAATAACTTCTGATAAAAAATCACAATACAGACCTGATTTACTTCATGTTCGTCCAACTGAGGATGGGGCTAAAAGGCTTACGTTAGAAGAGTGGGCGGATAATAAAGATAATCCATTTGAAGCTGGTTACGAAGGAACCGCATTTTGTCCTGCCTTGATTCAGCGAGCGTACCTTAATCCAATTAATTATGGTTTAGTTATACCCATACCGTTTGTTCCTATTACCGTTTCAAGGGAAATAGAATTGCGTCCGGCACTTGATAAACAACTGGTAACTGTATTTTGGGCAAAAAATCCAACACCAATTGCATCGCTTACTGACAATATTCAGTTTCCATATCAAGTTTTTCAATTACTTTTAGACAGGGCACTTCAGTTTGTTTCATGGAAACAGGGAGACCAAACAACACTTTATATGGTTACGGCACAGGATATGCAATTATTAATTAACACTATTCAATAATGATTTATAGGACTGTTATTTTTAATGCGCTGAAATCATTTAATGAGGTATTTGATGATGCTAATATTAAACGTAATCAGGTAATGTATTGGGCGTTGGTTGTTGTTAATCGCCTTCGTGTTGACCAATATAAAAAGACTGAAAGTGGAATATTTATTTCCACGTTCTCTTCTGTTGTTGTTGTTCGCGATAACAAAGGGCGACAATACTTTGATTTGCCGGCAATGATTATGGATTTACCAAACGAGGGCGGAGTAGAGTATATTACGTACAATATTGAAACAGGGTGCTGTTGTGATGGTGATAATTTTAGTCAGATATTTTTTCAACCAACAACGCCTTCAAAATCGCATAGACTTTATGGAGATGAATATGAGAAACCCTCAACGACCAATCCTTATTTTTATCGTATTGGTGATAAGCATGATGGCGTTAAGGTGGATAGGATTTATTTAGTCGGTACTGATTGCATTGAAATAAAAGACGTAGAAATTGCTTTATTAGCAACTCTTGACCCGAAAACAATATGCAGTCTTGATGATGTTATTCCTTTGCCGGATGAGCGTGAGCAAGAACTTATGCAGGGTATCCTTGAAATCGGTAGATTTGTAATGATGATGCCAAAAGAAAGAATTAATGACGGTACTGAGGAAAAGGGAGCTACCCCACAAACTCAGGTTCCATCAGCAATAGCACAAGACCAAACAACTGAAGAATAATGTATCAGAGCGATTTTGTAAGTTTGAATCATATTTTAGCAGAGGTAACTGTAACGGTTAACGATGAGAAATTTCGTAATGGACTTACGAAAGGCTGGTATGTTTCTAGGATTCAAGATGCCTTGCAGGAACTTGCGTTTGACACGTTTTTCCAAAAAGTTACGCTTGATTTAGATTTGCCAACCGATACGCTTCAATTAGATTTTCCTGAAAATATTTTCAACATACGTGAACTTTATGTTTACAACGGAGACAACTGTTGCGCCCCAACGAGCAGTCAGGTAGTTCACTGGAAAAGGGAATTTAATAACAAAAACGGAAAGGGTAATGCTTATACGGCACGAATTAAAGACCGAGGATTTAGCAATGGTAATGACCCGTTTTTACCTAATAATGGATTTGAGAGTTCAAGTTATTGGTTTGGATTTAAGTACTACGCTAATGTTGCTGAAGGTAAAATAATGTTTAGCTCAGATTGTCGTGGTTTTACGAAGGTTCGTATTGTTGCTAATGGAGCTGGCTGTCCAATTGGAGACCTCCCAGTTATTCCTAAATTTTTTGAACGCGCAGTAAATGATTACGTGGAAGAGCGATTTTTCAATACAATGAAAACAAGGGACAGGGCTATGGCTCCAAGATGGAGTGAGGCTTATCAAAAATTAAACGACCCACGAGTAGGTAGTTGGAAAAAAGCAACTATGAGAATATCAAGCCTTCAAACGTGGGAGAAACAATCACTTGAAGAATATTTAAGTTCAATGTGGCATAAATAGTACTTTTATCCTATGAAGCAAACGCACTTTTTAAAGGATTTAAGAAACTACGCAATCGGAGCAAATAGAGACGTAAATCCTGAATTATTTGAAGCACAAGAAGCCCAATACTGGGACGCATCCAATATGCGTACTAAATCTATGGACGGGGACAATGACGTTGCTAAAAAGATAAAAGGTGAGGTTTTGTTGTTTCCTAATATTGATAATCGCTGTATAGGCGGAACCGGACTCCCTTTATCGTCTTTATACGAGTGTATTGGTGTTTCTGAACTAAACGGAAACATTGTTGAGTTTTGGGCTGACCCAATGGCCGTAGAGCCTTCTTTGATTCGTGTTAATGGCAAGATTGTATTAATGTCGCCCGATTTTCCAATTACGGCAAAATATCCTCTTCAGATTGCAAAGAACGAAGCTTGTATTGGTGGTGAAATCTATATTACCGATTACAACGTTCCTCCAATGCTATTCAATATTAAAGACCTGCTTGTGAACAGCGGAATCAACGTAGGCACAACAATTGGACTTTGCACTACAAAATATTTTGAAGACTTTAATATTCAGGAACATTTACTTGTGTTGACAAGAGTTCTTGACCATCCTGTGTTTATAAAACTGGACAGCTCTTTTGTTGGTTATGATGAGGTTTTAGGTGCTGGCGGTATTCCGGTAGGGTATTACGCTTATTCATTTAGATACGTAACCGATGGTGGCGACAGAACAGCATTTTCGGCATCTACTCCGCAAATACCTGTAATGAAAACATTTCGTGCCGGATGCGCTAATTACCCATACGTACAAACTATTTCTAAAGACCCTGATATTTCTGTGCCGAGCATTTATGGTGTTCATATAAGATTCAGAATAAACAATGAAGCTAACTATGATTTTGTGGAAGTCCGCAGGGACAGGTGGAACGCAGGAGACCCTTTAGGAACTCCGGCCATTAGTGAGGTCATTGGTAAGATTGATATTGTCGCAGGGCAGTTTGATGTGCTTGATGTACTTGATTATGGTGCTGCCGCTGAGGAAACTTTAAGCGGAGACGATATTACGGGCGTAATGTCTGCGATAAGCAGAGCTAAGGCCATTCGTTATTTTAATCAGCGATTATATTTAATGAACATTGAGTATGCTTCCCGTGATATTACACTAGATATTGAGATGATTGGGGAGGGCACGCCTGCTGTAATTTTCCCAACCATTGAAAACATTAAAAAGATTGGACACAACGACCCGTTTAAGGCTACTTATAATAAATCTCAGATGCGCGGTGAAAAACGTGGATTTGGAATTATAGCATGGGACGAACAAGGTCAATGGTCTTATGCAAAAAGAATAAATGGAGCTGACAATTATCAGCTTCCAAACCGGAGAGAGCCAACCTCAACCTTTACTGAAGATACGAGCTACGGGGGCACTGTAACTGCGGCTAATATAAATGGAGTTGTTGGGCAAACACATGAGGTTTTTGACCTAGAAGAAGCCGTTGCGAAAACTGATAAATGTTTGTACGCAAACATTATGGAGGACAAGGGGCGTAAGTTTAAAACCAAGGTAAATATTGATGACTGTACGAAAGCGCAGGACGAAGGATTGACCGATGGTCTTGGGTATGTTACGGTGAATAAGTTGGGATACCGTCCATTTACTCCTGTTTCTCAGGACAGCACTGATTGTCGTTATTTGAATTATCGCGTTAATCTTGAGGTTGCGAATAAAGCTAGTGACGGGTGGAAAGAATACCTTCCCATTGGATTTGAGCCAAGATACTATTCTATGGGTGTTGGATTTCAGGGTGTTGATTCAAGTAAATTTCCTGTATGGGGGAAGGCTTTTAGCATTGTAAATACTCCTGCTGCTGGAAAAGTTATTGCACAGGGGCTTGGTTATTATAAGCTGAAAAGTGGAGGTGGTTTTTTTGGAGCGAACACGAGTAAATCTACACACCAGCTTGCTGCTTATTTCCCAGACTTAGATGAAAGCACTGGAATAAATCCAGCCATTATTGACGCTATACAATCAGACCCAACCGCGTTTGCTATACAGTTAGTTTCTCCTGTTGGGTTTTTCTCTGAGGTGTTTTCTTTTAACAATAAACCGTTTCTTGGAGACAGGGATACTGGTGTTGATTTTATTACTTATTGCCGAATTTTAAAGGATAACGGACAAATAAATCCAGACGAAAACCCAAATATGGGTATTAATGGCTCAGGAGAAAGGTACGTTTCTTATGGTAAATGGAGAGCATCAACTCAGTTCTCAACAAGCTTCCCTGCTGGAGCAAACGGTAATAAGATATTCGACATTACCGGAATAGCAGACCACACGGAATCTTCTACCCGTTCAAAGTATTTTGACATCACAACGGTTACAGGGAACAGTACGCTGTCGGTGAATTTGAAGGCAGCGACCCAAAGGTTCAAAACTGGCATGAACCAGTTTATATAATAAACATTATAAAAAAGGTTGCCGATATTGCTGATACAAATATTACAAATTATCAATACACAGGTCACTATCAAAAAATTGAATCACTTATAGGAATTAGCGATGGTTCATCGAGTCAAAACTATATTCTTGTTGACGAAAGGTGGGAAGACTGTATTCAGTCTGTAAATGGTCAGGTTCAAAACGGGTATAGTTATTTAGAAAGATTTGTTCAGATTGAAGATGTTGTTGGTGATAAGAGGCTATGGGTTAATGTTACCAATAAAACAACACTACAAATAACTGCGATTCTTACTGACTTGCAATCGTTTGGGTTTGCTGATGTTGTTGAGCCAATTACCTCTATTGTTCATCGTGTTTATGGTGTATATAAAAACTCTGAAAGCATCAATGGGACTGCTCCTGAGTATTTTTTAAACTTTAATTGGTTTGATACGGCTTTTTCTCAAGATTTTTTCATCCCACAAGAACTGTTTAAGATTATTGTTTTGTACGATAACCGTGTCCCTATTCGTGTTTTCGGTGGCGACACATGGATTGGTGAATCTGTTTGGGCTGTAAAGGACAAAGTTTACAACAAAGGCGCTGACCCTGTTAATAATTCAGAGGACAACGGAGACGGAACCGGAGATGACTTTAGATTAAATATTGCCTTTCCTTATCGAAAGTATAATTTGAATCCACGTATTTTTATTATTAACAATACGACTGGATTTTTAGCAAACAACATACAAAATAAAGAAGAGTTTAAATTTGATGACTCTGCTGGTCTTTCTCCGTGTCAGGTTCGTCAGCTTCTTGCTATGTGGACTGCTGAAACGAGAATTAATTTACCGCTTGGATTTAATGACGAGGGCATAAAGGAAAGCAACGACCAGTTCTTCCCATTGAAGAATTACGTTATGCGTCCTTATAATTTTAGTGATAATAAGTTTCCAGACGGAGCCTTTGAAGTGTATAAGGATAATAATATTCAGGATGCCTATGAGGATGATTATGGTAATGAATATTTATCATGGGGGTTAGGTGGTTTTAGGTTCTTGCCTCAAACCAATATTGATTACAGTAAGCCTGACGACACAAAGGAATTTACTACCGTCCCAAAAGTTGGGTTTACTGAGCAAAACTTATTTTGTACACGAGCTATTTGGTCTGAAACAAGACCAATAAATGTTCAAGACACTCCAAGCGTAAGAACATTTCCGGCACAAAACGTATTTGATGTGTCTGACGATACCGGTGAAATTAAGTTTGCTTGGAGCGCAATTTCAGATAATGGTAATAATTTATACGCATTTACTGATTCCGGCATTGTAATGTTGCTTGTTGATAAGCGTCTTATCCACGAGCTAAGTGGACAGGAATTGGCTACGGTTGGCTCTGACATTGGTGGAATTTTGAGTGAGATTTTCATTAATAAAGAAATAGGAATGTCAGATGAAATGTGGCGTTCAGCATCAGAATATTCAAATCAATTGTTTTGGTGTAATTCTGATTCGTCATTTAAGTTTTCTTCAAGCGAATTAAGTGATATTGGTCGTAGAAATTACCACAGTAAACTGTATCTCGAATACTTGAGTGTTTTCGGAGCCGGATATTCCGACAGGGTTACTGGTGTTTATAATATGTATCACAATGAGTACTGGGTTAATTTTAAAAAGAAGGCAACCGATGGTGGTGATATTGCTTTTGGAGATGGAATCTTACACGAGGTTAATCAACTGCTAAATGTGGTAAATCCAGAATATGATGTTACTATGTCCGCAACTGACGCTTATGTCGGGACTGATGGCTCGCTTCCGATTATAATTACTGGAGGAACTGGAGGTGAAATTTTCCTTGGCGGAATTAACAACAACTTGTTCACAAATGCTGTTACTATTTGTGTTGCTCCAGATGTGGTTGGTTCTTTTACTGTTAAATATAAAATACCAGCCGGAGCTGTGGTTGATATTATCACAATCAGCGCAGGTGAATGTTATTGTTTTGACCACCTTCCTCCAAATGGAACTGATTATAATAGGTGGACTGCCGAGCCATGTAATCCTTTTGGTCAAACAGTACAGCCTTTTGATGATTTTAAATATCCAACACTTGTTTACGGAAACGAAAGCGTTAACCGTCAAGTTGGGGCATGGCAAGGAACTTTCGACTACAACTTTGACCGATACCTTTCGTTTAACAACAGGGTGTTTGGAATGAGGGCAATGGAAACTTATGAACTTGGAAAAGGCAGAATAATTAACGGGGCTTTAATTGAGTCAAGTTTAATCAGCGTTTGTGCCGCAACTCAGGTTAAGGATAAGGAGTTTGTAAGAATAAGAATAAACAGCGACAACAAGCCGGTACGTGTTGAATTTTTTAATAACTTCGAGCAAGTTTTAGCTGACGATGTTCAGGCTGTGATTGATACAACTTTGAACGTAAATGGATTAAGAAATTATTATGGCTACGAACAGTTTGTTCCGAGAAAAATAGTTTCAAAAGATAGGATGCAAGGACGGTCTATGTTGTTTAAAATTATCCACAACTTAGATGAAGATTTTAAAGTTATTACCACCGAATTAGAATATAAACCATTAAAATAAATTATTATGCCATTACCTTTATTAGCAGCAGTAGCGCCAGCAGCTAAAGCCGCAGCAGGTGGTTTTTTAAAGTCGGCTGCATTTAAAAAATCCGTAAGCCTTTTGGGTGGAGGCGGAGGAGGTGAAGGCGGAGGTCAAACCAAAACAGATGGCTCAGGGCTTTTAAAAAAAATGATGGGCAAAAGCGGAATCTCTTCTGCTGACGCTGCTGCTGGCGTGTATGGAATAGGAAAAACAATTGCCGGTAAAATCAAAGGGAAAAAAGCTGATGAAATGCTACCTATGGGAGAAGACCCCGAAGAGCGTAAATTGCAGCGAGAATATGCCAGAAAGAAAAGGTCGCTTGCTTCTGGCACGGCTATGGAATCTGAACGCAACTCCTTAAAAGAAATGGCTAAACAAGGAATGACGAATTCTTTTAGAGCCGGAGGAGGAACGAAAGGGCTGGCGATGATGAGCAGAATGTTTAATGAAGGTGTGGCAGGACTAAATACAAACGCAGCCGCACAAGAGGCTCAGTACGCTCAAATGGAACAAGCGCAAGTAACTAAACTTGCTGACAGAAAACTTCAATTAGGGCTATTAAAATACAACACAAAAAAGGCTGAGGCAGCCCAAACATTGAAAGAAGGCAAGACAGCGGTAGGTGGTTCTCTGTCGAGAATCCTTGGCGTTGGAACTCCTTATGAATTTGGGGCAGCAGCTCCAGAAAAAGAAACTGCGGAAACAACTTAATATGGCGAAGAAAAATAAATTAAGTACTGTTTTAGCAGACCCAAACGTTGAGGCTGAATCTGGAGCGCCCATTAATACGGCTTTACCTCGTGAAGAGGCTATTGAAGAAAACGCCTCTGCATTGCTTAGAGCAATGGGTACTGGAGAAATGAATCCTGAAACTCAGGTTGAAATTGAAAAGAAAACGTCTGCCCTTTATAAGTTATTGCCAATAGAAATGGCTGATAACGTAGTAAATAATGTCCGCGCTTCTTTTGGGGCTACCGTTGATGATATTAATAATTATGGTTCAGAGGCTCTCGGATTGAAAGCGGATGAGAACGGAATCCCCATAACCCCATCTCAACAAGCTATTCGGGCTATTAATTTTGACAGCTTTCAGCGTGGGCTTCCTCGTGAAGAAACTGATGCGAAACTTGAGGCTGCGGCTCAGCTTGATAATGAAATCTTAGTTGACACAAAAAGGTTTTCAGCCGTTAATGAGGTAATGAAAAAAGAGCTTTCTCCTAAAGAAAAGACAACTCAAGAAGCTCCCATAAACATGACTGTTGATGATTTTTACACTGCGGCTGACGAGATTGATGACCAGATTACTTCATCAGACCCTAATTGGGAAGCGTCAGTTAAGCAGTACAATAAAATGCTTAATTCAGCTAAAGTAAATGTGGGTGAACCAGCAATGGAAAGACTTGGACTTACAGACTACTATCCTGATATTAACACACCGCTTCAAGTAGGGACTTATTCCGGCAGTATAGTTGGTTCTAATCCAATATTTGTTGCAGGAGGTGGGTATGTTCCTTTTGGAGTTATTGACGCAAGGAAGCGTGCGTTAGAGGGAGCAGCAAAAGATAAGGCTATTAAGAAGCAAAAAATAGCAGAAATGGCTTGGGCAAAAGGAGCTGACCAACTTCAGCCACAGATTGACCAAATGTCAATAGACTTGATTGATAAATTTTCCAAAGCAACTGGTAATGATTTTTCAAAGCTTATGGACTTTGATAGTGAATTAAGTATGCAGTGGAACAAAGAAACGCACAGGATGAAAACTTTTGGTGCGCAAACAATTGCCATTGATAAGATAGCCACAGATTTATTAGAGCAAGGCAAGAACGATAAAATGTACATCCCAGACGCGGTGCTTAATACTATTTATGACTGGCGTGCAGGAACCTCTAATGCTCGTCAATTATATGAAAATCCTAAAGAATATGCAAGAATAACAAATCAGCTTCAATCATTTCACAGCATGACCTATGCTGTTAAACAGGTGATGCCTCAGATTCAGAAAGACCAAAGGGTAATGAACCTTAAGACTCGTGAGATGATGGAGCTTGAAGGGACTACTGCGGAAGACATTCAGGAAGCCACCAAGAAAATATATAGTGGCAACTACGACTTAATTTATTCAGGCATGACTAAGTTTGTTGATATGGCTCGGCTTGACGAAATTGTAGAAGGTCTTTTTGGTGATAATAATTTTTATGTAGGAGACCGTTCTAAACCCGAATCAAGAGATGCTGCAAAACTTGACATGAAGAAATATATAATGAGTTTAATTTCTAAAGAACAAACTGTTAAAACACAAATAGCCAATACCGGTGCTTTGTTTCTTAACCGTTTAAACAGAAAAGATAAAGAGCAGGATAAGAAAGAAGCTATTATGACCACTATACATGAGAGGGCGATGGCGCAAAAAGATAACTTTGTTAAGATAGCTCAAAATCCTGCCGAGCGAGGAGTTATGGCTGACCAAATGAAGCAGCTTTATCTATCAATAGGAACTACCCCAATTTTAAATAAAGCCGGTGGTTTCTTAAATGGAATAGTTCGCTCTAACATAAGTCTTTCTCATGCCGCTAAAGGAGCAAAAGAACAAAGGCTGGTTGATGAAATGGCAATAGAAAGTCCGTATGACCATAAAATGTATGACTATAAATCATATCGTAAGCATTTAGAAACCTTATACAAGGGCGAAGGCGGAAAGGTTGATTATAATAAAATGTCTGACCAAGACAAGTACATGTACAATCTAGGAAGTGGTTCGGCTGTCGAGATGAATAAAGTTCAAGGCACGCAGCAGTTTCATCGTTATGATGCAAATGGTCAGCTTAAAGTGCTTGCTGAAACCGATAGCGCAGACGACTGGACTGAAGCTTTAAGTACCGGAACATTTGTTTATGGTGGAAATGCTCAAGTTGACAGTCCTGTTTACGATAAAGCAGGCAAGCAGGTATATGGTGTTATGATTACTTATGAAGAAAATGGAGAAAGGAAATCTATGACGGTGCCAGACGGAACGGTAAAATCGGCAATGGCTTCTTTAAAAGATAAGAACCCAGTTGAGCTTACCCGTCAACCATATCTTACTAAAAAAACAATTAAACTTCCGTTAATGAGTCGTACCATTCCATACACAGATGATATTGGCGTTGCTGGACAGAACGCAGAAATGATAACAACCTCTGGTCAGCATAAAGTTGCAATGGAGCAAGAAGGAAATTATATCCAAGAACCTCCTGCTGAAGTGGAAGTTGAATCAGAAACAATAAAGTTATAAGGAGACTAATGAACGTTAATGTAATGGATACCCAAACCGGAGGCGAAGGAGACACTATTCAATTAGCTAAACCGCCAGTTAAAGTAACTCCTCCTCCAAAAGTAACAGCCAATCCTGCCCAAGAGGTAATGACGAGTGCTGTTGAGATGAACCGCTTTGTTCAACCAACTGAGCCTGTTGTTGATGAAAAAACTCAACCAGTTTCAAAGGTTCCTAATACTGAGTATTGGCAAAAAGTATATGACTGGGTTAGTAAAAATCCCAAGCTAGAAACGGAGCGTGACTTTAATGGATTCGTTAAAGAATATTCTTCTGACCCAATAAAAACAGCAAAACTTTATTCAGCAATTCAAAAAACATCAACGGAATATCCTCGTAATTTTGAAATAGGTTCGCTTGAGGAATTTCAACAATATACCGTAAAACCATTTGAAGTTCCTTCAGCGAAGGATATGGTTAATTCATTGATTAAAACTGCACCGGAATCAGTAACGGTTCCTCCTGTTAAGTTTCCCTTATTAAGCCCTGAGTTTGAAAAAAGGACAGCTTCACCAAGACCTGCGTATAGCACCACTACGTTGGCTTTTGATAATTTACAAAAGAAAGCTGCCGGAGAAGATATAAGCGACATGGCTGTTGCCGCCTCAATGCAAAAACTAAACACTGCAATGCCTATGATGTCTAACCCTTTTTATAAGAAGGCTGACAATGCGGAGCTTGGTGCTAAATTAACTGAAGACATAAAAGGTAATGCCGTTAAACAGGATGAGTTAAACAAAGTTGATAACCAGCTTTTAAAAAACTCATTAGGCGAAGATTTAGGATATACTACTGGGGCAGAAAGAAATGAAATGGATAAGGACAAATATTTTGACCCTGCCGCCCTGCTTGAAGCTACTGAAAAAATTCAAGTTACTGAATTAAATAAGCAGCATAAAATTGAAGATGATGCCTTGCATTATGAGAATGATTTTAAAGTTTACGATGAAATAGTTAAAAATAAAGACTGGAAAAAGGGTGCTGAATTAGTGTTTGCCTTAGAGGGCGTTCCTAAAGGGATGTCGTTGCTGGAAATGAAGGCTGAGGTTATGGATAACTATAACTTTATAAAGAAGCAGCATGAAACAACTAAATCAAGACTTGAAAATTACAACAATAAAAAATCAGCCACCCCTGAAATGGCGGCACAAATTCAAGACGACATTGAGGATAGTGAACTATATGACGATGTTAAGTTCGCTTGGGAAGAAGCTAAGAATTATAAAGAAGGGAATAAGTTTGCTACCAGTTATGACAAGAGAATAGGCAGGCTTATTAATGATGGGTATGTTACTGCTGACGGCA
>Ga0209342_10000806_pt1 | contig 36221 bp, 31 predicted proteins | sample RifCSP16_2_FD_184023 | JGI IMG/M metagenome (GOLD analysis project Ga0209342, IMG submission 184023) | Soil microbial communities from Rifle, Colorado - Rifle CSP2_sed 16_2 (SPAdes) (version 2) | ecosystem: Environmental > Terrestrial > Deep subsurface > Rock core/Sediment | place: Rifle...
GCCATCGAGGGCGTCGAGGTCATCGATCGCGACCTGACCCTGAAGGGGCTCGGGATCCTCCACGCCGAGGTCAGCGGCGGCGAGCCGCTCGAGCTGGGCCTGGGATGACGCGGATCGGCGCCCGACCCGGGGAGGCCGGCGGCGCGGATGGGCACCTCGCGGGCCGGCTGATCGCCCTCGGCGTCACGGGCTCGATCGCGGCCTACAAGGCCGTCGAGCTCCTCAGGCTCCTGGCCGCCGAGGGCGCCGACGTCGTCGTCCTGCTCTCGCCGTCGGCGGCCCGGTTTGTTGGGCCGCTCAGCTTCGCGGCCCTGTCGCGCCACCCGGTCGAGACCGAGGTCCTTGACCTCCTGCCGGACGGGCGGATCGGGCACATCGTGGTCGCCGACAGCGCCGACGCGATCGTCGTCGCGCCGGCCACGGCCCATTTCCTCGGGGCGATGGCCAACGGCCTGGCCGGCGACGTCATCACCGCCACCTGCCTGGCGACGTCGGCGCCCGTCGTCGTGGCCCCGGCGATGGACGGCGACATGTGGACCCACCCGGCGACGCAGTCGAACGTCGCCCGCCTCCGCGACGACTTCGGCTACTCGATCGTGGCCCCCGACAGCGGGCCGCTCGCCTCCGGGCAATCCGGAGTGGGTCGCCTGGCGGAGCTGCCCGCCGTCGTCGAGGCCGTCGTCGCGGCGGTGGCCGATCGGCCGGTCCGGCAACCGGACGCGGCCTCGCGGCCGCCACTCGCCGCTGCGGCGCCCCGCGAGGCAGACCTGACCGGCCGGCACGTCGTCTTGACCGCGGGCGGCACCCGCGAGCCGATCGATCCGGTCCGCTTCATCGGCAATCGCTCGACGGGCCGGATGGGCCTCGCGATCGCTGAGGCGGCCCTCGACCGGGGTGGCGCCGTCACGATCGTTGCCGCGGATGTCGCCGTCATACTGCCCGACGACCGCGCCCGGGTGATCCGGGTCGAGACGACCGCCGAGCTTCGCGACGCCCTCCTCGATGTCCTCTTCGGCGGCTCTCACGCTGACGGGGGCGCCCGGTTCGATGCCCTCGTGATGGCCGCGGCGGTCGCCGACTTCACGCCGGCACGGCCGGCGACGCGGAAGCTCGCCCGTGGCGAGGGCCTGACCCTCGAGCTGCAGCCGACCCCGGACCTCCTGGCCGAGGTCGCCCGGATCTGCCGCGGCCTGGATGCCGCGGGCGCCACGACCCTGCCGTCCGTCGAGCCCGCCCCGATCCTCGTCGGGTTTGCCGCCGAGACGGGCTCGCTCGAGCGAGCCGCCGCCAAGCTCCGGGCGAAGGGCGTGGACCTCCTCGTCGCGAACGACGTGGCGGAACCCGGCTCGGGGTTCGGCACGGACACGAACCGGGTCGTGATTCTCGACGCTGGCGGAGGCCGCGACGAGCTGCCGCTCCTCTCGAAGCGCGAGGTCGCGGACCGGCTCCTCGACCGGGTGGCCGCGGCATTGGACGAGCGCGACGCGGCGGGGCAGACTGCCCTCATGCAGGAGGCCCAGCGATGAGCGCAGGTTCCCAGACGGTCCGCCGCCTCACGGTCGCCGACATCGGCCGGATGCACGCCGACGGCGAGCGCCTGCCGATGCTCACGGCCTACGACCACCCGACGGCCCGGATCCTCGACGAAGCCGGCATCCCGATGCTCCTCGTCGGCGATTCGCTCGGCCAGGTTCTCCTCGGGTACGACTCCACCGTCCGGGTCACGATGACCGAGATGCTCCATCACACCGCGGCCGTGGTCCGCGGGACGAAGCGGGCCCTCGTCATCGGCGACATGCCGTTCCTGTCCTACAGCACCCCAGAAGAGGCGGTCGAGAACGCCGGGCGGTTCCTTCGCGAGGCCGGGGCGACCGCGGTGAAGATCGAGGGCGGCGTCCGCTCCGGCCGGATCGTCGAAGCCCTCGTCCGGGCCGGCATTCCGGTCATGGGCCACATCGGCTGGACGCCCCAGTCGCAGCACGGCCTGGGCGGCAAGGTCCGCGTCCAGGGCAAGAGCCGCGAGACGGCCCGCGCCCTCCTCAGCGACGCGGTCGCCATCCAGGAGGCCGGCGCGTTCGCGATCGTCCTCGAGCTGGTTCCGGAGCAGCTGGCCGCGGTCATCACCTCGCGGCTCCGGATCCCGACGATCGGGATCGGCGCAGGCGCCGGCTGCAGCGGCCAGGTCCAGGTGGTCACCGACCTCCTTGGCCTCGGCACGTTCACGCCACGGCATGCCCGCACGTACGCCGACCTCGAGGGCTCGATCCGGGCCGCCGCCGTGGCCTGGGCGGCCGATGTCGCGAGCGGCGCCTTCCCCGGGCCGGCCGAGACCGTCCGGATGGACGAGACGACCCTCGACGAGGCACTCGGGCGGACACCGGACGACCGATCGGCTGTGGGCATGGCCGACGGCCTGCCGGCCGGCATCCCCCTCGATCGCGACCTCTAGGAAGCTCCTTGGCCCAGGCCGTCCGGACGCGCATTGTCCGCACCCGCGCCGCGCTGCGCGCGGCGCTGGACGTCGCACCCCGGCCCATCGGGCTCGTGCCGACGATGGGCTGGCTCCACGAGGGCCACCGGGCGCTGATGCAGCGAGCCCGGGCCGAGAACGCCACGACGGTGGTCACGATCTTCGTCAACCCGCGCCAGTTCGGCGATCCGGCCGATCTCGCCCGCTACCCGCGGAGCGAGGATCGCGACCTGGAGATCTGCGAGGCCGAAGGCGTCGAACTCGTCTTCATGCCGCCGGTCGAGGAGGTCTACCCGGAGGGCTTCGACACGACCGTCTCCCTCGGCGCGATCGCCCGACCGCTCGAGGGCGCGGCCCGGCCCGGTCACTTCGAGGGCGTCGCGACGGTCGTCGCGATCCTCTTCAACCTCGTCGGCGCCGACCGGACGTACTTCGGCCAGAAGGATGCCCAGCAGGTCGCCGTCATCCGGCGGATGGCGATTGATCTCGGGATCCGGACGGAGGTCGTCCCCTGCCCCACGATCCGCGAGGCGGATGGGCTGGCGATGTCGTCGCGGAACGTCCACCTGTCGCCGGCCGAGCGGGCCGCGGCGCCGGTGCTGCGGCGGGCGCTCCTGGCGGCGCGCGAGGCGTGGGAGGGTGGCGAGCGCTCGGGCGAGGTCCTCCGGGACAAGATGCGGGTGGAGCTGGCGCGCCAGCCGCTCGCGAGCGTCGACTACGTGTCCGTCGCCGACGCCGAGACGCTCGCCGAGCTCGACCGCGTGGCCGGGCCGGCGTTGCTCTCGCTCGCGGTCCGGTTCGGGGCGACTCGCCTCATCGACAACGAGCCATTGGGCGAACGCCCAATGGCTTAGGGCGATTGGCTGATCCCAATCGCGGAGTGTCGGGCTGATGCCGATTGGCTCAGGGCGATCGCTGCGGGCGGTCGGCGGAGTGCCGGCTTGGCCCGCCGAACGTCGCCCCTGCGCCGCATCCTGCTCGGCTAAGGCCTCATCTGCCGATGGCCCGAGCGGTCATGTCGAGCGCGTCGACCTCGGCCCGGTAGATCGCGCCGAGCCGGTCGCCGAGATCCTCGAGGATCGCCGCGATGCGGTCTGGGTGCAGGGGGAAGGCGTCGGCGTAGCGATCCCGGATCGCCCACGCAGTCGCCGCGGCCACGCCCACCCGCGACCGTCCCGATTCGCCGGCCATCACCGCGTCGTGAAGCGTCTCGACCGCCTCGACCGCCTCGGCTGCACCCTCGAGATCGGGCGGCACCGCCGCGTCGGCCAGCTCCTCCCATCGGTCGGCGACGCCCCGCCATGCCCGCGCCGCGTCGCCGAGCGCAGGGTTCTCGAGCGCGATGGCCGCATCATCGAGTGATGCGGCGTACAGCTCCCGCAAGTGCCCACCCCATGGCCCGACCCGGTCGTCGACGATCTCGTGGAGGGCCATCAGCGAGCCGAACAGGCCGTGGCCGTCGCCGAAGATCTGCGGCCACGCCTTCGCGTTCCGCGCGTCGGTCATCAGACGGCCCCACTTGCGCCAGGCCGGGAGCGAGAAGGAGCCGGATGGGGATCGGAGGTGATCCACCTGGTCCTCGAGGCCCGCGCGCATCGCCTCCCGAAGCCGCGCGGCCGGGATCGGTCCGGGCGTCGTGCGCAGCCCGACGATCCGGTGCTTGAACGAGCCGATCCGCCCGCGTGCGGCGGCCATCACGCCGGGTGATACCCGGAATGGGTCCCGGCCACGGTCGTCAACAACGTACGAGCCATCGGCGTAACGCCCGAAGACGACGACGACGAGACCGAAGTGTCCCGCCAGCGCGTCGGGCAGGCCCCAGGTCCCGACCGACTGGGGATCGATCGAGGCGATGACGGGGAGGCCGGCGTCAAGGCGTGCATCGAGCGCCTCGCGAGCCCCTTTCGCGCCGCCGGTCTCGTGAAGGTCGGGCTCGATGCCGAGCCGATCGAGCGTCTTGCCGGTCCAGCCGGGGATCGACGGGTATTGCCACTGGTTCCGGAATCCCAGGGTCAGGACCGGCGCGCCGTGCCTCTTGAACTCCCAGAGGATGTAGCCGGCGCCCAGGCCGCCCCCGATGCCGAGGATCGCGGCCTCGGTCAACGGCTCGCCTGTCAGGCCCGAGACGACGCCCTGATTCGCAAGGACGTTCGCCAGCGTGGCCGTCTCCGGGTGCAGGCCGCCGCGCATCCGATAGCCCGACGGGCTGGTGGCGTCGGCCGTCGGCTCCGCGTGATGTCCGTCCGTGGCGCCCTCGAGCAGGGCCCGTCGGGCGGCAGCGTATCGCTCGCCGGTCCTGGCCATGCGGGCACGAACAACCCGCTTGAAGGCCTTGTCGGTGGTCATCGGTCAACTCTCCGTCGCGGCCGTCGACGCGCGCGCCCACACCGCCGCGTCGTCGGCCGGTCGGATGGTCGACCGGTTCATCCCGAGGATCCGGATCCCCTTTACCGCCGCATCGCCGCGCCGCGTGGGGGCTCGGTCTGGCAGTCGGGCGCGGGAACGCACCTTCGCCAGTGTACGACATCCAGGAACCGCCTTGCGAGGGGGGCCATGGTCGGCTACGCCTCGTCGGCCGCGCCGCCGCGGAGGGCTACGCCGGCGGCGAAGGCGCCTCCGTGGCGACCGCCAGGATCCGGTCGACATCGAGGTTCTCGGCCACGAGGCGCTTGATTTCCTCGATCTTCTCGATGTCGGCGGGATGCGTCTTGACGAGGAGGTCGTGGACCTCCGACGCGACCGAGTAGGTGTCCTCGCGGACGAGGGTCGCGAACAGGTCCGCCCGTCGGATGGCGTCGATCACGGCCTGTCGCGGGCGATAGCCACCGGTCAGGACGAGCCCGATCGCGGCGCCCTCGTGGCCGGCCACGTTCGTGCGCCCACCCGCACCGATGAACTCGCCCGGGTCGGCGCTGCCGGCCGGGCCCATGAGATGGGCTGTCGTCAGGGTCAGGATCACGTCCTCGCGATCGCCCGGGACGATGACGAGCGTCCCCGGCCCCACCCGCTCCAGCATGTGGCCAGGCTCCATCGCCCCGATCGCGACGCCGTCGATGACCCGCTCGAGGTCCGGTCCCGGGTGGAGCAGCTCGCCGTGGACGCCCTCGAGGATCATCTCCAGGGTCGGGTTGGACAGGATCGGCCTGACCGGGAGGGTCCCGAGGAGGGGGATGCCGTAGGGCGCCAGCCCGCGCTCGATGACCGAGGCGATCCCTGGCTGAGCGTCGAGGTCGACCTTGTTGACGATGGCCCCGGCGACGTGGACCCCATGGTCCCGGAATAGCGCCGCGTTGAGCACGATCTCGTCGATGGGCCGGCCCACGCCGCCCTCGCTGACGATGATCGCCGGGGCGCCGAGGAGCGCCGCGACCGTCGCGTTGGACAGGCCGATGACGGCACCCACCCCGGCGTGCCCGGTCCCCTCGACGAGGAGGACGTCGTGCCTGGCGAAGGTCGCTCCGGCCCGCGCGACGAGCGCCGCGAGATCCTCCACGACCTCACCGGCGATGTAGGCCTTGGTGAACCCGCGTGGGATGTGGATGGGGCTCATTGCCGAGTACGGCTCCGGCAGGTCGAATGTCTCGTGCATGAGGACAGCGTCCTCGTCGGCCGGCTCACCGTGGTCGATGACCGTCCGCTGGCCGACCGGCTTCATGAACCCGGCTCGCAGCCCCCGCTCGAGGAAGCCGTTCAGAAGCCCCAGCGCGGTCGTCGTCTTGCCCCGGTTCTGGCCGGTGGCGGCGAGGTAGAGCTGGCGCATCGGCTGATCGGTCGGGCGTGACTAGCTCGACGTCGAGTGCGACGCGTCAGCCGCGGGCGGAGGTCTTGCGCTCGACGAGCTGGATGCCGTCGCGGAGCCGCGAGACCGTGTCGGCGTCGATGACGTCCGGCTCGAGATACGGTCCCAGGCGATCCATGATGTCGGCGATGAGCCCGAGGAAGACGGCCGCGTCGGCCACGAAGAATTGGGGCTCGTTGTTGTAGCGAACGAGGGTCAGCCGGCCCTGCAGGACCCGCCGCTCCTCCACGTGGGCGATCTGGGTCGCGAAGTTGTGGCCCTGGATCCCGTCGGGGTTGTTCAGGTAGTTCAGGGCGTTGTCGATCGCCAGCCCGAAGCGGGCTCGCCAGCCGACGAGGCGCTCGTGGACCTCGGGCGGGATCCGGACCTCGGCCACCTCGTCGAAGACCTCGGGGGCCACGGTCAGGAGCCCCACGAGCGTCGTCCCGGCCCGGGCGCCGAGCATCACCTGGAGGCTCCGCTCGAGGGTGAAGACCTCGGAATCGAAGCGGGGGCTGGTGATGACGTCGGTCAGGAGGTCCTCGACGTTGTCGAGCGTGCCGGCCTCGGCCACCGCGTTGGCGAGGTGGACGATCTCCTCCTTGAACAGGAACTTCTCTTCGTGGTCGAGCATCGTGGCGGGATGGTAGCACCGGCCCGCAGCGGCTCCCTCGCGTGGCTTCCGGTGCTCGGAATCATCGAGGCCCCGGACGCGCCCGGGGCCTCGATGGTCGGTGCGGGAAGTGCGATCTACGGGTACAGGCCGCGCATGGTCATGGCGTCGGCCACCCGCTGGACGGCCAGCAGATAGGCGGCGGTGCGCATGTCGATCTGGTCGCGGCGAGCGATGGCCAGGACCGAGGTGAAGGCCTTGACCATGATCTCCTTGAGCTTCTCGTTGACGACCTGCTCGCTCCAGTGGTCGCGGTTCAGGTCCTGGACCCACTCGAAGTAGGAGACCGTCACGCCACCGGCGTTGCACAGGATGTCCGGGATCATGAACTTAGAGTTCTTCCAGAGGATCCGGTCGGCCTCGGGCGTCGTGGGGCCGTTGGCGGCCTCGGCGATGAGCCGGGCCTTGATGTTGCCGGCGTTGCGCTCGGTGATCTGGTTCTCGAGGGCGGCCGGGATGAGGATCTGGCACTCGACCTCGAGGACCTCGGCGTTGGTGACGTCGGTCGCGCCGGGGAAGCCCTGGACGGTGCCGTGCTCCTTCTTCCAGTTGATGACCTTGGCGATGTCGAGGCCGTTCGGGTTGTGGATGCCGCCGGTCGAGTCGGAGACCGCCACGACCGTGGAGCCCTCGGCGACCATCAGCTGGGCCGCGATCGAGCCGGCGTTGCCGAAGCCCTGGACGGCGACCTTGGCCTTGTGGAGCTCGATGCCCAGGTGGCGGGCCGCCTCGACGATGCAGTAGACGGTGCCGCGGGCGGTCGCCTCGTTGCGACCCTCCGAACCACCCAGGCTGATGGGCTTGCCCGTCACGACGCCCGGCACGGTATAGCCGGCATGCATCGAGTAGGTGTCCATCATCCAGGCCATGATCTGGGCGTTCGTGTTGACGTCCGGGGCCGGGATGTCCTTCTCGGGGCCGACGAGGACCTCGATCTCGGTGAAGAAGCGCCGGGTCAGCGCCTCGAGCTCGCGCATCGAGAGCTGCTTGGGGTCGACGATGACGCCGCCCTTGCCGCCGCCGTACGGGATGCCGACCACGGCGCACTTCCAGGTCATCCACATCGCGAGGGCCTTGACCTCGTCGATGCTGACGTCCTGGTGGTAGCGGATGCCGCCCTTGGCGGGCCCGCGGCCGAGGTTGTGCTGCACGCGGTAGCCGGTGAAGACCCGGACTGTGCCGTCGTCCATGTGGACCGGGAAGTGGACCGTGAACTCGCGGCGGGGCTCGCGCAGGACCCGGCGCATGCCGTCGTCCAGGTGGAGCCGTTCGGCCGCGAGGTCGAACTGCTGCTGCGCGACCGCCCAGGCGTTGATGGGGGCGGTAACGGGCTCGGTGGTCATGCTTGGCGCGTTCCTCCGGATCGGGCCGGCATCTTGCGGGCCCGGAAGCCTTGGGTCGTCTCCCGGACGACCCCACGGGCGCGGCGCGGCGAGCCGAGGCGGGACGCGTCACGCGTGGAAACGCGGCGAGTATAGCCGGGCACCGCCGGGACCGACACCTGCCGGAATCCCGTTCGCAACCGTGCCGCAACCTTTCCTGACGGGGGCCGAATGGCCCTTCGGCGTGTGCCCGACCGCCCCCGGCTGACCTAGCCGCCGTGCTTGTAGAGCGCCACCGCCCCGACGCAGCCGGGCCCCAGGTGCGGGCCGACGGACGGCCCGACGAGGTCGATCGATACCTTCGAGGGATCGATGCCGCCGGGGATCCGGGGCAGGAGCGCGTCGCGGAAGGCCTCGACCTCGGCATTCGTCGTGTGGAGGATCGAGAGGCGCTCCACAGGCCGGACGCAGACCATCTCGATGACCCGTTCGCGGGCCTTGCCGCGGGTCCGGACCTTGTCGGCGGTCTCGACCTTGCCGTCCTTGACGTCGATGATCGGCTTCAGCGAGAGGAGGGTCCCGATCGCGGCCTGGGCGCCGCTGATCCGCCCACCGCGCTTCAGGTACTCGAGCGTGTCGAGGGCCACGATCATCGCGATGTCCTCGCGGCGCTCCTCGCAGACGCGCGCGATCTCGGCAGCGCCGACGCCCATGGCGGCCATCCCCACGGCGAGCTCGGCGAGGAGGCCCTCGCCCATCGAGGCCCCCATCGAATCGACGATGAGGATCTCGCGGTCGGGCAGCATGCCCTTCGCGATCTCGGCGCTCTTGATCGTGCCCGACAGCGTCCCCGCCACGTGGATCGAGACGATCGCGTCGGCACCCGCCTCGAAGGCCGCGTCGTAGGCCGCCTTGAAGTCGCCCGGCGCCGAGGCCGCGGTCTTCGGGAAGGGTGCGTCGGGCGCGGTCATCCGGGCCCAGAAGTCCTCGGTCGAGAGGTCGACCCCGGCCTTGTACGACTGGCTGCCGAAGGTCACCTCGAGGGGCACGACGGAGATGCCGAGCTCGGCGGCCCGGGCGGGGGCCAGGTCGGACGCCGAGTCGGTGACGATGGCGACGTGGCTCACGGGACTCCTCCTCGGAGGCGTCGTGCCGGGCACGTCGGGCGCCTCCACTCCTCCGGCCGATGATACGGGCCCGGGGCTCCGGTCCGGTACCCTTCCCGGCGATGGATCGCTCCCTCCGGGCCGTGCTGTTCGGCACGTTCACGCTGCGCTTCAGCACCGGCCTCACGGGCGCGATGCTGGCGTTCTACCTGGCCGATCTCGCCGACGCCGGCCAGTCGGGCATCGACGCCAAGGTCGTCGGCCTCCTGGCGGCCCTCTTCTACCTCGCGGAGCTGACGCTCTCGCCGCTCTTCGGGATCCTGGCCGACCGACTCGGCCACCACCGGGTCATGCTCTATGGCCCCGCCTTCGGGGCGATCGCCGTCGTGATGACGGCCCTGACCTCGAACGTCGTCGTCCTGGGCGGGACGCGGATCCTCGAGGGCGCCAGCACGGCGGCGTCGGTGCCCTCGATCCTCGGCTACATCGCCCTCGTCACGGCCCGCAACGAGGTCCTCCGGGGCAAGGCCGCGGCCCGTTTCGAGGGCGCGACGCTGGCCGGGCTCGGGGCGGGGTTCATCGCCGCCCCGAAGCTCTTCGAGATCCTCGGCCCGAACGCCTTCCTCCTCAACGCCCTCTTCTACGGCGGCTCGTTCCTCATCTACCGCTTCGTCGTGGCCGACCCGACGGGCGAGCGGGAAGCCCTGGCCGCCCGGCACACGAGCCTCGGCCGCTACCTCTCGCTCGTGGGGCACTCCCATGTCCTCCTTCTCGCCCCGACCTGGATCGCGGTCAACGCCTCGATCGGGCTGTGGTTCAGCCAGTCCCTGTTCCAGCTCGCGAAGGCGAACCCCGAGTTCCCCGACCAGTGGTTGCTCCGCGGCTTCTCGGCCAACGAGATCACCCTCGGGGCGATTGCGATCGCGATCGTCTTCGGGGCCGGGATCATCTGGTGGGGCGATCGGTTCGACCGGTTCCGGAGAACGACGATCATCACGTTCGGAGTCCTCGGCGGCGTCGGCCTGGTGGCGGCGGGGCTCGTCGTGAACCACGGCGCGTTTCAGGCGGGGGCGTCAACCGGCCACAGCCTGCTGATCGGCGGCGCGGGAATCGTCTTCGCGGCAGGCCTCTTCCTCCTCGCGGGCGCCACTCCGGCCGCTGTCGGCCTGCTGGCCGACGTCAGCGAGCGCTTCCCCGGTGACCGGGGCGCGATCATGGGCCTGTACTCCGTCTTCCTGGCCGTCGGCCAGATCGGGGGCAGCCTCATCGGCGGGCTAGTGGCCGATGCCCAGGGCATGGACGGGCTGCTCCTGGCCACGGGTGCGCTCCTCCTTGTCGCGCTGGTCCCCCTGTCGCGCCTCCGCGGGATGGAGCATCACCTCGGGCCGGGCGTGCCCTCCGTCCTCGGCGACGAGCCGGCATGACCGAGGACGGCGGGGGGCCGTTCGTGCCCGTCCCGCCGGCCCGCGGTCGACGTGGTGCGGTCGTCGCGCCGCATTACCTCGCGACGGCGGCGGGCCTGGCCGTGCTCCGTGGCGGTGGTCACGCCGTCGATGCGGCGATCGCGACGAACGCGGTCCTGGCCGTCGTGATGCCGAGCTCCTGCGGGATCGGCGGCGATGCGTTCTGGCTGATATGGGACGCGGCGTCGCGGCGGCAACTGGCGCTCAACGGCTCCGGGCGCGCCCCTGTGGGTGCCGATCCCGGGGCGCTGCGGGCACGTGGGCTCGAGACACTGCCCATGAGGGGCCCGCTGACGGTGACGATCCCCGGCGCCGTTCGATCCTGGGGCGACGCCCACGCCTGCTTCGGGCGGCTGCCACGCGATGCCATCCTCGCCCCGGCCATCGAGCTCGCGCACGGCGGCTTCCCGGCCTGGGACGGGTTCGTCGCCGCGGTCGAGCGGATCCTGCCGATCATCGCCGAGGCGATGGGCCCGGACGCGGCGTTCGGACGACACTTCCGGGCGGTCGGCCGGCCATGGCGTCCCGGTGAGATCGTCCGGCTGCCCGCGCTTGCCGCGACCCTGGAGCGCCTTGCCACGGAAGGCTTCGACACCTTCTACGACGGCGATCTCGGCGAGCGGCAGGCGCGGTTCCTCGCCGCCGCGGGCGGCTCCTTCGCGGCCGCCGACTTCCGCGACCATGCCTCGACCTGGACGGACCCGATCTCGACGACCTATCGCGATGTCATCGTGACGAGCCATCCGCCGAACTCGTCGGGGATCGTTGCTCTCGAGCTGCTCAACGTCATCGAGGCCGCCGGACCGCCGCCCGAGGGCCTGTTCGGGGCCGATGTCGACGGGCACGGCCGGGCCGTGAGCGATACCCGCTGGATCCACCGGGCGATCGAAGCCGCGAAGCTCGCGATGGCCGACCGCGACGCCCACCTGACCGACCCGGAGTTCCGGGACATCCCGGTCGCGCGGCTGCTCGACAAGGGCTACGCGGCCGACCTCGCGGCGCGGATCGACCCCGATCGAGCCTCCCGGCCGGCCCCGGCGACGAACCCTTCCGGCGGCGGGACCGTCTACCTCGGCGTCGTCGATGCCGAGGGCAACGCGGTCAGCCTCATCGAATCGGACTACTTCGGCTTCGGGAGCGGCGTCGTCGACCCCGAGACCGGCATCCACTACCACAACCGGGGCTCGTACTTCTCGCTCGACCCCGACCACCCCAACGTCCTCGCGCCGCGGAAGCGAACGCTCCACACGCTCCTGCCCGGGATGCTCTTCCGCGAGCCGAATCGGCCCTGGGTGGTCGCCGGCTCGATGGGCGGCGACGTCCAGCCCCAGGTCCACGCCCAGCTTGTAAGCGCGCTCGTCGATGGCGGCCTCGATGTCCGGACCGCGGTCTCGATGCCTCGCTGGGCGGTGGAGGCCGAGCGGCACTTCGTGCCGCCCAACGTCGTCCGGATCGAGCCCCGAGTCCGGCCCGGCCTGGTCGATGCGCTCGCTGCGATGGGCCACGACGTTCGACAGCTCGCGCCGTTCGACGCCGAGCTCGGCCACGAGCACGCGATCGAGCTCATCGATGGCGGCCCCGCGGCCGACGCCGGCTCAGTCACCGCGGCCACCGATCCCAGGAGCGCCGGCCTCCCCGCGGTGTGGTGACAGCACGCCTCGCGAGCTCCGCCATCCATGCGCTTGGCCTTGCGGTCGCGCTCGACCCACGACGCATGCTCCGTGCATGACCACGATGAAATCGTTGGCCAGGCGGCCAGGTCACGAATTCTCGCCGACCCCGTCCGAACATCGATCGTGGGCCGGAGCACGGCTCCTGGAGTGAACGGCGTGTCCACGCCCCGCCTCTCTCCGGTATGGCTCGTCCTGGCCGGCATCCTTTCCGTGCAGTTTGGGGCGGTGGTCGCCAAGGGCCAGTTCGGCGAGATTCCGCCGCTGGGGATGGTGTTCCTCCGCCTGGTCACCAGCTCCCTGATCCTGCTCGCCGTTGTCCGGCCGCGGCTGCGCGGGCGGACGGTCACCGACTGGCGGCCGGTGCTGGTCCTGGGGTTCGCGCTCGGCGCGATGAACTGGGCGTTCTACGAGTCGTTCGCCCGCATCCCGCTCGGCGGGGCGGTCACCATCGAGTTCTGGGGCCCGCTGTTCGTGGCCGCGGTCGGCAGCCGGAGACCGCGCGATTTCGTTTGGGTAGCCCTGGCCGCCCTCGGCATCACGCTGTTCGGCGTCGGCCCCACCAGGGTCGACCCCGTCGGGTTCGGTCTGGCGCTGCTCGCCGGCGGCTGCTGGGCGCTGTACATCGTCTCGACCGCGGCCACCGGGCGCCGCTGGGCCGGCGTCGAGGGGCTTGCCGTCGCCAGCACGATCGCCACGCTGGCGATCGCGCCGTTCGCGGTGGTGGCGGCCGGCGAGCTGCTGCTCGAACCTCGTCTGCTGGTGTTGGGGGCGCTGGTCGGCCTGCTGAGCTCGGTGGTCCCCTACAGCCTCGAGATGGTGGCGCTGCGCACCCTGCCGGCCCGGGTGTTCGGCATCCTGATGAGCCTGGAGCCGGCCGCCGCCGCCCTCGTCGCCGCGTTCCTGCTCAGCGAGTGGCTCACGCCCCTGCAGCTGCTGGCGATCGCGTGTGTGACGGCCGCGAGCGCGGGCGCCGCCCGCGCGGGGTCGGCCCCCGAGGCCCTCCCCCGCGACTGACGTCCATACGGCCCGACAACGCGATCACGTTTCGCCGGAACCTCGCCACGCCTGCGACACGGACCTCGCGATAGCGGGCGCACTCGAACGTGCGTGAGCGAGGGCGCGGAGGCGACGACGCGGACCCCGGCCGAGCCGCTGGACAGCGTGTGCGATACTCCCGGTCGCCGGTGGCGCGGCTGCGCTCACACGACCGCCGCCACCGGTCTCCCCTCCTCGACCGCCCGGAGGCATCGGTGACCTCGAACGTCGGCCAGAGCTACCCCTACACCAGCGAATCCGAGGCCGACCGGGCGAAGTCGATCGCCGCGCTCGAGAAGGCGCGCGAAGACCTGACCGGGAAGCTCGCCACGGAGACGACGCCGCTGGACGCCAACGAGCGCTGGTGGGTCTGGAAGTGCCCGACCGCGGGTTGTCCCGGGCTCCTCCACGTGGCCGGCTATGCCCGGGACCTCCATGCCCTGTTCGTCGTCTGCGACGGAACGTGCGCGAAGACCTTCCTGCGCTGATCCGTTGACAGCCCGCAGGCCGGCTGCGTCCGATGCCGGTAACCGATTGACATCGTATCATCGGTTACGTCGAGCCCGGATGGAGGGCCGCACGGAGGGCTCTCGATGACCGCCGGCGTCGCGCCCGATCCCGTCGGCGCCTCGCGGCGACGGCTCGTCCTCGACGGGCTCGGGATCATCGCCACGGCCGGCGGCTTCGGGCTCGTCTACGGCCTTGCGGCCCGCGGCGCGGGCTTCTCCCCGATCGAGGCCAGTGCGATGAGCGTCATCGTCTTCGCCGGGGCGGCCCAGTTCGCGGCGGTCGGCTACGTCCTCGGTGGCTTCTCGTGGCTTGGCGTCGTCGTCCTGACGGCCTTCCTGAATGCCCGCCACGTCCTCTACTCGGCGGCCCTCGCGCCGTACCTGGCCGAGGTGCCGCGGCCGATCAGGGCGGTCCTCGCTCACCTCCTCACCGACGAGGCCTTCGCCCTCTCGATCGCCCACTTCCGGCGGATCGGCCGGGCGGACCTGTGGGGCTACTGGTGGGCCGCGATCGTCACGACCTTCATCCCCTGGAACCTCGCGACGCTGGCGGGCGTGCTCATCGGTGGCCAGATCCCGGACCCGGGCCGGTTCGGCCTCGACGTCATCTTTCCGGCGGCCATGGCCGGGCTCGCGGTCGGGTTCGTGACGGGACGGCGGGAGCTCGTCGCCGCCATCTCGGGCGCGGTCATCGGGGTCGCGGTCGGACTGGCCTGGGACCCGGCCGCCGGGATCATGGCCGGCGGCCTGCTCGGGCCGCTGCTCGGCCTCCTGACGCCGCCAGGCCGGGACGAGCACCGCCGGGAGGCGTCGATCGACCTGGCCTTGACCCTCGACGTCCCGAGCCAGGATCGCGATCCGCGATGAGCACGGAGCTCGTCCTCCTCGCCGTCCTGATGGGCGCGGCGACCTGGCCATCGCGAGGCCTGCCGATGCTCGTCCCGGGCATCGACCACCTGCCGGCCAGGGCCCGCGCCTACCTGGAGCTCGTGGGGCCGGCGATCCTGGCCACGCTCGCCGCGGTCAACGTCTTCGTCGTGATCGATGCCGAGCGCAACCCGTCGTTCCACGTCGGCATCGAGTGGCTGGCCGTCAGCGCCTGCGTCGGCTTGATGGTCGCGCGGCGGGGCCTCCTCGTCGGCACGGTCGTGGCGGCCCTCATCGCGGCCCTCGCCCGGGCGGCGGGCTTCGCCTGACCGCTCGTTCCTTCACGTGACCGCTCCGGATGCTTCCGGGGGTACGGTCTCAAGGGGGCGCGAAGCTCCGTGCAGCCCTGACGACGCAACTGAAGGCGACCAGGAGACGTCCGGCTCTTGCGTGACCCCGTTTGGGACCCGATGATCGGAACTGCCGTGATGGAAGGAGGGACTCCGATGGAGCAGACGACAAAGCAGGCGGCCCGGCCGAATCGAAGAACCATCATCGTTGCTCTTGTCGTCGGACTCGCTGTGCTCCTGCTTCTGTTCCCCGGGAGCGGAAACAGCGCGCAGCCACCGACGTGCTACTCGATGTTCGGCTACGTCGTGCCCTGCGACGCCTGGGTCTCGTGGGCGGCGGGAGTCGCGACGGCTGGCCTGGTCGGCCTGGGGCTGTGGATGAACGAGCGCCGCCGAGGGTGATCCGCGCGGCCCCGGACCACGCCTTTCCCATTACGGCGACGGTCATGACGAGAACGAACGCCGCTTTGACCGCGGAATCCGGTCATCCGAGCGTGCGGATCAACCTCGGACGGCGTCGACCTCGAACTCGACGAGCAGCCCAGGCTCAATGAGCGCCGCGACGACGACGAGCGTCGCGGCGGGCCGGATCGAGCCGAAGATCTCGCCATGGACCGCCATCACCTCGGGGGCGAAGGCCCCGTCGGTGATGTACGTCCGCGTCCGGACGACGTCCTCGAACGAGAAGCCGGCCTCGGCCAGGGCCTGGCCGATGATCGCGAACGCGGCCCGAGCCTGGCCGGCCGGGTCGCCGAGGTGCCCACCGGAAGGATCGGCGGTTCCAGAGACCCAGCAGCGGTCGCCCTCGACGATCGCCCGGCTGTAGCCGTAGGGCGCCTCCCACGGCGCGCCCGAGCTGATCCGCCGGCGGGTCACCGCGGCCGCCTCACCCGGGCCGCTCGTCCCGCCAGCCGGCGACGACCGGGTCCCGGCCGGTCGCCAGCAGCAGCGCCGCGAGCAGCGTCGTCCGCGGGACGATCGAATCGACCTCAAGGTACTCGTCCGGCGAGTGATCCCGCCCGCCGATCGGGCCCAGCCCGTCGATCGAGGGCACGCCCATGCCCGAGGTCGTGTTCGCGTCGGACGCGCCACCCGTTGCGACGTCCAGCGTCGAGAAACCGAGGCGTGTCGCCAGCGCGATGACGTGATCGGCGAGGCGGCCGGAGCGCTCGAGCTTCTCCATCGGCAGCCAGCCCGCCATCTGCCCGATCTCCACGGTCACGTCGGGCACGCCGGGCTCGGCGGCGATCGCGTGGATCGCGGCAATGGCCGCCTCGAGCTCGGCCCGGGTCACGCCCCGGACGTCGACCTCCAGGCTGGCCAGGTCGGGGACGACGTTGGGGCGGGTCCCCGACTGGAAGACCCCGACGTTGGCCGTCACGCCCGGCCAGCGGTCGTTGAGGGCGTGGACCCGCTCGACGATCCGGGCGCCGGCCAGGATCGTGTTGCGACCCCTCTCGGGCTCGACGCCGGCGTGCGCAGCCCGGCCATGGACCGTGAGCCGCAGGTCGGCGATCCCCTTCCGCGAGGACACGAAGTCGCCGTTCGCCCGGGCGCACTCGAGGACGAAGCAGGCGTCGGCTTCCGGGGCGAGGGCCCGGATGTGGGGCGTCGAGCTCGGCGAGCCGATCTCCTCGTCCGGGTTGGCCACGTACGTGATCCGCTCGAACGGCAGGGCGGCCCACGAGCCGTCGCCGAGCTCGCGAAGCGCGGCGAGGGCGTGGATGCCGGCGATGAGACCGGACTTCATGTCGGTCACGCCCGGCCCGCGGGCGATGCCATCCTCGATCCGGAAGGGCCGCTCGGCGGCCGTGCCGTCGGGAAAGACGGTGTCCATGTGGCCGATGAGGAGGAGCCGCGGGCCGGCGCCCTCGCGCCCCCGGAACGTTCCGATGACCGTGTCGCCGTAGCGGCCGGCCGGGTCGGGCCGGCGCTCGACCTCGCCGCCGAGGTCCGAGAACGCGCCGGCGACCCAGTCGGCGACCTCGTTCACGCCGGCCGGGGAGTAGCTCCCGCAATCGATGCCGCAGAGTCGCTCGAGGGCCTCGAGGAACGCCGGCAGGCCGGCCCTGACGGTGGCATCGAGGCGGCCCAGCTCGTCGGCGCTGACGCCAGTCCCCGGCGCGGTCATCGTGTCCACGGCGGGAGTGTAGAGCGGCCGCGGAACGGTCGGTCGACGCGACAGCGGGCGGTCGACGCCGACGACCCGTTGCTATCCTCCCGGGATCGTGCGTCTCATCGAGATCCGCCTCCTCGACGGTCCCAACGTCTACCGGCCCGAGCCGGTGGTCAAGGTCGAGGTCGCGATCGGGCGGCGGCGGAGCTGGTACGGGTCGCGGATCCCCGCCCCCCACTCGCTGGTCCGGCTGGGGGCGGCCGTCCCGCGACGCGACTGGCCCGAACAGGTCGGCACGCTCACGGGTTGGGCGGCCCGGTTTCGTCGCGAGCACGGCGAGGGCGCCGGCGGGATCCGCGTCCATCGCTCGTCCGACCCGGGCCACTGGATCGCGACCTGGCCGTGGCTGGGTGCGGAACGGGCCCGGCTCATCGCCGAGGCGGCGGTCGCGCTCGCCGACCGGTCCGCGACCCCCGCCCGGCGGGCCCACCTGACGGGCGCGCAGGAGCGGCTCCTCGCTTCCTGGGTCGAGCGGATCCAGCGGGCCTCAACCTCGCCGCCGCCGTGGGTCCGGGACGCGGACCGGCGAATCCCGATCGTCTCGATCTCGGGTACGAACGGCAAGTCGACGACGACACGGCTCATCACCCGGATCCTCCTGCGGGCGGGGCGGCGGGTCGGGACGACGACCTCGGACGGGATCCTCGTCGACGAGCGGATGGTGGAGCCGGGCGACTGGACCGGCCCGGGCGGCGCCCAGGAGATCCTCCGGCGATCGGATATCGACGTCGCCGTCCTCGAGACCGCGCGGGGCGGGATCGTGCTCCGGGGCGTGGGCTACGAATCGAACGACGCCAGCATTCTTACGAACGTCACCTCGGACCATCTCGACCTCCAGGGGATTCACACGCTGCCCGAGCTGGCCGAGGTCAAGGCGACTGTCTGCCGGATCACGAAGCCCGACGGCTGGGTCATCCTCAACGCCGATGACCCGTTCGTGGCCGCCGTCGCGAGGTCTGTCCGCGCGCGGGTCGCCTTCTTCAGCCTCGAGGGCGACGGATCGAGCCTCGTCCGGCGGCATCTCGCCGCCGGCGGCCGCGCCTACCTCGTTCGCCGCGGCGAGCTCGGCGAGGCGGAGGGCCCGCGCTGGACGCCGCTCGCGCCGGTCCGGGACGTCCCGATCAGCCTGGCCGGCCTGGCCCGTCACAACGTGGCCAACGCGCTGGCGGCTTCCGCCGGAGCCCGGGCCCTCGGGGCCACCATCGATGAGGTCGCCGCCGGCCTCGTCGACTTCCGGCCGGTCTCGGCCGAATCGCCCGGCCGCCTGAACATCTTCCGGAACGGCTCGCGGGTTGCCATCGTCGATTTCGCCCACAACGAGGCGGGCGTCGCGGCCCTGCTCGACGTTGCGGAGGGCATCGCCGCCGGCGCCGGTGGCCGGGTCTCGCCAATCACGATCATCATCGGCACGGCCGGTGACCGTCCCGACGACACCCTTCGGGGAATGGGCGCCATCGCGGCGTCGCGGGCCCAGCGGGTCGCGATCAAGGAGACCCTCGGCTATCTCCGGGGCCGGTCCCGCGAGGCGGTCATCGGCGAGCTGCGGGCCGGCGCGCGGGCCGCCGGCTGGAAGGACGACATCCCGGTCTACGAATCCGAGGCCGCGGCCCTCCGGGCGGAGCTCAACGGCGCCGGGACCGCCGCGGGAGGGGCCCGGCCCGAGCAGGCCCGCGTCGTCGTGCTCCTCTGCCACGAGGACCGGCCGGGTGTCTTCGCCCTCCTGGCGGACCTCGGGTTCCGGCCGGTCGAGACGCCCGCCGAGCTCGTCAGCCTCGCGCCGCGCCTCGAGGAGCGCCCGCGGCGGCGCTGATCTGCGTGGTGGTCGCGCTCGTCGGCGACTGCGACCCTCACGGATCGGCGTTGCGAGCGGCCCGGCCGCGGTTCATCATCACCGTCACGCGCCGGGCCGCCGGCGACGAGGAGTGGAGGGCCCAACTCGTGGAGATGGCGATCGGCATCGCGCTCGTGGTCATCGCGGCCATCGAGATCTACGGCATCGTCCGGGTCGTCAGCGCGAACCTCAACATCGGCCGCTGAACGCGGGGGCCGCCGGCCCGCCGCTCGCTAACCCTCCGGCGCCTCGAGCTCACCCGGGTCTGCGAAGGCGGTCGTCCCGAGGCCGTGGCCGGCCGCGGCCATCGTCTCCTTGTAGACCCCGATCGCGTCGTCGACGCACATGACCAGGAGATCGCCCGGGTTGGCCCGCCGGAGCGCGGCCCGCACGGCAGACATCTCGTCGAGGATCTTGTCCGAGCGGGTCGTCCGGGACCCGTTCACCCGGGCGCCCCGGATGCCCGCCAGGACGTGGGCCGCGGTCTCGGCGGGTGCCCGCCCGCGGCGGTTGCGATCCTCGCGGACGATGATCTCGTCGAAGGCGGTCGCCGCCAGCGCGCCGTAGTCGCGCATGTCCTCGTCGCGACGATCCCCGGGGACGCCGATGACCCCGATCGCCCGGCCGTCGCGGGTCCCGTTCTCCACCATCATCCGGTTCACGAAGTCGGACAGGGCCCGCATCCCGTCGACGTTGTGGCAGTAGTCGATGACGACCCGAACGCCGCCGACCTCGACGAGGTTGAGGCGGCCGGGCGCCTGGAAGAACGACGTCGTGAACGTCCGGAGGCCCTGCCGGATGTCGTGAAGATGGGCCCCGGCGGCCCAGCCAGCCGCGGCGGCGCCCAGGGCGTTGGCAACGTTCATCCGGGCCTTGCCGCCGAACGTCGCCGGGATGAGGTGGGTGTACAGGACCGGCATCGTCCGGGGGCCGTGGCGGAGGACGATCTGGTCGCCCTCTGGCGTGTGGCGGAGGACAAACGCCGCGCCGCCCCGGCCGCAGTGCCCGTCCACCTTGTCGAAGCCGGGCTCGCCCTTCTCGGTCTGCATCGAGAAGTAGATGACCGCGCCGTCGCAGGCGGCGCCCATCCGGGCGACGTTCGGGTCGTCGGCGTTGAGGACCGCCGTCCCGGTCCGGGGCACCGCCTCGACGAGGACGGCCTTGACGTCGGCCAGCTGGCGGAGGGTGTCGATGCCCCCGAGACCGAGGTGGTCGCCGCTGACGTTCGTCACGACCGCCACGTCGTTGCGGTCGTAGCCGAGACCCTCCCGGAGGATCCCACCCCGGGCGACCTCGAAGACCGCCGTGTCCACGGTCGGGTTCTGGAGGATCATCCGGGCCGACTTGGGGCCGGACATGTCGCCCCGCTTGATCATTCGGCCGTCGACGACGATGCCGTCGGTCGAGGTCATCCCGACGCGCCGGCCCATGAGCTTCAGGATGTGGGCGATCATCCTGACGGTCGTCGTCTTGCCATTCGTCCCGGTGACGCCGATGATCGGGATCCGGGACGGCGCGCCGGGCGGGAAGAGCAGGTCGATGACCGGCCGAGCGACGTACTGGGGCTCGCCCTCGGTCGGGTGGGTGTGCATCCGGAAGCCGGGCGCGGCATTGACCTCCACGATCGCGCCGCCGGTCTCCCGGACCGGGACGGTGATGTCGGGGCAGATGAAGTCGATGCCGGCGACGTCGAGGCCGACGACGCGGGCCGCCATCTCGGCGATCTCGACGTTGTCGGGGTGGGCCTCGAGGGTCCGGTCGATCGACGTCCCGCCGGTCGACATGTTGCCGGTCAGGGCGAGCTTGATCCACGTTCCCTCGGGCGGCACGTCGTCGAGCTCGAAGCCCTGGGCCCGGACGAGCTCGACGGCGGCGTCGTCGACCCTGATCTTCGTGAGGACCTTCTCGTGGCCGATGCCGCGGCGAGGGTCGGCATTCGTTTGCTCGACGAGCTCCTGCAGCGTGTGGATCCCGTCGCCGGTCACCGAGGCCGGCACCCGCTGGGCGATCGCGGCGACCTCGCCGCCGATGACGAGGCAGCGGTAGTCGTTGCCGTGGATGTAGGTCTCGACAACGACCTCGCCCGAGCGGGTTTCCCGGAGGGCCGCCGGCCAGGCCGCCCGGACGTCGTCCTCGGAGCGGAGATCCAGCTGGACACCCCGACCGTGGTTGCCGTCGAGGGGCTTGATGACGCAGGGGAAGCCCAGCCGCCTCGCCGTCGCGACGGCGGCGTCGACCGATTCCACGACGTCCGCCTTCGGAACCGGCAGGCCGGCCGAATCGAGGAGCCGGTTCGTGAGGTTCTTGTCCGAGGCGACGTCGACGGCGATGCCCGAGGTCCGCGACGTCATCGTCGCCCGGATCCGTTGCTGGTGGACGCCCTGGCCCAGCTGGACGAGCGAGTGGCGATCGAGCCGGATGAACGGGATCTCGCGCGAGGCGGCCTCGTCGATGATCGCCTGCGTCGAGGGCCCGAAGGCCTGCCGCTCGGCCAGCCGGATGAGCCCCTCGAGCTCGGCGATGTAGTCGAGGTCGGGGTCGCTGGACGGCTCGATGAGGTGGTTGACGATCCGCACGGCGAGGACGCCGGCCTCGGTCCCGACGGTCTCCTCGCGGAACTCGTAGATGACGTTGTACTGGCCGGTCGTGCCGGCCCCGCGGGTCTTGCCGTGGCGGACGTCCGTGCCGGCGAGGTTCTGGAGCTCGAGGGCGACGTGCTCGGCGACGTGGCCGGCCCAGGTCCCGTCGCGGAGGCGGGTCAGGAAGCCGCCACGTCGGTTCAGCGAGCAGGCGTGATCCTCGAGGGACGGCATCCAGGCGATCAGCCCGTCGACGAAGCCGGGAATCGTGTTCGACGGGAACTGCTCGAGGGAGCCGAGATCGACGAGCATCCGGACCACCGGCGACCGTGACCAGTAGTTCGGGCCGCGGAGGATCCGGGTCTCGAGGATCCGGAGGTCGGGCCCGGGCCGGGTGGCGCCGGTCGTCGAGGAGGCGGCGGCCGCAGCTCGCTTCGTCCGGCCGGTGCGGGGCCTCTTCGGCGCGGCGGCCTCGGTCACGTGACGCTCCCCTTCGTGCCGGCGTCGCCGGCGGCTCGTCTGACGACGTGAGTTAGCTCGATGCGGCAGCCTCGCCGCCGGGCAGGGCCTTGAGGTTGGGCTGGGCGACCCGGTGCCGCCGGCGGAGGTCAAAGCGGTAGCCGGCCGGCAGCGAATGGAGGACGACGCCGCTGATCATGACCGGCCGATGGCCCTTGACCTCCCAGGCATCGGTCTCGGCGGCAGCCCCATCGACGACGGTGACGCTCCCCCGGCCGATGACCTCGAGGACCTGGTCCGGGCCGACGACCCCGGCCGTGTCCTCGTCGACGCCGAGCCCGAGGAGGCTGGGGTTCTGGGCGATGAGGCTGAGGAGCCGGCCGAGCCGATTCCGCTGCTGGAAGTGCTGGTCGACGATGACCCCGGGCAGGACGCCGAGGCCGGCCGCGATCGCCGCCATCCGATGCTTCGGCGTGGCCCCGCTCGCCCCGAAGGCGATCATGTGGCTGGACATCGCCGAGGCCCCGGCCGAGGTGCCGGCGATGACCGCCCCGTGGCGGAAGCGCTCCAGGACGGCCTCCGCGAGGCGGGTCCCCCCGAGCGTCGAGGAGAGCCGGAGCTGGTTGCCGCCGGTCAGGAAGATGCCCGTGGCGTCGCGGACCGCGCGGGCGAACGTCTCGTCGTTGGCCTGGGCCCGGGTCATCGCGTGGAGCGGACGGACGGTCCGGACGCCGAGCTCGGCGAAGATCGCCCGGTAGCGCTGGCCGGCCTCGTGCCCCAGCGACGACGCGGTCGAGATGACGCAGACGATCGCGTCCTCACCGCCGGCGAGGCCGACGAAGCGGTTCAGGATGATCCGGTCCCGGATCTTGTCCTCCGCGCCGCCGATGACGATGACCGTGCCGTCACTCATGGTTGCGCGGGAGTATACCGGCGGGCACCCCCGCGCCAACCGGTACGAGATCAGGCAGGTGCGGCGACCGCCTCGTCACGACGGGAGCGCGGCTCCACGACCGGGCGCAGGAGGAGCGCGCCGAGCGCGAAGTAGGCCACCGCGAGCACGAAGGCCGCTCGCGGCCCGTCGCCGTATGTCGCAAGGTCGTTGACGATGTCCATGAGTCTGCCGCCGGTCATCAGCGAAAAGATCCCGGCCGTGGCCGTCGCGACGTTGCTGATCCCCATGTACCGCCCCGATGACGCCTTGGGAATGATGTCGGTCATGAGGGCCCAGTCGACTGCGAGGAACATCCCCGAGCCGGCCCCGAAGAATGCGGCCCCGACGATCACGACCGGGATCACCGGCGCGAGGGCGACGATCAGCATGCCCGCACCGGCCACGGCGCAGGCCACGTAGATGACGGGCTTCCGCCCGACGCGGTCGGAGATCCGGCCGGCCGGGATGACGGTCAGGACGTTGCCGAGGATGACCGCGGCGAGGACCGGGAAGTTCGCCGCCCCGGCCTTGTCCTGCGGCAGGTTGAAGGTCTGGGCGAAGAAGAAGAGCGACAGGTTGATGAGCATGGTCGCGCCCATCAGGAAGAACAGCCGCGAGCCCACCAGCCAGAGGAAGCTGCGCTCGCGGAGGATATCCGTAGCCCATGCTTCCCGGGCGACGGACAGCCACGACCGGCCACCCCGGTTGCGGGCGGTCCGGCCCTCCGGGACGCGCCAGACCACCGAGACCATCGTCGCGAGCTCGAGGGCGCCGAGGGCCATCATCCCGAGGAAGAAGCTGTCGGTCGCCACGGCCGCAGAGCCGATGCCGAACCCGACGGCGTTGCCGAGGACCTGGAACAGGCCCACTAGCGCCGACGCCAGGCCGACCTGCTTCGCGGGAACGAGATCCGGAACGTAGCCCTGGAACGGGCCCTGGGCGAAGTTGGCGCTGATCTGGAGCAGGACCATGAACGAGGCGACGGCGAGGATCGAGTTCGAGGTCGCGACCCCGTAGAGGAAGACGACGTCGAGGACCGAGCCAATGAAGATGTAGGGCTTGCGGCGGCCCCATCGGCTGATCGTGTAGTCGGAGATCGAGCCGACCGTCGGCTGGACGAGCGCGGCGATGAGCGCTCCGGCCACCGTCAGGGCGAAGAGCGTCGTGCCCTCGGAGCCCGGCGAGTAGAGCGGACCGCCTTGCTCGAACTGGATCCGCCCCGACAGGATCTGGGACACGCCGATGAAGATCGACGAGAGGCCCAGCCAGTAGAGCGACAGGCGGACCAGCTGCGCCTTGGGCAACTCGGCCGTCGGACGATCACCCTGGTCCGCGGCCGGCGCCGCGTGCGTGAGTTCCATCCCTGCTCCCTCCCGCCCCCGTCCATTCCTAATCGGTCGTGTGACGCGCGGACGCCGGGATTGTCACGAGGCGATGGGCCGGCCCTCCTGGTCAAGGGATGCGGTGGTCCGGATGGGCACGATCCGGCGATCGGTGGCGCCCGGGGCGGCATACCGGAAGACCGATCGATCGAGCGAGTAGAGCGCGGTCCCGGCGATCCCGATCCGGCCGAGGCGGAACGTGAAGACCGGGTTCTCGCGGTTGCCGGCGTAATGATGCGCTGCGCCACCGGCCGTCAGGATGGCGAGATTCGCCTGGCCGCCGAAGGTGTCATGGAGCGCCCCGAGGACGTGCGGCACCGATTCGCCGTCGCGCCACTCGTCCTCCAGCCAGCGGGCGCCGACCTCGGTGTCCGCCCGGCCCCGGATCCGGCCCTGGGCGCGGTACCTGGCCCGCCAGTCACGATGGAGCAGGAGGTCGCCGTTGTGGCTGAAGCTGTATCGACCCGCAGGATCGTCGAAGGGCTGAGTGTCGGGAGGACCGAGGGTCGAGAGCTTCGATGGCCGCCGGAGGTGGACGAGGGCCGAGGCCGTCTCGTGCCGGCCCACGGCCTCGCGGACGGGATCGTCGCGGAAGGCGCGCACGTCGCGGTGACTTCCCATCCGCCCGTCGGCGTCGATCCAAACCGCGCCCCAGCCGAAGCCGGCGATCCCGAAGCGCTCGAGGCGCTCGGCGAGCTCCCAGAGCTCGTCGAGGCGGAACGGCTCCGCGGCTCGGGCCACGAACTGCTCGCACATCGCGGCCGATGATACGTGGCCTCGAAAGCACGTTGGGACTTGCCGGGCCACGGATGATGGCCTCGATGACGCCGTCAAGACCGCTCGAGCGTCGCAAGCTGGTCGTCGGGATCGCCGGCCCGCTTAGTGTCATCGTGCTCGCCTACGTCTTGTGGTGGGTATCCGATCGGCTCCTCTACGTCGGGCCGCTGGATCGGGCGGCCTTCGGCTGGCTCGTCGTGATGCCTGTCTGGTTGCTCTCGCCGGCCGTCGCGGCGCTCCTGTGGCGGGGGCTGCCGCCGGGCCGGACGACGGTCGTCGCGACCGCGATCGGAGCCGTGATCGCCGTGGCCACCGCGACGCTGACCTGGACATCCATCACCAGCGAGCTGGGCCGTTGTCAGTTCGGACCGCGGACGTCGGCGGGCGAGCTGGTGGTGCCGATGGCGATCCTTGGGCTGGCCGTAGGGGCAGGTTGGGCAGCGAGCGCGCACGTGGGGTCGGCAATCGTTCGGAGCGGTTGGCTGTGGCGCGGGCTCGGGGCAGGCATCGGACTGCTCGTGGCGTCGACGTTCGTCCTGATCGTCGGGGCGGGCCTGGCGTTTATGCTGTTCACGGGCTGCAACCGGCCAATCTGAGCGCGTCCGGCCGGGTGGCTCAGCCCCTGATCGTCGACTCGTACTCCGGGAAGTAATGACCGATCGCGGTGAGGTCGAAGCTCGGCAGGATCGACGTCGGCGGCTCGCGCCTGAGCAGGAAGGCGAATGACCGGCGGACGAGATCGGTCGGATCCGTGGCGCGAGGCGCTAGGCGCCCGAGGTCGGCCCGCGCCACCGTGACCTCGTGACGCGTCTGGGTGGCGCCCGGCTCGGCGAGACGCACCGAGCAGCTCCAGCCAGTCTCCGTCGGTCGACAGTCGAGCTCGATCGTCGTCATCGATCGGCATTCTGGCAGGCGGGACACCAGTAGGTCGTGCGGGGCAGGTCGGAACCCTGCGCCGCAGACCGGATCAGGGTGCCGCAGCGGCGGCACGGTCGGCCTGCACGCTGGTACACCCAAAGCGGACCTGGTGCGAGCGGGCGGCGAGTGACGGGATCGACCGTCGTCACCCGCTCCGGGCCGCGCGATCTCGCCGAGCTCTCGACGAGGATCCGGCGGGCCGTGGCGATGAGCCGGTCCAGCGTGGCGTCGTCGAGGTCGGCGACGCGGGCGAACGGGTCCACCCGCTCCATGAACAGCGCCTCGGACTTCACAACGTTGCCAATCCCGGCGAGGGCCTGCTGGTCGAGGAGGGCGACCCCGATCGCCGTCGGGGCCCGCTCCGTGGCGCGGAGGCGTCGCCTCGCACGGTCCGCGTCGAAGGCCGGGTCCAGCAGGTCGAGCCCGAGCCGGCCGAGCGACGGATGGATCGCCTCGGCCCGCGTCTCGAAGAGCTCGACGACCGGGGCATCGAAGCAGACCGCCACCGCGCCGGGGACCTCGAGGACGAGGACCGCCAGGCCGGCGGCCCGTCGCCACGGCTCGCCGGGCCGGTAGCGATGCCACGTGCCGTGCATTCGCAGGTGGGTTCGAAGCTCGAGGCCGTTGTCGAGGCGGATCAGGAGGTTCTTGCCGGCCGCGATGACCTCGGTGATCGTCGCGCCGACGACCCGGTCGACCCGCGGGCCCGGCACCCGCGCCCGCGCGGCCGTGACGACGCGCCCGGCGAGGTGCGGGCGCAGTCCCGCGGCGATCCGCGCGAGCGTGTCGCCTTCGGGCATCGGTCGATGGCTCGGCGGGCGGGCGCGGGGGCCGCCGCTCAGCGGTCCCGGAGGACGAGGCCGCGATAGCCGGCGACGAAGCCGCCCTGGATCAGCACCTCGCGGTGGCTCGACTGCCCAACCGGCAGGCCGTCCACACGGGTGACAACCAGCTCGCGGTCGCGGCCCTCGCCGATGAGCCGGCGGAGGGCCGGAACGGCCACGGCCGCGATCGTCTCCTCATCGAACGCGGGCAATGTCTGGAGTGTCCGGCCCCCGCGCTCCACGTACAGCGCGGCCACGCCGTCGACGAGGACCACCGACGCGCCGGCGGCCCGTGGCAGAGGCCGGCGGTCGTCGTCGCCGCGGCGCGGCCAGGCGATCGAGGCGCCGTACGGATTCGCCGGGTCGGCGGCGGCGAGGACGTGGACCGCTGGCGCGTCGCCGCGGGCCGTTGCCGGATCGCGGACCGCCCGGAGGCGGTCGATCGCGCCGGCCAGCGCGAACTGGGCCGCCCCGAGTCCCTCGACGAAGTAGCCGCGCCGGATTCGCCCGGCATCCTCGAGGGCCCGGAGGACCGGGTAGATCCCGGCGAAGCCGCCCTCGACTCCCTCGGCCATCGCCGCCTCCCGGACGAGGACCCCGTGCCGGTCGAGGAGGGCCAGGGCCGTGGCATGGAGTCGCTCCGTGGCGCTGCCGCCGGACCGTTCGACGTCGACCAGCGACCAGCGGCCGGCGGCCTCCGGCGGACCGAGGGCCGTCAGGCGACCGGCTCGTGGCCTCGCCGTCGACCGCGCCGGCCGCTTCCAGCGCAGCGCCCGGAGCGGCGCGAACGTGTCGTTCGTGACCTCGCCGGCCCAGACGAGGTCCCACAGGGCGTCGAGCACGTCGCGGTCCATGCCGCCCCCGGCCGCCGTGTGGAGGTCCCGATAGAACGAGGCACCGCGCCGAGCCAGGTGCTCGCGGATCGCCTCGTGCCGCCGCCCCGAGGGCCGCTCGACCCCGTCGGGGATGCCGGCCGGACGGAGCGCCTCGCGCCCGGGCCGGTACAGCACCACTCGGCCGTCGTCGCGGCCAAGGCTCCCCCGCCCCACCCAAGCGACCTCGCCGAGCGCGCCGAGCTCGTCGAGGAGGCGGGGCTGGTAGCCCGGGATGCGGGCCGGCAGGACGTCCCGCTCGAGGACCGACGCCGGGATCGCTACGCCCGAGAGCTGGTCGACGACCTCGGCGAGGCGCTCGAGCGCGGCGGTCCCACGCAACGCGGGCGCCGGCTCCCCGACCGCGCCAACGCCCTGCCAGGCCGGCAGGAACCGCCCCAGCGCGGCCGGCTCGACGGGCTCGACCTCCCGCCGGAGGCGCGCCAGCGAGCGCCGACGGAGGAGCCGGAGGACCTCCGGGTCGCACCACTCCCGCTCCGAGCCGTCCGGGCGGAACTCACCGCGGACGAGCGAGCCACGCTCGGCGAGCCGCTCGAGGGCGTTCTCCACCACCCCGACCGGCAGGCCCCAGCGATGCGCCGGCTCCACGCCCAGGAACGGGCCGTGCGTCCGGGCCCAGCGGGCAAGCAGCCCGTCCAGCGCGCCGGACACCGGCACGAGGAATGCCTCGGGGATCCCGACCGGCGGCGACGCGCCAACCCCGTCGCGATACCGCCCGGCGTCCTCGATGGCGATCCAGCGCTCCTCCCCGCCGACCCGGGCGACGACCGCCCGGCGGGCGGCCCGCAGCTCGGCCAGCCAGACGCTCGCGACCTCGGCCCCGACCTCGACCCGTGCCCCGACCTCGTCGGCGGTGAGGTCGCCGAGACGTCGCAGGACGTCGTGGAGCTGGTCGAGCGTCCCGGCCCGCCGGTCGTCGGCCAGGGCCTGAAGCGACAGCTCGAGGTCGGCGAGAGCGTCGGCGTCGAGCAGCTCCCGGAGCTCCTCCTGGCCGAGCAGCTCGCGAAGGAGGTCGCGATCGAGGGCCAGGGCGCCGGCGCGGCGCTCGGCGAGGGGCGCGTCGCCCTCGTACATGTAGGCGGCGACGTAGTCGAAGAGGAGCGACGCGGCGAACGGCGAGGCCTTCGCCGTCTCGACGGCGTGGACCGTGATCTCCCGCCGCTCGACGGCCCCCAGCACCTCGCGCAGCGCATCGAGGTCGAAGACATCGGACAGGCACTCGCGATAGGTCTCGACGAGGATCGGGAAGCTGCCGTAGCGGGAGGCTACGGCGAGGAGGTCGGCCGAGCGCTGGCGCTGCTGCCAGAGCGGCGTCCTCGTCCCCGGGCGGCGGCGCGGCAGGAGGAGCGCCCGGCCGGCGTTCTCCCGGAACCGCGACGCGAACAGGGCCGATCCGCCGACGTTCTCAACGACGAGGTCCTCGATCTCGTCGGCGGCCGGGAACAGGAGGGCCTCGATCTCGGCCAGCCGGGCCGCCGGGCCGTCGCCCTCGCCCTCGGGCAGCCGGACGGCGATCCCGTCGTCCGACCAGATCGTCTGGGCCTCGATCCCGAGGCGCTCGCGGAGGCGATGCTCGATCGCCAGCGTCCAGGGCGCGTGGATCCGGCCGCCGAAGGGCGTCAGGACGACGAGCCGCCAGTCGCCGAGCTCGTCGCGGAAACGCTCGATGACGATCCGCCGGTCGGTCGGCAGGGCGCCGGCGACGTCGCGCTCCTCCTCGAGGTAGGCGAGCAGGTTCTCGGTCGCGAGCTCGTCGAGGTCATGGAGGTCGCGGAGGCGCGCGGCGGCCTCGGTTCGCCCCGTCTCGCCGCGGGCCAGGTCCGCCTCCGTCTCGCGGACGAAGCCACCGATGGCCCGCCCCAGCTCGATCGGGCGGCCGATGGCGTCGCCCTTCCAGAACGGGAGCTTGCCGGGCACGCCGGGGGCGGGCTCCACGACGACCCGGTCGGGGGTGATGTCGAGGATCCGCCAGGAGCTCGCCCCGAGGACGACGACGTCGCCGTGCATCCCCGCCCGGAGCTCGTAGACCATCTCCTCGTCGAGCTCGCCCACGCGGCGCCCGGGCGTCCCCGCTTCGCCGGCCAGGAAGACGCCGAAGAGGCCGCGATCCGGGATCGTGCCACCCGAGGTCACCGCCACGATCCGGGCGTCGCGCCGACCCTCGACGATGTCGGTGACCCGGTCCCAGACCACCCGGGCCTTGAGCTCGGCGAACTCGTCCGAGGGATACGCACCGGCCAGCATGCCGAGCACCCCTTCGAGCGCCTCGCGCGAGAGCGTCTCGAACGGGGCGGCGCGCGTCACGATCTCGAGCAGCTCGGCGACCGTCCAGCGATCCATGACCGTCATCGCCACGAGCTGCTGGGCGAGGACATCGAGCGGGTTGCGGGGCATGACGGTCGTCTCGATCGCCCCCTCGTGCATCCGCCCGACGACGACGGCGGCCTCGAGGAGGTCGCCCCGATACTTCGGGAAGAGGACGCCCTTCGAGGGCTCGCCGACCTTGTGGCCGGCCCGGCCGACCCGCTGGAGGCCCGAGGCGACGCTCGTCGGCGATTCGACGAGGATCACGAGGTCAACCGCGCCCATGTCGATCCCGAGCTCGAGGGAGCTCGTCGCGACGAGGGCCGGCAGGCGGCCGTCCTTGAGCGCCTCCTCGATCTCGAGGCGTTGTTCGCGCGCGATCGAGCCGTGGTGGGCCCGGACCAGGTCCTCGCCGGCGAGATCGTTGAGCCGGTGGGCCAGGCGCTCGGCGAGGCGCCGGCTGTTGGTGAAGACGATCGTGCTCCGGTGGGCCCGGATGAGCTCGAGGATCCGCGGATGGATCGCCGGCCAGATGCTGGTCCGCATGTCGTCGCGCCAGGCTGGGCCGCCGGGCTGGTCCTCGAGCGGCAGGACCTCGCCGAGCCGGCTCATGTCCTCGACCGGGACGACGACCTGGAGCTCGAGGGCCTTACGGGTGCCGGCGTCGACGACGTTCACGTCGCGCCCGGCTCCGATTCCCCCCAGGAACCGCGCAATCGTCTCGAGCGGCCGCTGCGTCGCCGAGAGGCCGATCCGCTGGAGCGGCGGGGCTGTGGGCAGTCGCAGGCGTTCGAGGCGCTCGAGGCTGAGCGCCAGGTGGGCGCCGCGCTTCGTGCCGGCGACGGCATGGACCTCGTCGACGATCACGGCCTCGACCCCACGGAGCATCTCCCGGGCGGCCGAGGTCAGGACCAGGTACAGGCTCTCGGGGGTCGTGACGAGGATGTCGGGCGGGGTCTTCGCGAGCGCCCGCCGGGCCTCCTGGGGCGTGTCACCGGTCCGGGCCGCGATCGAGATCCGGGGCGGCTGTTCGCCCAGGCGCTGGGCGGCGAGCGAGATCCCGTGGAGCGGGGCCCGCAGGTTGCGCTCGACGTCGTAGGTCAGGGCCTTGAGCGGCGAGACGTACAGGACCCGGACGCTGCCGGGGTTGCCGCGGGACGGTGGCGGCGTGGGGCTCCGGGCCAGGCGATCCAGGCACCACAGGAAGGCGGCAAGAGTCTTGCCCGAGCCGGTCGGGGCGTGGATCAGCGTGTGCCGGCCCGCGGCGATCGATGCCCAGCCACCGACCTGGGCCGGGGTCGGCGCCTCGAACGCACCCTCGAACCAGGCCCGCACCGGCGCGGAGAACGGTGCGAGCGGGTCGGCGGCGGGCACGGGTGCGGACGCTGTCGCCACGGGCGGAGCAGTGTAGCGCGCCCCGCCCAAATCGACCAGATGTTCGATCTGCAGTGATTGCACACCCGCGGGCCGTGGCGAGTGCGCGTGGGGTCAGGCCGGACGGCCCGTCGACGATGGGCCACTGGTCACGAGCCGACCGGGATGTCGGGCCACCGGGACGGGCCGTCGGGCAGTACCCAGACCATTGACAGGTTTGCGAAGGTTTGAGCGAAACGGACCGGCCACCATCCGAGCGCGCGTGAGGTTGTCAGCGTCCCGGCCGGTCCGGCAACGCGAAGGGAAGCGAAGGATGTCGAGCCTCAGGAGATGGGCCACGCCCCTGGCCCTCGTGGCCGCGATCCTCGTGTTGTGGATGGAGATCCCGATCGAGGAGGTCCGCCCGGAGACCCTCGGTGGCGACGCCCTCCGGAGCATCGTCACCGTGGCCTTCTGGATTCTCGCGGTCCTGGTCGTCGCCCTCCTCTTCGGGGACCGGAACGCGGCCGACGCCGACGTGGTCGAGGTCGAGGGCCCGGCCTTCACCCGGTTCCTGTTCGGAAACACGCGAGCCGGCCTGTTCTGGCTGCCGATCCGGATCTTCCTCGGCTTCTCGTGGCTCGAGTCGGGCCTCGGCAAGGCCCTGAACCCTGATAACGCCTGGCTCGGCGGCGGCGCCGCCCTCCGCGGCTACTGGGAGCGCGCGGCCTCGATCCCCGAGGAGGGGCGGCCGCCGATCTCGTTCGAGTGGTACCGCGACTTCATCAAGCTGCTCCTGGACAACAACGCCGAGACCTGGTTCGCGTGGCTCATCACCTTCGGCGAGATCGCCGTCGGGATCGGGCTGCTCATCGGCCTCCTGACCGGGGTCGCCGCCTTCTTCGGAGCCCTCATGAACATGTCGTTCCTGCTCGCGGGCTCGGCCTCCACGAACCCGGTCCTGTTCACCTTCGCCATCGGGCTCATCCTCGCCTGGCGGGTCGCCGGCTACTACGGCGTCGACCGCTACCTCCTGCCGATGCTCGGGACGCCCTGGCGGGCGAGGGTGTCGACGCACCCGCCGGCCCAGTCCATCAGCTGAACCTACCGAGCTCGGGCGGGCCCCCCAGCCTCCCACCGCCCGGAGCTCACCCCCACGACGAACGACCCGGGATCCCCCCACCCGGGTCGTTCGCCCTTTTCCGGGGCGGGCGAAGAAGCCGCCGCGCGTGACGCGCTGGATCAGCCGCGACGCGCGGTGATGGCGCCGGGGTCGGCGGCCCCGACGAGCCCGGCCGCCCGCTCGATTCGGAAGCCGACGCGCTCGAGCAGGCGGCGAGCGATCGCCTCGCGCATGGCACGGGCCAGGGGCTCGGCCGGATCGCGCTCCGCGACGGTGACCACCGCCGCCCATGGCTCGATGGCCGCGGCCGAGCCGGCCGGCCATTCCGAGCCGGCCGTGCCAGGGACGCCGCCGCCGCGCTCGATGTGCCGGCGAAGCAGCTCCGCGCCCAGGCCGCGGTGGCGCCGATCGGGCGCGACCCCGAGGCCGAGCAGCAGCCGCCGGCCCTCCGGCACGGCCGAGACCACCGCCCCGACGATCAAGCCGCCGGCCACGCCTGCCGTCACCCGGACCTCGCGCCCGCCTCGGAGTGCGGCGAGGACGAGAGCATGCGCGGCGACGGGCTCGCCGGGCGGGATCACCCGGTCGGCCAGGCCGAGACCCGCCCACGTGGCCGCGTCGACGGCATCGAGGATCTCCGGGTGGTCCGCCGGCGCGGGGGTCCGGACGCCCGCCGTTCGGGCCGATTGGGCGACGCCGGCGGAGGCTGGCCCGATCCCGTCCGGCTGCAGGTCGTCGAGGGCCGACCACCAACCGAGGTCAGTGGCGGCCCGCACGAGCGCCGGCACCGCGAGCTCTCGGAGGAGGCCGGCGGTCTCAACCGCCCGCCGGTCCGCGGCTTCCTGCGTTCCGTCCAGGCGCAGGCCGGCGTTGGGCTCGTCGTCGAGCCAATCCGGGAGGGGCGCCTGGCCGTACCGCTCGGCCTCGCCGGCCCAGCGCTCGCGCCAGGCGGTGGGCACGGCCGCCGGAGCGTCGAGGTGCGATGCCGCGAGCCACACGAGCGACCAGGCGCGCGGCACGACCCGGTAGGCGTCGTAGCCGCCACCACCCGTGGCCAGCCAGCGGCCGCCCGCCCAGCGGTGGGCGATCGAGTGGACGAGGCGGGCGGCCGCGCCCATCGCCGTCGTCGTGACCCGCAGATCCGCCAGCGGGTCCCAGGCATGGGCGTCGGCGCCGTGTTGCGAGACGACGACGTCGGGCCGGAAGGTTGCGGCGACCTCGGGCAGGACGCTTCGGAGCGCAGCCAGCCAGCCGCGCTCGCCCGTTCCCGGGTCCAGTGGCAGGTTGAGCGACGTCCCCGCGGCCGTTCCCTCGCCGAGCTCGGCGACGAAGCCCGTCCCCGGGAAGAGCGTCCGGCCCGTCTGGTGGATGGAGAGCGTGATGACGCCGGGGTCGTCGCCGTGGATCGCCTGGACCCCGTCGCCGTGGTGGACGTCGAGGTCGACGTAGAGCACCCGAAGGCCGTCCCGGCGCGCACGGGCGATCGCGAGGGCCGGGTCGTCGTAGACGCAGAAGCCGGACGCTCGATCGGGCATCGCGTGATGGAGTCCCCCGCCGGGGTGGAGGGCGTGACCGGCCTCGCCGCGGAGGATCGCCTCCATCGCCCGGATCGATCCGCCGGCGACCGCCGCGGCGGCCTCGTGCATCCCAGCGAACGCCGGCGTGTCGCCTGGCCCGAGACCCGCCTCCCAGCCGCCGAGCGGCTGCTCCGAGAACCGCCGGACGACATCGATGTAGTGGGCGTCGTGGACCCGGCGCAGCTCGTCGTCCGAGGCCGGCTCGGGCGCCAGCTCCCGGATCGGGCCGCCGCCGGCGGCGGCCGTGACCGCCCGGATGAGATCGATCCCCGGCCCGAACCGGCGCGGCGTCAGCGGGTGGCCGGGCCCCAGATCGTAGCGCTCGGACCACGGGCCGAAGACGAGGATGGGATCCACCGTTCGGACGATACGCTGCCCTTGCCGACGGGTCGTGGGCGCGCCCGGGCGGTCGAGTACCATCGTGACGTGCCAGACCTCCTCGTGGTCCTGATCGTCATCCTCGTCCTTGTCGTCATCTGGCGGGGTCCCAGGACGATCCCGCAGATCGGGGCGATGCTCGGCCGCGGTGTCCGGGCCGCTCGCGAGGAGGCGAACCAGATCCGCTCCGACCGCGGCGACCGCGGCGATGGGAGCGATGCGGGCAGCGGGGCCGACGCGGGCAGCGGGGGCGACGTGGGCAGGCCGCCCGGCGCCTGATGCGGCCGGGCGATCGCCCGCCCCCGTTCCGCCCGGCGGCCGTCGATCTCGCCGCGGCCATCCTGGTCTTCGGGGGCCTCCTCGGATTCAGCCAGCTGGCCGTCGGTGCGTACGTCGTGACCGGCAGCCTCCCGGCGAAGGATCCGATCCTCGGGGTCGCGTTCATCGCCTACGCGGTCTCGATCGCCCTCGGCGTCCTCATCAGGGTCGGCCGCGGCTGGCTGGCGGCCCTCAACTTCGCGCTCCTCGTGGCGCTCCTCTACCTGCCGGCGGCCGGCCGCCCCCTCATGCTCATGCTCGTCCTCGGCCACGCCCTCGCGGCCCTGATCCTTGCCCGCCACCGGCGGTGGTTCTCCGAGATGCGCGCCTGGCGGAAGCCCGACCCTTGATGGCCTCGGCCGGACGCGGGATCAGCCGAGCGACCGAAGGGCCTCGATCGTGAAGCCGGGCGCCCCGAACGGCAGCGAATCGCCCGGCCCGACCTCGACGACGGGATAGGGCGCCCAGGGCACGGTCCCCCGGGCCGCCGCGACCGGCAGGCCGAGGCCGTGGGCGAGCATCTCGACCCCGGCGTGGCGCTCAGGCGCGAGACTCGTGATCACGGCCCCGGCGAGCCGCGCGCCACGCGCCGCGACCTCGACGCCGATGGCGTCGCTCGTCGCGCCCGTGGGGTCGGTGGGGTCCACGACGACCACCTCGGCCGTCCCGGCCAGCCAGCCACGGGCCCGCCGGCCCGGGATCCCGGCGGCCCACGGCGCATCCACCCGGGCGAGATCGTCGCGGAGCCGCTCGATGAGGGGCCCACCGGCATCGGTTCCGGGAGCGAACGCGGCACGGACATCGTCAAGGTCGGCCCGCTCGCCAAGGCGATCGAGCTGCTGGAGCGTCACGAACGTCGGCTGCCAGATCTCAATCTCGCCGCGAGCGGCGGCGGCGAGCGCCTCCCGCGGGCCGAGCCAGGAGGCATCGGCGACCTCGTCGAAGTCGCCCCGGATCTCCGTTTCCCCCGGGACGAAGGCGGCGAAGAACCGAACGTCGAAGCGGCGGCTGAGCGAGGCCGGCGTGACCCAGCGGGTCAGGGGGATGAGGTCCGCGGCACGGATCACGATCCCGGTCTCCTCGGCCGTCTCCCGGACAGCGGCGACGTGGTGGGCGAGCGCGTCGCGCGGCATCAGCCCGCCGTCCGGG
>Ga0209342_10000807_pt1 | contig 36212 bp, 23 predicted proteins | sample RifCSP16_2_FD_184023 | JGI IMG/M metagenome (GOLD analysis project Ga0209342, IMG submission 184023) | Soil microbial communities from Rifle, Colorado - Rifle CSP2_sed 16_2 (SPAdes) (version 2) | ecosystem: Environmental > Terrestrial > Deep subsurface > Rock core/Sediment | place: Rifle...
CCGCTTCGTTACCGACACGTACAACGTGCCCTGCCTGTATTTGTACGAGCAGAACTTCGAGTGGTTCGAGTACAAACCCAAACGACCGTTCCTGGTCCTCGACAAGGTCTATCCCGACGGCGTTTTCATCCCGAAGGCGATCGTTGGTCTCAACATGGTCCAGCTGCCGACGGTCAAGACCCATGTGTTCACGACGATCACCGGGGCGATGAAGAACGCCTTCGGCGGCCTGCTCCACCGCAACCGTCATTGGACTCACGCCGTTATTCACGACACTCTTGTCGACCTGCTGGCGATCCAGCAGGAGATCCACCCGGGGCTCTTCGCTCTGATGGATGGGACCTTCGCCGGCGATGGGCCGGGGCCGCGGGCGATGCGCTGGCATGAAAAGGATATCCTGTTGGCCTCCGCTGATCAGGTTGCGATCGATGCCGTGTCGGCCAAGCTCCAGGGCTTCGACCCGATGAAGATCCGATTCATTCGACGGGCGCACGAGGCAGGCCTGGGGATTGGCGACCCGCGCCAGATCAAGATCGTCGGCTATGACATCGAGAACGAACCGGACTGGGGGTTTCGGCAGGAGGACACGTTCGCCAGCTGGGGCCAGAAGATGATCTACCACGGCCCGCTCAAGCCGTTCGAGAAGCTCCTGCTGCAGAGCCCGCTCGTGCCGTGGTCGTACTTCGCCAGCAACTTCTACCACAACGTCTACTGGTATCCCTTCGTCGGCCGTCAGCGAGTGGAATCGGCGCTGGCGACGAAGTGGGGACGGTTATTCCGGGAATACGGGAATGGCCAGGTCGTCATGCCGGGGATGGAGCCCAAGACGGTGGTCCAGGCCGGAGTCGGCTTGCTGGCGCTGGCCGGTTTGATCATCGGAGGCATGAGCTTGCTCCGACGTCGCGGATGAGATCGCTGAGGCGCCGGCTGCTATCCGGGCTGGTCCTCGGATTCATCGTCATTCTGGGGCTGGCCCTCCTGAGTGATGTCCGCCAGGTGACCGAACACCTGGCGGTCTTTTCATGGCAGCTGACCCCGCTAATCCTGGCCTGCACGCTTTTCAACTACGCCCTGCGCTTTGTGAAGTGGCACTACTATCTGGGCCTGGTCGGCGTCCACCACCTCCCCCTGATGGAGAGCCTCCGGCTATTCGTCGGTGGTTTCCCACTGGCCGTCACCCCGGGCAAAGTAGGCGAGGCGCTCAAAGGCGTGTGGTTGAATCAACGCACCGGCGTTCCCGTGGCGCGTGCTGTACCGGTCGTGGTTGCCGAGCGGATCAGCGACGGGCTGGCGGTTTTGGCTCTATCGACGCTGGGCGTGATCGCTTACCCGGGCTACTGGCCGGCCTTTGCCTCCATCCTGGGCATTCTGGTGGCAGGCATAATCCTCACGCAGATCCGGCCTGTGGCGACGGGCCTGATCTCATTGGCCGAGCGTCTACCCCTGATGGGCAGGCTGGCCGGGCCCCTGCGGGAGTTCTATGAGGGGGCCTACGCCCTCTTCCGTCCTCTGCCGACGCTGGCGGCGGTGACGCTGGGAACCGTGGCCTGGCTTGGGGAGGGGATCGGTTTCTACCTGGTGTTGCGCGGGCTAGACGTGCCGCCAGGCTGGGAAACGCTCTCGGCCGCCGTTTTCGTCCTGTCGTTCTCGACGATCGTCGGGGCGGTTTCGACTCTGCCGGGAGGCCTGGGGGCAGCCGAAGCCAGCATCGCCGGCATGCTCCGCCTGCTCCTGGCATTGCCTGCAGGCACCGCCGCCGCGGCCACCCTGCTCATCCGCTTCGCCACACTCTGGTTCGGTGTCGCACTCGGCCTTGGCGTGTGGACCGTGTCCCGCAATCTGCTCTTTTCAGGAGGAAAGCCCGAGCCGGAATAGGACCGGGTCATCGACATTGTTCATGTGGATAGCACTGAAACGTAAAACGTAATGCGTAAAGCGTAATGCGTAATGATCGAAGCTTGAGGTCGAAACAGAGCGTCCTTAATCCAAGCAACGACGACGAACACTCGGTGACTGTTTCTTTTCACGTTTTGCGTTTTTGCGATCCGTAAGGCGTAAGCCTTGAACCTCATGACGCCTAGGCCGAGATCAAAACCTTGCCTCCCATAACCGTCGACCTCCACTGCCACACCTATCACTCGAACGACAGCCTGATGCTGCCGGCAAAGCTGCTCGAGGTCTGTCGAGCGCGAGGGATCGATCGGGTGGCGATCACCGACCACAACACGATCGAGGGCGCATTGGAGGCCCACGACCTGGCACCCGAGCGGGTGATCGTCGGCGAGGAGATCATGACCACCTGCGGCGAGATTCTGGGCTACTTCATGCGTGAGCAGATCCCGGCCGGCCTTTCACCCCAGGCAACCATTCAGCGCCTGCGCATGCAAGGCGCCCTGATCAGCGTATCTCACCCATACGATTCGGTCCGCGCCGGTTCGTGGTCCGAAGCCGACTTGCGCCAGATTCTGCCGTTGGTCGATGCGATCGAGGTGTTCAACGCTCGGACGTGGTCGGCCAGCGCCAACCCCCGCGCCCAGGCCCTGGCCATCGAGGCGGGGATCCGCGGGACGGCCGGATCGGACGCGCACGCGTACCTTGAGGTCGGGCGAGCAGTCATGCACTTGCTCGACTTCGATCGCCCGACCGGGATGCTGGCTTCGCTGCTCTCGGCGCAGGTGGAGGCGCGTCGATCGTCCCCCCTGGTGCATCTCCTCTCCCGCTACGCCTCATGGAGAAAGCGCGCCGGATGGAAGCCGTCGTAGGCGCATTCACCTCTTGCACTGATCCTTCGCAGGGTTTCACCCGGGCCGTCTGGCGTCGCGCCGCTCAGGCTTGATCTTCCGGGGCCTCAGCGCCTTTGGCGCGCAGATGAGGGAAGAGGATGACTTCGCGGATGGTGGACTGGTCCGTAAGGAGCATCGTCAGGCGGTCGACCCCCATTCCGAAGCCCCCGTTCGGCGGCATCCCATAACGCATCGCCCTGAGGTAGTCCTCATCCATGGGATGGCGTTCTTCGTCGTCGGCGGCATAGTCACGCCCCATCTCCAGGAAGCGCTGCTCCTGATCCAGAGGATCGTTCAGCTCGGTGAACGCGTTGCACAACTCCATCCCCCCGGCGAAACCCTCGAAACGTTCCACCGTGCCGGCGTCATCCGGAATGCTCTTAGCCAGGGGCGAGATGTCACGCGGGTAGTCATAGATGAAGGTGGGCTGGATCAGATTCGGTTCCACCTGGCTGGCAAGCAGGGATTCGATCAACTTGCCGCGCGTCGACCTTTCGGACGGTTGGTGCCCGCGAGTGATCATCGCCCGGCGAAGAGAGTCGGCGGTAGGATGCGTGCTGATGTCGATGCCTGAAGCCTCGAGCAGGGCCGATCGCAGGTCTTGGCGCTTCCAGGGAGGGGATAGATCGATCGTGTGACCTCGATAGAGGATCGTCGTCGAGCCGACGGCCTGCTCGGCGACGTAGGCCAGCATCTGCTCGGTCAGCTCCATCACGGCTCTGTAATCGGCGAAGGCCATGTAGAACTCGAGCTGGGTGAACTCCGGGTTGTGCTTGAAGGAGACGCCCTCATTGCGGAAGTCGCGGCCGATCTCGTAAACCCGCTCAATCCCGCCCACGAGAAGGCGCTTCAGATAGAGCTCGAACGAGATCCGCAGGTACAGATCTTGATGGAGCTGATTATGGTGGGTGACAAAGGGTCTGGCCGCCGCGCCGCCATAGATCTGCTGCAGGATCGGCGTCTCGACCTCGACAAAGCCGCGCGCGTCCAGGAACGCACGCAAGGCTCGGATCACGCCTGCCCGGGTCTGGAAGATTCGGCGGACTTCGGGATTGACCGCCAGGTCGGCGTAGCGCTCGCGATAGCGCGCTTCCGGGTCGCTGAACGCGGCGTGCACCACACGCTGGCCATCAACGACCTCGTCTTTGGCGGCCGGGAGCGGGCTGACGGCCTTGGCCAGCATGCCGACCGCGCCGACGTGTAGGGTGACCTCTCCCGTCTTTGTCCGAAACATCGTACCGCGCGCCTGCACGAAATCGCCCAGATCGAAGACGTCATTGAACAGTGTGAACTCCGGCTGGCCGAGATCATCGGCTCGAAGGTAGAGCTGCAGACGACCGCCACCGTCTTCGATGTGGGCAAAGGTGACTTTTCCCATCCGGCGGATTGAACGCAGACGGCCGACGACCTCGATCTCAGTCTGGGGCCCATCGCCTGCTCTCTCGAAAGCCTGGATCGCCTCCGCTGTCGTGTGAGTCCGGCGGACGCGCCCGGGGTAAGCCTCCTTGCCGCTCGCCTTCAGGCGAGCCAGCTTCTCCAGTCGTATCTGCTCCAGTTCGTTCAGATCGGCCATCTTGACCGCTCAACCGTGTCGGTGTGCGCATGCGACCTTATCGTGAATCGGTCTTGGCACAGGCGGATCTTAGTGTACACGAAAAAAGCCCCGCGCCAGACGGCACGGGGCTAGCTTCAAGCTCTCGCCAGATCACTTGATCTTCACCAAACGGAAGCGCAGCATGCCCGCCGGGGCCTTCACGGTGACCACGTCGCCCACCTTGTGGTCCAGCAGAGAGACGCCCAGGGGCGATTCGTTCGAAATCAATCCTTCGCGCGGATTCGCCTCGGCCACCCCGACGATCGTGTATGTCTCGGATCCACCGTTCCCGTCCTCCTGGACGACAACGGTGCTTCCGATGCGGACCACGTCCTTCGACCGGCCCGGCTCGATGAGCTGCGCTTGGGCCAGCATGTGCTCGAGCTCGAGGATCCGCCCCTCGACAAACGCCTGTTCGTTCTTAGCGGCCTCGTACTCGGCGTTCTCGATCAGCTCTCCGTCCTCCATCGCCTCGTGCAGGCGTTGGGCGACCTCCAGACGCTTGACCGTACGCAGGTGTTCAAGCTCTTCTTCGAGCTTCTTCAAACCTTCGGCTGTAAGGTATACCGCACTGTTGGCCATTCGAAGTCCTCTGGTTCCCCCGCACAGGGGATCGAGCCGGCCACGGCCCCCGGCCTAGAGAAAAAAGAACTGAGAACAAAGTCTCAGTCGCACCCAACCGCTGCAACCCGATCATAGCATAAGTCAAAGGGGCTGTCCAGAAGAGCGCTCCGCCTCCGGACTTCGGCCTGCGGTCTGTTCGGGCCGGGCCCCAACCCGTCACCCTGGCATTCCTCCATCCTGCGGCGTGCGCAGCAACGCCTGGAGCATTCTTCCCCCTCCCCGGTCTTGAACCCGAGATGATCTAGTCGCGACAAGCCGGGGGAGGGGGTGGGGGGCCGATCGCCCCAGATGTTCTTACGGGGGTGGGGGTTCGAAGCCGACGAGCCAAAGACCGTCGGCACCTAGCCGGATTGCGTTAGAGCCACCGGCTCCCATCAGCACTTCTCCGGCGAGTGTATTGCGCTGCAGCGCAGAAGTGTGGAGCCCAGGAATTGGGGGTGAGCCTGTCCCGGCTAGAACCGCCGGGAGAAGATCACCAGATCGTCGCCAATTTCGTAGAAGTCCGGGACTGTGGCCGTGGGGGTGAAGCCAACACTCCGGTAGAAGGCGCGGGTCGGTTCATACGCCGCCCGGCCCGACGTGTCCAGCACGATCATTCGGCCGCCGAGGCGGCGCACTTCGCGCTCGACCCGTTCCATCAGCGCTCGTCCGATACCCCGACGCCCGAACTCCCGGTCGACACAAATCCAGTACAGGTCGAACGTGCCCTCGGTCAGAGGCGTCGGGCCGTAACAGGCAAAGCCGACGACCTGTCCCTTGAGCACGGCTGTAAGGAAAGAATAGCCGTTGTGATCGGGAAGCTCGAGGTAGTCGGTGAGAAGCTCCCCTACGGTTTCGGACTCTTCCTCTGTGAACAGGGGTTCGTCGGACGCTATCCGCAGGATGGTGTCTGCATCCTGGCCTACCGTCTCACGTATGTCGGCCATGGCTGGGAAGCGAGGGCGAGTTTGAGGATGTGGAGGGTCATCCCGGGATAGCTGAAGCCGCCGGCGCGAGCCGAGCGGTAGAAACCTGCATCCGGGGCGAGGTCCGGGTTGGCGTTGACCTCGAGGATGTAGGGGATCCCATCTTTGAGACGCATGTCAACCCGGGCGTAGCCGCGCAGACCGAGCAGGCGATAGGCCTCGAGCGCCACCGCCTCGATACGCAAGCGATCGCGCAATTCGAGCTCCGCCGGACAAACGGCCGGGGTTCCTCGATATTCGATCGACTCCTCGACCCACTTGGAGTCAAACGTCACCAGCTGCTTGAGCGGGTCGTCCGTCCAATCGAAGCGGATCTCGGAAATCGGCAGGACCTGAGGTTGGCGGTTGCCCCACACGGCGACGTTGATCTCCCGGCCGGCGATGTACTCTTCCACCAAGACCGGCTGGCGATAGATCGCTAGGGTCTCCTCGATCCGTGCGAAGAGAGCGGCGGGATCGTCGATTACCGAGTCTTGCGTGATCCCGAAACTGCCGCCTTCCTCGACCGGCTTGACGAGCACCGGGAACGGCACACCCTCAACCGGCTCGCCCCCCCGGCGAATGCAGCGGGAGCGCGGCGTCGGGAGGCCGGCCTCGACCAGGCGTCGCTTAGCTTCGCGCTTGTTGGCCGCTCGCCGAAGGGCAAGATAGGGCACGCCGGTGAAAACGAAACCCGCGGCCTGGATCTGGCGCGGCGCCTCGGGCTCGGTGAAGGCCCTTCCGCCCAGGCTCTCACATAGGTTGAAGACGGCATACTCCCCCGGATCGAAAGCGGCCAGAGCACCCGGGATATCGTCCCAGACCGGAGCCAGCCGGACATCGCCAACACGTCCCTCCAGGGCCTCGGCCACGGCCTGAGCCACCCGGGCGGTTTCCTCGTCGGCGATCCGGTCTTGCTCCCGGCCGCGCTCGAGACTCAGGGCCAGGCTGTGCAGGACGACGACGCCGACGCGGCGCAGCTCCGGGGCGCGCCGAATCCGCCGCCGCTGAATGCGCGGCGGGATAGCGACCGGCCAATCAAAGGTGAGTTGGTTCTGGGTGACGGGCGCCGACGTCGGGGGGAGATAACTCAAAGCGTCGAGGACGCCTGTCGCCGACCCGGCTTGATTCGTGCGGAGCGCGTTCCGCGGACGGCGGTCAGGACCCGGAGGTTCCTCGACCTCAGCCTCGACTGTCGACCGCTCCGCCCCCTGAGCTCCCAGATTGCCCCGCGCTCTCTTGTCCATGGTCTCTCGGACCACTCCCTGCAGTCGACGTCGCCGCGTGAGTCAAGCGGACTGCTAACGTGGATTCAACTTCGACGACAGTCTATCACGCAGAGAGGGGATGTCAAGACGGACGAGGCTGTCGTCGCCCATTACGCTGGTCCGGGGTTGCCGCGCCCGGACCGGGCGATGGACCAGATGGGTGCGCCTCGGCCTTACATCGACTCGGAGACTTACGCCGATGAGTCCTTGGACCGTCGCGGAATGCATGAATCGGTGGTCGCCCCTAGGCGGCGGTCAGGGGACTACGATCATGGTTCAGCCAAAAGGACCGATTGGGGCGGGGCGATCAGGGGGATGCCTTGGTTTGAATCGTGGTAATCGCGGAGCTCTTGAAAGAGAACCTCAAAGTCCGACCAGAATGTCGAACGCTGCGAGGCGTATTCGAAGGCGGCATTGGCCCAGGCCTCGATTTCCTCCTCGGCTAGAGGCTGAGTGAGCCTCCTACCGGTGGGAGACTCGAGCCCGACCGGCAGGCCCCCGCCTCGTCCGGCGTAAGGCATGTCCATGTAGTACCACAAGGGAGCGCCGAGACCCTCAGCCGCCCGCCGTGTGAGCCAATGATCGACGTGCCCTCCCACTCCGAGCGGACAGTACAGCCTCTCTTCGTTCCGGATGAAGGGCCGGATCAAGTCCATCGCGGTCTGGAGGGCGAGGTCGTCCGCAGGCTTCAGATTTCCGAAGATTGACTCTTCATCCGGATAGAGTGGAAGCCCTTGTGCGTCACGTCGGTAGACCGCGTCCGGCAGACCGAGGTGAACGACCGACGCTCCGAGCCGGCCGCAAGCCATCCTGTCTTCGGCTCGGCGCGCCGCCACCGGGGACACGCTGTTCCCCCAGCGAGCGTGGAGCCCTTCGGCGAACGGACTGAGCTGGCCCGGCTGAGGATCCCCGGCGCACAGGGTCATGACGGTCACTCCAACCCCCAGCCCTGCCTGGTGGGCGATCAATCCTCCACAGGAGAAGATGGCATCGTCTAGATGTGGGGACAAGAAGATGTGGCGCACCATGGTTGTGATTATATCCACATTCCTGCGTGATCAGGATGAATTCTACCTATGTTAGTTGACACTTTCGAAAGTATCTGCTAAACTGCGACCATGCTTGACCTGAAGCTGCACGCCATTGCACAGTCCAGTCGGAGGGAGATCCTCTGGCTCGTCCGGGAGAAGGAGCTGACTTCCGGGGAAATTGCCGGGCACTTCGATGTCACCCGTCCGGCCGTCTCCCAGCATCTGAAGGTCTTGGTCCAGGCCGGCCTGATCGAGCTCCGCCGGCAGGGGACACGCCGGCTGTACCGTGCCCGGCCGAATGGCCTGGAAGAGGTACGGGCCTTCCTGGAATCCTTCTGGGAGGACCGCCTGGGCCAGCTCAAGCAGGCTGCCGAGGCCGATTATGGGAGGGACGTCGATGAGCGCAGTCGCTGATCCCGATGTCGTCGAGAAGGAAATCCGGATCGCCGCCCCGCCCGAAGTGGTCTTTCCTTATCTGATCGAGACCGAGAAGATGATCTTGTGGATGGGGATGCAGGCCGAGCTCGATCCCAGGCCGGGCGGGGTCTACTGGGTGAACGTCAACGGTCGTGACAAGGCGAGCGGGAAATACCTCGAGGTCGTCCCTCCCCGCCGCGTTCGATTCACATGGGGTTGGGAAGGCGAAAGTAGCCCCCTCCCCCCGGGGGTGACGACGGTTGAGATCACGCTGCAACCGGACGGCGAGGGTACGCTCCTCCGTCTGCGCCACACGGGTCTCCCCAAGGAGGTGCAGGCGTCGCACGCCGAGGGCTGGGTGCACTATCTTGCGCGTCTGGCCGACGCCGGTGTGGGGCGTGACCCTGGGCCGGACTCCTACGCCATGTGAACCGCGCTAGCGGAGGAACTGCTCGGTTCGGCCCGGCCGGTCCGTTGCACATTCCATCGCACATCAGTTCGTCCAGGTTGAAGTGTCGAGGGTAGCCCCAGGGGGTTATTCGTCAAGTCTCCGACACTCCATGAGTCCCATGTAAGAAGGAGGTCAGCCACCAAAGAGATTAACGACCGATGTACGGTTCTGGATCCGCTCCGCTGCAGATGTTCGCCAGTCATCCCAACCATTCGCCAAGGAGAGAGTCACATGTCGACCAACGACAACAAGGCCGTCAATCGACGGTTCTACGAAGAAGTGCTCAACAACAAAAATCTAGCATCGATCGACGAACTGTTCACAGCCGATTACGTCAGCCACTCCACGCCGCCGGGTCTTCCCCCCAACCGGGAGGGGTTGAAGATGTTCATCTCGGCCTTCCACACGGCCTTCCCCGACGGCAAGATCACGATCGAGGAGCAGATCGCCGAAGGCGATCGGGTCGTTACGCGGGGCACATTCCGCGGGACGCAGACGGGAGAGTTCCAGGGCATGCCCCCAACCGGGAAGAAGGTAGCAATCTCAGCGATCGATATCGCCCGGTTCAACAGCGGCAAACACGCCGAGCATTGGGGAGGGCCGGATCAACTGAGCCTGCTGATCCAACTGGGGGTCGTCCCGGCACCCGGTGCTTGAGTGGGCTAGACCCCGTTCGGTCCTGATTTGATTCACCCACCACCTCGGGTCGGCGCGCGATGCCGGCCCGAGGTGGTGTTCTTGTGTCTTGTCTCTTGGGCTGTGGGGCGTGAAACGTGATCCGTGAAACGTGAAGATTGCCGCTTGTGTCCTGTGTCGTGCGTCCTGCGTCCTGTGTCTTGCGTCTTATGTCCTGTGTCTTGTGTCTTGCGTCTTGTGTCCCGCATCCCCCGAATGGCATCCCCCGAATGTTACAATCCCAGGAATGCGGGGCCGTTAGCTCAATGGCAGAGCAGGTGCCTTTTAAGCACAAGGTTGCAGGTTCGAGTCCTGCACGGCCCACCTGATCCTCGAAAGCGTCTCCTTCCCCAACCGACGAACAGTGTGAGATACTCGGTCCCTCCGCCGACGAGGCGCGTTGCCTCGAATCCGGCGAAGGAGTCGTTCCCCCGTGTCGTTATTCATCTCCCTGCGCACGCGCGCCTTCGCCTTGTTGTGGACCGGCCAGACGATCTCGCGCCTGGGCGACAGTCTGTATCGGATCGCCCTCTCCTGGTGGGTGCTTGAGAAGACCGGGTCGGCCACGGCGATGGGCACGGTGCTCGTCGTCAGCTCCCTTCCGATGTTGTTGTTCCTGCTGGTCGGCGGCGTCGTGGTCGACCGGCTTCCCCGTTTCCGCGTCTTGTTCGCCTCGGACGTGCTTAACGGTTGCGTCGTCGCCGTCGTCTCGGTTCTGGCGGCGACCAGGGCCCTCGAGATCTGGCACGTCTATGTCGCCGGCGCCATCTTCGGCCTATCGGACGCGTTCTTCTACCCGGCGTACAGCGCCTCGGTGCCCCAGATCGTTCCTCCCGAGTCGCTGCCCAGCGCCAATTCGCTCACCGGGCTGAGCTTTCAGATCACGGGGATCGTCGGCCCGGCTGTCGGTGCGACCCTCGTCGCCCTGGGCGGGACTCCGGCCGCCTTCGGTCTCGACAGCCTGTCGTTCTTCATCTCGGCCGCCTTCTTGGCGCCACTGATTCGCATCGCCTTGCCGCGCACCTCAGCACAGGCCGCCCACGGCCCCGTGCGCGACCTGCGGGATGGCCTGGCGGAGGTGGGCTCCCGCACCTGGCTGTGGTTGTCGATCGCCTTCTTCGGCCTGGTCAACATCTTCGACGCCGGGCCGCGCAACGTGGCCCTTCCGTTTCTGGTGCACGACCATCTGGGACTTGAGGTCGGCGCCCTGGGGGCGGTCACCTCGGCCATCGCCGTCGGATCCGTCGCGGCGGCGATCTTCCTCGGCCGCTACCCTCGCCTGCGCCGCCGCGGTCTCCTGCTCTACGGGAGCGAGATCGTCATGGGCCTGATGCTCGTCCTGTTCGGGTTGATGCCCTCCCTGCCCGGCTTGATGGCGGCCGCGTTCATCTTCGGCGTGGGAATCTCCATCGGAAACCTGGTATGGACGAATACGCTGCAGGAAATGGTGCCCCAGGAACGACTGGGGCGCGTGTCGAGCATCGACGCGCTCGGCTCTTTCGTCTTCCTCCCGGTGGGCTTCGCTTTCGCCGGGATTCTGGTCGACCGAATCGGCTCGGCGAATGTGTTCCTGCTCGGTGGTGCGGTGGTGGTGCTCCTGGCCGGGGCGATGCTGTTCGTGCCTGCTATCCAGCGCCTCGATTGACGCTCCTCTCCGGAGAATTCATCGCAATCCGCCAGCTGGATTGATCCGAACCGCCATTCCACTGATTGACGATCCACCACGCCGGGACGCCGGCTGGGCCCCTCGGGTTTCCCTCGAGGAGCCCAGCTTCCCTTGGAGGAGACACCGCCAACGCCGCGCCGCGCACTTCGGTCGTCACGCCCTCCGGCAAGAGCGGCGATGAGCAGGCCGCGGCCGGCGGACGGATCACTCGGCTTTCGGTGTGTACAAACCGATCCGGTTCCCGGTGGGGTCGCGGAAGAGACCAAACCATCCGAAACCGGGGATATCGGTCTTGGGCTGAACGGTCGATCCGCCCAGAGCCTCGGCTTTGGTCAATGTCGCCACGATATCGTCCGTCTGGACGTAGACGATGACGTCGCCGGGTTTGAACATTTCCCCGTCGACTGGGCTCAAGCCACCGCCAGGGCCGGGAGGCGCCTCATAGGTGACGTAGTTCATCCCGGGAATGTGTTCTGTCTTCCAGCCGAACAGATCGGTGAAGAACTTGGCCGCGGCTTGCAGGTCGGCGGCGGAGAACTCGATGTGGACGATCGGATGGTCGGGCATGGATGGGCTCCTTTGGCCAGAAAGGGGGATGTGACAAGAATAGCACATATGTTCTATTTTGTCAACGCCTCACAGCGACATAACGCATCCCGACGCCGGAAGCACGCCCTGAGTGCTCCCTCACGGAGGAGGCAGAGGGGGGACGAAAAGGCCGTGCCCCCCAACTCTGGATACACCGTAGCGTAGACAGCCCGACGCCCAGGCCACGGCCTTGTGTCGCCCGGATGACAGACAAACGCTACAAAGTGGGTGAACAATGGCAAATTGAGCCCGTTTCGTGTAAAATAACGGGGTTCGCGGAACGCCACCAGGAAGAAGTCGGCGGTCGCGCACCTGTCCTATCGCCTCGCCCACCGATTTCTCGTGACCCGGCCCAAGCGCCGATTCTCGTCACGTGTGGCGCGGCTGGGAGTCGTGTTCCATTGTGTCGCCGAGGCGACGATAGCCGTGCTCGGCGATTGGGCTGTGATGGTAGACGGTGAGTTCCTCGTTGGTTTGTGCCGCGGTGAGATCGGTCTGACACAATGCAGAAACGACTCGGAACATTCGATCCGGGTACAACCCGCCTGACCTCAACCTGCGTCGTTCTAGTTCTACCCAGAAGCTGACACGGGGAGCGGCCTCAGGAGATCATAGGTCCTGACGATGACCGCAGCCGCTCAGGCTTCGCCATTCGCCATCTTTCGCAATCGCAACTTCAGCCTGATGTGGTCGGCGCAGCTGATCTCGACGATCGGCAGCGCGCTGACTTCGCTCGCCGCTTCGATCCTCATCTTCCGCCTGACCGGTTCGGCCCTGAGCGTCGGTTTGATGCTCATGGCCACCGCCGCGCCGAGCCTGATCGTCGGGCTCGTCGCCGGCGTCTACGTCGATCGAGCTGACCGCAAGCGCATTCTCATCATCGCCGACGTCATCCGCGGCGTCCTGGTTGTGCTCATCCCGACCCTGGTCGAGATCAACATCGCCTGGTTGTATGTGATCGTGATACTGACCAGCGCCGTCGGCCAGTTCTACGATCCGGCCCACGAGAGCATCCTGCCCGAAATCGCTTCCGACGAAGAGCTCGCCGCCGCTAACTCGTTCATGGCCATCAGCGGTTTCGGCTCGACGGCGATCGGCTTCGCCGCCTCGGGCTTGATCGCCTCACGCTTCCCGATCGCATACGCCTTCTATCTCGACGGAGTGTCATTCGCCCTCTCGGCGGCTTGCCTGCTCTTCGTAGCCGTCCCACCTCTCATCGTCGAGGGGGCGACCAACGTCGCGACCATCGTGCGCAACCTGAAGGATGGGGCGCGCCATCTTCTGGATTCCTCCATCCTCCGCTCGCTGCTGATTATCTCCGTCCCGGTTTTCCTCAGCTTCGGGCTATGGAATTCGCTCCTCCTCCCCTTCGCCTTGCGAGCGTTACAGGCCAGCGAGTTCGAGTACGGCTTGCAGGAGGCGCTGACCTCCATCGGGTTCGTCGTCGGAAGTTTCTTGATGGCCGGACTGGCCGACCGATTGCGAGAAGGCCAGTGGATCGCCTTGAGCTTCCTCGGGATGGGATTGGTCGGGGCTTTGTATGCCGGCTCGACTTCGGTCGCCGTCGCCATCGCGCTCGTTACCCTGTCCGGATTCGCCAACGCACCGTCTTCGATCGCCCGCCGGCTGGCGATCCAGCGCAACACCCCGCGCGAAGTGCGCGGGCGCGTTGCCAGCGCCTTTTTCGTTTCGCGCGACGTCGTGTTACTCCTGGGGATGGCCGCCGCCGGCCTGGCCGACGTGGTCGATGTGCGGGTCATGGTGCTGGCCAGCGCGATTCTGCTCCTGGGCGCCGGTGCGCTGGCCGTGGCGCTGCCGGGTTTGGGGCAGCCGGCTGCCGAATGGCGAACGGCCATCAGCCTGCTGCGCTCCGCCCCCGCGCATCCCGGGCTGGCTGCCAGCCGGCCGGCGACTCTGGCCGACCTCGACAAGCTCGTCGGGCACCTCCCCGCCCTCACCGGCCTCAGCCAGCGTGATCGCGATTCGTTTGTCGCCCGGGCCCGTGTCAGCCAGGCCCCGGCTGGGGCGACGATCGTGCGCCATGGAGAGACGGGCGACGATGCCTACTTCATCATCGATGGGCGAGCGGTGGCTGGGCTGGCCGCCCCGGACGGAAATTATCGTTCGCTTTCAACCATGAGCGCCGGCGACTTCTTCGGCGAGATCGCCGCCTTGACCGGAAGCCAGCGAACGGCAAACGTCGCCGCCGAGGAGCCAACCACCTTGCTACAAGTGCCGGCCGAGACGCTGCGCGGCTTGATGAGCCAGCCGGTCGTCGGGCGGCTGCTCCTGTCGAAGATGACCGAACGCTTAGGCCGCACGCACTCCGCCGACCTGCCTCGCCTGGCCGGGCTGGATCAGGAGTCGTTGCGCGAGCTTCGCACGCCAGCCGAGCCGACGCTTGAAGGTGCGGGCGGGTGATGGTACGAGGCTTGTCCGTTGACATCGAGTGAACATCCGCCGGCGCCTCTTGCGCCGTGTGCAAATGTGAGCGAGAGGAAATACAGGCTATCTAAGCCTGATCGAGGATAGGCATGGCAGCAGAGAAACCGAAGACCAAAGCCAGGAAGCGAGCTCCGGCGGCGAAGAAGCCCGACGGCGGCCACTCCGGGCCGAGCCAGGAAATCTTGAAGTTCAAAGCGGCAGGCGACAAAGCAGGACAAGCGTACGACTTTCCGGCGGCCATCGAGGCATACACACGCACGTTGGATCTGGCCGGAAAGAAGAAGAGCGCCCTGGATCCCGCCACCGAGTACGACCTGCTCTCCGGTCGCGCCCGGTGCTACGAGTACCTGGGTGTGCTTTCGTCCGAGGTAGCCGACCTTGAGGCGATGGCGGCGCTGGCCGAGGGGATGGACGACCTCACTCGCCGGATCGAGGTGGTCACTCGGCAGATCGAGCCGCTGTTGCAGGTCGGGCGAGCCATGGATGTCATCCGATCGGCTGAGACGCTGACCGGCCTGGCCCGCAAGTCGGGCGACAAGAAGCTCCAGGCCGACAGCTTGTATGCCCTTGGCTATGCCTACCAGAATGCGGAAGATCTTCCCAACACGGCCCTCTTTTGTGAGCAGGCGCTCGATCTTTATCGAGAAATCGCCGACCGATGGGGCGAGGCCAACTGCCTGCGCCTGTTGGGCAGCAACGACGCCGTCGTCGGCCGGCCCGAGATGGCCCGCGAGAAATTCACGCAAGCCCTGGCCGTCTTTCGTGCAGTCGGGGACCGGAAGAGCGAATCCCGGACGCTTAGCGGCCTGAGCATCTACGCCGGCGATCAGGCGGTGAAGAGATCCCTCGGCGAGGCCTCCCTGGCGATCTCGGCTGCGATCAAAGACCATGTCGGTCAGGGCCGCGAGTACAACAACCTGGGCCTACTCTACTCGCACCTCGGGCTGTACGACACGGCCCGGAGATACGTCGAGAGGGCCGTCGAGACCGCCAGATCGAGGGGAGCGAGAAGCCATATCTCCTACTATCTCGAGAGCCTGGCCCGTATTCTGCTCGACCTCGGAGAAGTCGACCGGGCAAGAGAGGCCTTCGAAGAAGTCGTCGAGGTCTCGCACGAGGTCAAGAGCCGATACACCGAGGGCTACGGTGAGCTCGGCCTGGGGCGAGTAGCGCTGGCCCAGGGCCGGATGGATGATGCGCTGAAGCATCTCGAGATCGCCCATCAGAATTTCGAAGAGCTCAACACGCCGGTCGAAGTGGCGGCGGCCTTGGCCTTCATGGGCCCCACTCATCTCGCGCGTGGGGATCGAGAGGCCGCCATGGCGGCGACGGCTGAGGCTGTCAAGTTGCTTGAAGCCGCCGGGGACGTCAGCGGCGATTACCCGCCTCAGCAACTCTGGTGGCTGCACTACCAGGTCCTTAAGGGCGCCGCCCCGCAACAGTCTCCGAAGAAGCGAGGCAAGAGCAAGACCGCCAAAGGCGATGGTCGCGATCTCAGTCCCGGCCTCAGCGACGAGGCATGGGAGGCGCTCCAACGTGCGCATGAGGTCACCTTCGCCGGGATTGCCAAGCTCAGCGATCAGGGATTGCGGCGCAACTACCTGAACAAGGTCGAGGTCAACCGCGACATCTTGCGCGAATGGACCGAAGTGGCGCGCGCCCGCGGTATCTCGCCGGCCGAGGAGGCGGCGCGGGAAGGCAACTTGCAGGAGCAATTGAAGCGGATGCTCGCCATTGGCCTGCAGTTGAATGAACGCCGCGACCCTCAGGGGCTGGTCGATTTCGTGATGGACCAGTTCGTCGAGTTGAGCGGCGCCGAGCGATCGATCCTCGTCTTCAGCGGCGCATCGGACCGAGGCGAGGTCGCCGCAGCGCGCGGGTTCCCATCGGGTGAGATTGACGGCCTGTTGGAGCGCCTCCACGTCGTCTTTGACGGGGTTACCCGTTCGCACCAGGCCAGCCTGAGGCAGAACGTCGCGGCCGACGACCCCTCGATGCCCTCCTCCGGACTGCCGGACGCAGTATCGGTCCTATGTGTCCCGCTAATCGCCCACGGCCAGCTGCTAGGGATGCTCTACGGCGACAACCACGCCATCTACGGCCGCTTCACCGAGGCCGACGTCGATCTGGTTTCGGCCTTTGCCAATCAGGCAGCCTCGGCGATCGAGAATTCCCGTCTGTACCAGGGGCTGGAAGACCGGGTGGCGGAGCGCACGATCGAGCTTCACGGCGCCAACGCCAGTCTCGAGCAGCGCGCCGCCGAGCTGACGATCATCAACAGCGTCGGCAAGGCCCTGGCCGAGCAACTCGACTTCCCGGCCATTATCGACCTTGTCGGTGACCGGGTCCGCGAGATCTTCCAGGCCGACACGACTTACATCGCCGTCTTCGACCGCCAGGCAGATTGGATCAGCTTCCCTTATTACGTCGAGCGCGATCACAGACATGACGTTCCGGGCCTGGCCCGCGGGCAGGGCCTGACTTGGGAGGTCCTCGAAAGCCGCAAGCCTCTTCGATTGGGGACACTCGAGGAGCAGGCGGAACACAGTGGCGTGACCGTCGTCCTGCCCGGCGAAGAGAAGGACTTCAACCAGACGTACCTGGCCGTCCCCATCTTCACCGGGGATCAAACAACGGGCGTCATCAGCGTGCAGAAGTACGAGCCGAGCGCCTTCGATGAGGGCCACGAGCGGCTGCTCTCGACCCTGTCGTCGAGCATGAGCGTGGCGCTCGAGAACGCCCGCCTCTTCGACGAGACCCATCGGCTGCTGGACGTAACCCGCCAGCGCAACGCCGAGCTGGCGGTCATTAATAGCGTCCAGGAGGGACTGGCCTCCAAGCTCGATTTCATGGCGATCATCGAGCTCGTTGGCGACAAGGTGCGCGAGGCCTATGGCCTGCAAGACATCGGCATCCGGATTTACGACCCAGAGACAGATCTCGTCCACTACCCCTACGAGGTCGAGCGCGGAGTCCGGCTGCCGCACTACGAGTCGCAACATGCGATCGGGTTTTCGGGTCACATCATTCGCACCCGTCAGCCGTTGATGATCAACCACGACGTCGAGAAGATGCAGCTGGAGCTCGGCGGGGCACTATTGCCGGGCACCGAGAGCAGTCTGTCGTTCCTGGGCGTCCCCGTGATCGTCAATGATCAGGTGCGCGGCGTGATCGTCCTCGACAGCATTGAGCGCGAGAACGCCTTCACCGAAGCCGACCAACGGCTGCTGACGACGTTGGCCTCGAGCATGGGCGTGGCGCTGGAGAACGCCCGCCTGTTCGATGAGACGACCCGTCTACTTGAGGAAACCCGTCAGCGCAACGCCGAGCTGGCGGTCATCAACAGTGTCCAGGAGGGACTGGCCTCGAAACTCGACCTCCAGTCGATCATCGAGCTTGTGGGGGACAAGATCCGCCAGGTCTACGGCCTGAAGGACGTCAGCATCCGAATCTACGACCCCGAAGCCGACCTGGTCCATTACTCGTATGAAGTGGAGCATGGCGTCCGCCTGCCGCCCTTCGAGCCGGAGCCAGCCGTCGGGTTCTCGCGCCATCTCATCCGCACGCGCCAGCCGTTGATGATCAATCAGGACATGGCTCGCTGGGATGCCGAGATCGGCGCGGGGGTCCTGGCGGGAACGGAGGACAGCAGATCCTTCCTGGGCGTCCCGGTGATCGTCGGCGAGCATGTGCGCGCCCTGCTGATCCTCGAGAGCTTGGAGCGAGAGAACGCTTTCACCGATTCCGACCAGCGCTTACTCATGACGCTGGCGTCGAGCATGAGCGTGGCGTTGGAGAATGCCCGGCTGTTCGACGAGACGACCCGGCTGCTCGAGGAGACCCGACAGCGGGCGGCCGAGCTGGCGATCATCAACAGCGTCCAGCAGGGCCTGGCGGCGCAACTCGACTTCAACGGCGTGATCGAACTCGTCGGGGACAAGATCCGCGAAATCGTCGACTCGGATGTCGTCGGCATCGGTCTGCTTGACAAGGCCGCCCAGGTCATCCGCGTCCCTTACCTCTACGATCGGGGCGAACGCGCCTCCGGCGAGATCCCCCTCGGGAAGGGACTGGCCTCCCATGTCATCCTCGGCAAGAAAACGCTCCTGATTAACGAAGATATGGAGCGACGCGCCAAAGAACTCGGCGCAGTGTTTATCGGCTCGCAGGAATATGACAAGTCATGGCTTGGCGTCCCGATCATCCTGGGCGACGAAGCCATCGGTGGGATCTCGATCGGAAACATGGAGCGCGAGCAGGCCTTCTCCGATTCAGATGTCCGGCTGGTCGAGACCCTCGCCTCGAGCATGGGCGTGGCGCTCGAGAGCGCCCGGCTATTCGACGAGACCAACCGCCTGCTGGAAGAGACCCGCCAGCGCAACGCCGAGCTGGCCGTGATCAACTCGGTGCAGCAAGGTCTGGCTTCGCAGCTCGAGATGCAGGCCATCTTCGATCTCGTCGGCGACAAGATGCACGAGATCTTCGACTCCCAGGTCGTGGCAATCGAAACCTACGACAAAGAGACGGACCTCGAATCCTACCCATACACCCTCGAGCGCGGCGTACGCCTGTATTCAGAACCGCAGAAGACCTTCGGTTTCTCCGCCCAGGTCTATAAGACGCTCAAGCCGATGATGATCAACGAGAATCTCGCTGAGCGCGCCCGGGAGTACGGGGCACGCGTAGTCGTGGGCGAGCCAGTCAAGTCGTTGCTGTCCGTCCCGTTGACCGTCGGGAACGAAGCCAAGGGCCTCATCTCGCTCCAGAACATCGACCGCGAGCACGCCTTCAGCGATTCGGACCTTCGCCTGCTGACAACCTTGGCCTCGAGCATGAGCGTGGCGTTGGAGAGCGCCCGGCTGTTCGACGAGACCAATCGGCTGCTGGAAGAAACCCGCCAGCGCAACGCCGAGCTGGCCGTGATCAACTCGGTGCAGCAAGGTCTGGCTTCGCAGCTTGAGATCCAGGCGGTCTTTGATCTCGTCGGCGACAAGGTCCGCGAAATCTTCGACGCCCAGATCGTCTCGATCGTCACCTATGACAAGGTGAAGAATCTCAATTTCTTCCCCTACATCATCGAGCGTGGCGAACGCCTCCATGCCGAACCGACTGCGCCCTATGGCTTCGCCGGCCACATCCTGAAATCACGCAAGTCCCTGATGATCAATGAAAACTTAGCGGAGCGCGCCCCCGAGTTCGGTGCGGGCGTCCTCGTCGGCGAGCCGATCAAGTCCTACGTCGGCGTTCCCCTGATGGTGGCGAACGAGGCCAAGGGCGTCATCACGCTCCAGAACATCGACCGCGAGCACGCCTTCAGCGACTCGGACCTTCGCCTGCTGACAACCTTGGCCTCGAGCATGAGCGTGGCGTTGGAGAGCGCCCGGCTGTTCGACGAGACCAATCGGCTGCTGGAGGAAACCCGCCAGCGCAACGCCGAGTTGGCCGTCATCAACAGCATTCAAGAAGGGCTGGCCTCCCAGTTGGAAATGCAGGCCGTCTTCGACCTGGTCGGCGAGAAGGTCCGCGACATCTTCGACGCACAAATCGTCCAGATCGTCACCTACGATCCCCAAGCCAACCTCGCCCACTGGCGGTACGTCATCGAGCGGGGCGAGCGCCTCACCATTGAGCCCAGACCTCCGATTGGCTTCTCCGGCCACATTCTTCGGTCCCATCAGGCACTGATGATCAACGCCGATATGGAGGAGCGAGCGGCCGAGTACGGCTCAGCGACCATTGCCGGTGAGGACATCAAGTCGTACCTGGGCGTACCCCTGATGATCGGCAATGAAGCCAAGGGCGTCATCGCCCTGCAAAACATCGATCACGAGAACGCCTTCAGCGACTCCGACCTGCGCCTGCTGACGACGCTAGCCTCGTCGATGAGCGTCGCATTGGAGAACGCTCGGCTGTTCGACGAAACCAACCGCCTGCTCGACGAGACCCGCCAGCGGGCGGCTGAGCTGAGCATCATCAACAGCGTTGGCCAGGGACTGGTCAAGCAGCTCGAGTACCAGGCCGTGATCGACCTGGTCGGCGACAAGATTCGCGAAATCTTCTCCGCCGACACGACTTACATCCTGCTGCGTGACCCGAAATCCGATATGTGCCACATGCCTTACTATGTGGATCGAGGGAAGCGGAGCGCGTTTCCGCCGATCACCCTCGATCAGGGTACCGGACTGTGGACTCACGTCCTTCGCCGGCGCGAGCCGCTCCTCCTCGGAACCGCGCTAGACGGGGAGCAATACGACGTCGTGCGAGTACCCTCCAGCGAAGGCGGCGAAAAAGACCTGAACGAGACCTACCTGGCCGTGCCGTTTTTCAGCGGCGATCAGGCCGTCGGCGTAGTCAGCGTCCAGAGCTACCAGAAGCATGCCTACGACGAGGGCGATATGCGGTTGCTCTCGACCCTGGCCACGAGCATGAGCGTCGCCCTCGAGAACGCCCGGCTGTTCGAAGAAACCACGCGCCTGCTCGAAGAGACCCGCCAGCGCAACGCCGAGATGGCCGTGATCAACAGCATCCAGCAGGCGTTGGCCAGCCAGCTGGACATGCAGGCCGTCTTCGACCTGGTTGGGAACAAGATCCGCGAGATCTTCGACGCCCAGGCTGTAACGATCTACACCTACGATCGCGAGACGGAGCTCGTCCATTACCCGTATCTGATCGAGCGCGGGCAACGGTATTTCGTAGAGCCCAGTCCGCCAGGCGGCTTTGGGGCGGTCGTGCTCCGGGAACGGCGGCCGCTGCTGTTTAACGAGAATGTCGCCGAGCGCATGGTCGAATACGGCTCGGAGCTCCTCGCCGGCGAGCCCTCCAAGTCATTCCTCGCCGTTCCGCTGGCGATCGGGGAGCAGGCCATCGGCGGGATCTCGCTGGAGAACGTCGACCACGAGAACGCCTTCAGCGAGGCTGATGTCCGCCTTTTGGGTACGATCGCCTCGAGCATGAGCGTCGCCCTGGAGAACGCCCGGCTCTTCCAAGAAACCCGGCGACTGCTGGACGAGAGCCGCCAGCACAACGCCGAGCTGGCGGCCATCAGCACCGTCAGCCAGGCCCTTGTCGCTGAGACCGAGCTCGACAAGCTGATCAAGCTTGTCGGGGATCAAGTGCGCGAGACCTTCGACGCCGACATCGCCTACGTCGCTTTGTACGACCAGCGCACGAACTTGATCAACTTCCCCTACCTGGTTGGCGAGGAAGAGGTCCGCTCGATGCCTCTTGGATCCGGTCTGACCAGTGAGATCATCCGCACCGGCCGACACCTTCTCCTCAATCGCGACATCGATGCCGCAGCGGCAGAGATGAACACCCAGCGCCAGGGGATTCGGGCCGCCTCCTACCTCGGTGTCCCGATCACTGTCGGCCGGCAGACCATCGGCGTCATTTCCGTTCAGAGCACGCGCGAGGAAGGCCGGTTCGACGAGGCCGACGTGCGTCTGCTGAGCACGATCGCCGCCAATGCTGGCGCCGCCATCGGGAGCGCCCGGCTCTACGAAGAGACGAAGCAGCGGGCGTCCGAACTGGCAGCGATCAACGTCATCGGCCAGGGTCTGCTCTCACAGATGGATCTCGACCGTGTCGTGGAACTGGTCGGCGACAGTATCGGCGAGATCTTCGAGGCCGATGACTTTGGGATCGGGATCTACGATCGCGAGACTCAGACGATCCGCATCCCATACGACCTTCACCTGGGCCAGAGGCTTTCTCCCATGGTCCTCAAGCTGGGCGAAGGGTTGGTGTCCATCGTCGTCGAGACCCGGCGGCCTTTGATGCTGGATACCTGGGAAGAGATCGCCGAACGCGGCACAGTCATGCATCCGGACTATGCGGGATTCACGCCGGAAGAAGACTCGTGGCTTGGCGTGCCGATCATGAGCGGCCAGGAAGTCAGCGGCGTGATCTTCAGCAACCGCTACCGGAACCATGCCTTCGACGATTCCGACCTGCGCCTGCTCTCGACCATCGCCGCCAACATGGGCGTGGCCATTCGCAACGCCCAGCTTTACACCGAAACCCAGCGGCGAGCCGAAGAGATGGCCGCGCTGAACGAGATCGGGCGCGAGGCCTCGGCCACGCTCGACCTGCCGACGGTGCTCGAGCGGATTACCAGCAACGCCCGGCAGGTTCTTGCAGCGCGCACAGCGGCCGTGGTCCTGCTCGAGGAGGACGGCCAGAGCCTTCGCCCCATCGCCGTCGAGGGTATGGAGGCGAACGAGGTCATGGCCTTCACCTGGAAGCTCGGCCAGGGGATTGTCGGGAGCATCGTCCAGAGCGGCGCGGCGGAGAAGATCGACAATTCCAGAGCCGATCCAAGAGCGATCGAGCTCCCGGGCACGGGCGACACACTCGAGGGCGAGAAGCTGCTGGTCGCTCCGCTCATCTCACGCGACCGGGCCGTCGGGGCGCTTGCTGCCTGGCGCAGCCCCGAGGACGCGGTCTTCACGCAGGACGACTTGAATTTCATCGTCGGTCTGTCACAGCAAGCGGCCATCGCCATCCAGAACGCCCGCCTATTTGAGGAGTCGCAGCAGCGTGCCGGCCAGATGGCAGCTCTGAATGAACTCGGTCGCGAGATCTCCGCCACGCTCGATCTCTCAACCGTGCTCGAACGCATCACCGCTCAATCGCGCGAATCGCTCTTTGGGGATTCGAGTGCAGTCTTCATGGTCGAGCCCAACGGCAAGACACTCCGGGCGATCGTCGCCGACGGCGACATCGCCGACCAGGTCAAGGCGATGACGACCGAACTCGGGACGGGGGTCGTCGGGAGCATCGCCCAGAACGGCGTGGCCGAGGTCGTAAACAACGTAGCCCTTGACGCGCGCGCCGTGTACATCCCGGGAACGCCGCCGGAAAGCGAAGGCAAGAAGCTCATGGCGGCCCCATTGCTGCTGCAGGACAAGGTCCTGGGTGTCATGGCCGTCTGGCGGGGGGTCGAGAAACCGGTCTTCACGCAGGCCGATCTGGTTTTCCTGGCCGGGCTGGCCCGTCAGGCGACGGTCGCCATTGAGAATGCCCGGCTGTTCCAGGACTCGCAGCGCCGAGCGAATGAAATGGCGGCGCTGACTGAAATCGGTCGTGAGATCTCGTCCTCGCTGGATCTGCCGACGGTGCTTGAGCGCATCATCACTCGCGCCGGCGAGATGATGGGCACACCCCACGGCTTCATCTACCTGTTGGCGCCGGATGGCGGATCACTCGAGCGAAAGGCCGGAGTAGGCGTTTTCACCCAGGATCGCGACTATCGCCTGGAACGCGGCGAAGGTCTGTCCGGCAAGGTGTGGCAGACCGGCAAGCCGCTCGTCGTCGACGACTATTCGACCTGGCCCGGCCGCTCGCTTGCCGGGAGCCAGGATGTGCAAGCCATGGTCGGCGTGCCCTTGCGCTTAGGATCCGAGATCCTGGGGGTGATCGCGCTGGCTTCGGAGAAAGGATCGGGCCGGACGTTCGGTGACGAAGAAGTTGAACTTCTGAACCGCTTCGCCCAACTGGCGGCGATCGCCATCCAGAACGCCCGGCTGTTCGAGGAGACCCAACGCCAGAAGCAGTACTCGGAAGGCCTAGTGCTGAACAGTCCGGTGGCGATCGTCACGACCGACCTCGAGGCGACGGTCGTCTCGTGGAATCCGGCGGCAGAACGGCTCTTCGGGTATTCGGCGGAAGAAGCCATCGGGCGCAATATCGACGAGCTCATCGCCTCGGGCGAGATCCGCGGGGAGGCCGTCGATTACACCCAGCAGGTCTGGACCGAAGGCCGCGTGAACGCCGTCACCCGTCGGGCGCGCAAGGACGGATCGTTGGTCGATGTCGAATTGCTGGCGCTGCCGGTGATCGTCGAAGGCGTCAACACCGGGTTGATCGCCATCTACCATGACATCACTGAGCTCAAGCAAGCCGAGCAGGCCATGCTCCAGCAGAAGGAGTACCTCGAGGCCGTGCTGTTCAACACCCCGGTCGCGATCATGACGGCGGACATGCACGCCGACGTCGTTTCTTGGAACCCGGCGGCGGAGAGGTTGTTCGGGTATTCGGCGGACGAAGCGATCGGGAAGAACATCGACGCGCTGATCGCCCACAAGACTGATGACATGCACGGCGAGGCGGCCGCCTACAACCAGCAGGCGAGCCTCGGCCGGCTGCACGCCATCACCCAGCGCAACCGCAAAGACGGATCGCTGGTGGATGTCGAGCTGCTGGGCGTCCCAGTGAACATCGACGGAAAAGAAACCGGGATTATCGCCATCTACCACGACATCACCGAGCTCAAGCGGGCGAAAGAAGAAGCCGAGGCGGCTAACGAAGCCAAGAGCTCGTTCCTGGCGACGATGAGCCACGAGATCCGCACGCCGATGAACGCCGTCATCGGCATGAGCGGGCTGCTGCTGGATACCCAGCTTAACGACGAACAGCACGAGTTCGCCGAGATCATCCGCAACAGCGGCGACGCGCTGCTCGGGATCATCAACGACATCTTGGACTTCTCCAAGATCGAAGCCGGCAAGATGGATCTTGAGAGCCAGCCCTTCGACCTGCGGGAGTGTGTCGAAGGCACGCTCGATCTGGTCGCCACGCGGGCCTTCGACAAAGGGCTCGACCTGGCGTATGTGGTCGAAGACGGCACTCCGCCGGGGATCGTCGGCGACGTGACCCGCCTGCGTCAGATCCTTCTGAACCTGCTGACCAACGCCGTCAAGTTCACCGAGCAGGGCGAGGTCGTCCTGACCATCCGACCCGAGGCTGAACCGATCCCGGTGGGCAGTGACAACGGAGGAGGGCTCGACCGGGGAATGCACACGCTTCACTTCACCGTTCGCGATACCGGAATCGGGATCCCGCTCGAGCGCATGGATCGACTCTTCCAGTCTTTCAGTCAGGTGGACGCCTCAACGGCTCGCAAGTACGGCGGTACCGGATTGGGGTTGGCGATCAGCCGGAGGCTCAGCGAACTGATGGGTGGAACGATGTGGGCGCAGAGCGAGAGCGGAGTCGGGACGACGTTCCATTTCACGATCCAGGCCGAGGCGACAACGACCATCGCTCCTTCCAGTCGTCGGATCAAGTTCTCCGATCCTCAATTGCACGATCGGCGCGTGTTGATCGTCGACGATAACGAGACCAACCGTCGCATCCTCATGTTGCAGGTCAAGGGTTGGGGTATGCAGCCATACGACACCGACTCGCCGTTGACGGCTCTGGAGTGGCTCCGCAAGGGAGACCCGTTCGACGTGGCGATCCTCGACATGCACATGCCCGACATGGACGGCCTGACTCTGGCCAGCGAGATCCGCCAGCACCGGGACGCGGCAGCCCTACCGTTGATCCTGTTCACCTCCCTCGGTCGGCGTGAAACAGGGGCCGAGGAGCTTGGCTTCGCCGCTTTTCTGACCAAGCCGATCAAGCCTTCACAGCTCTTCGACGCGCTGGTGGCGATCTTCGCCGAGCAACCCGTTGCCGCGCAGCGCCAACCGAGCGCGCCGCAGCGGCTCGATCCGGAGATGGCGCACCGGCATCCGTTGCGGATCCTGCTGGCCGAGGACAACGCGGTAAACCAGAAGCTGGCGCTGCGGCTGCTGGCCCAGATGGGCTATCGGGCCGACGTGGCCGCCAATGGGCTGGAGGCGATCGAGTCGCTCGAGCGTCAGAAGTACGACGTCGTCCTGATGGATGTTCAGATGCCTGAAATGGACGGGCTGGAGGCCTCGCGCCAGATCAACCAACGCTGGTCGCGCGACGATCGCCCACAAATCGTCGCCATGACGGCCAACGCCATGCAAGGCGACCGCGAGCTGTGCCTCGCCGCCGGGATGGACGATTACATCACCAAGCCTATCCGGGTCGATGAGCTCGTCGGAGCCTTGGACCGGATCCCTGCAGGAAGGAGCGAGGAAGGACATGCCTGAACCGGTGATCGATCGCGCCACACTCGAGGGCCTGGCTTCGACGACGGACAAGGAATTCGTCGGCGAGTTGATCGATACGTTTCTGGAAGACGCTCCGACTTTGCTGGCTGCCTTAAGCTCCACGCTGGAGGGTCAGGATGCCGAGGGCTTCCGCCGGGCGGCGCACTCGCTCAAGTCGAACGGGGCCAGCCTGGGGGCGATGGCCTTCTCAGGATCGGCCAAGGAGCTCGAAAGGATGGGCAAGGCGGGCGATCTCAACGGCGCCGCGGGAAGAGTCGAGAGTCTGCGGGCCGAGTTCGATCAAGTGATGCAGGCTTTGAGGGAGTACCAACATGAGCCGTAACGGTAGGCCCGGACCGGGGCGTTTGCTTGTCGTCGACGACAATAAGGTCAACCGTTTGCTTCTGGCGCGCGGACTGCAGGAGCAGGGTCACACGGTGACCTTCGCCGAGAATGGCCGCGAAGCGCTCGAAGTCATGCGCCGGCAGGTCTTCGATCTGGTTCTGCTGGACATCTTGATGCCGGAGCTCGATGGTTACCAGGTGTTGGAACAGTTGACCACCGACCCGGACCTGCGGGACATCCCGGTCATCGTCGTATCGGCCATGGACGAACTCGACAGCGTGGTCAAGTGCATCGAGATGGGCGCCGAGGACTACCTGTCGAAGCCGCTCAACCCCGTCCTGCTCAAGGCGCGCATCGGGGCCTGTCTCGAGAAGAAATGGCTCAGGGATCAGCAGCGCGAGCTCATTCGCAAGTTTGCCACTTCGGAAGTGGCTGATGAGCTGCTTGCGACGGGCTTCTCGCTCGGCGGGAAATTCGTCGAGGCCACGGCGATGTTCTCCGACATCCGATCGTTCACCACGATCGCCGAGTCTCAGTCCCCCGAAGACACGATCGAGTTGCTCAACACCTACTACACCTTGATGTTCGACGCCATCAGCGGCCAGGGAGGCGTAGTCAACCAGATGGTCGGCGACGGCCTGATGGCCATCTTCGGCGCCCCGGCCCCCAATCCGGATCACGCCGAATGTGCCGTTCGGGCCGCGCGCGAGATGGTCGAACTGGTCGACCTGTTCAATCTGGACCAGGCCGCCCAGAACAAGGTTCAGATCCAGATCGGCGTGGGTATCGCCTCCGGTCGGGTCATCGCCGGATATACCGGAACGCAGAACCGGGCGACGTACACCTGCGTCGGTGACACTGTCAATCTGGCGGCCCGCCTCGAGGCCCACACCAAGGTCGCCGGGCAGCCGATCCTGGTCGATGAAAACACACACGGTCAGATGAGTGAGGCGATCAAGGTCGAAGACCTCGGTCCGGTACAGATCAAGGGGAAGAAGGACCCGGTTCGGGTGTTCGCGATTCCGATCGCCCACCTGAGCCCGCAGGCTTGAGCGCCTTTTCCCGGTGGCCTGGCCGATGCGCCTGGATCCGCCGATCCCAGGTGGGTACTCGGACCGAGAGCATCCCACCGCATGTCAGGGCGAGATCGTCGCCGTCAAGCGAGTGATACGGCCTAACGGATACGCTGCCTCAGGTTCGAAATCAGCATGAAGGAACAGGTCATCGCCAGCGTCCCCCTTTTCGCCTCGCTCCCTGCTAGCGAAATCCGACTCTTAGCCGACACCCTCCACACTCAGCAGCTCGCCGAGCGCGCTCTCCTTTTCGAAGAGGGGGAGAATCGTGGGGACTTCTACGTCCTGCTGGATGGCGAAGTCGAGGTGATCAAAGCCCTCGGGACGACGGATGAGCGGCTCTTGGCCCTGCGCCAACCGGTCTCTTTCCTGGGCGAGATGAGCCTGTTCAACCGTGATGGCCGGCATACAGCAAGCGTCCGGGCCCGGACGCCCCTGAGCCTGATCGCGATGAGCCGCGCCGATCTTGAGGCTCTGATCGAGCGTCAGCCGTCATTCGCCTATGAGCTCCTGCGGACGCTAAGCGTCCGCCTCGAGGAATCGGAGAACCAGACCATACAAGACCTCCGGGTCAAGAACCGTCAGCTCACTCTGGCTTACGAAGAGCTCAAGGCCGCCCAGGCCCAAATCATTGAGAAAGAAAAGCTCGAACGGGAACTCGAGGTCGCCCGACAGATCCAGAGTAGCCTGTTGCCGAGAAAAGTCCCCCACCGGGCCGGCTTTGATTTCGGCGCTCGGATCGTTCCGATGAGCGCCGTTGGGGGCGACTTCTACGATTTCGTCCCCTTAGCAGAAGACACGTTGGGCATCGCCGTTGGGGACGTTTCGGATCATGGGGTCCCGGCGGCACTACTCATGGCCCTGACGGTGACCTTGCTGCGGGCTGAAGCGCGGCGCGCCGCGTCACCCCGGCAGGCCCTGGATCGAATCAATCGGCAGCTTCTGGAAGGCAATGAGTTGGGGATGTTCGTCACACTTCTCTACGGCACTCTCAATGTCATCACCCGTCGCTTCGAGTATATCCGGGCCGGGCATGATCTCCCCCTGGCCCTCGAGGCCGACGGCGGGGTTCTTCCGCTTGATAAGCAACCCGGTCAGCCGTTGGGATTGGTCCTGCAGCCCGCCTTCGACGAAGGGGCTCTGACCCTTCCACAAGGGGGACTGCTCATGATGTACACCGACGGTGTGACAGAGACGACTGACTCCAAGGGGGCCATGTTCGGGCTTGGCGGACTGCGGGCGGCCCTGAAGGACTGTGCGACCGTCTCCGCCGAGCGTGTCTGCGACCACGTTATGACAACCCTCGGACGGTTTCGGGTGGGGGCGCCACAAGGCGACGACATCACCGTGCTGGCGGTACGGGTGAGTTGAAGCAATGACCGAGTCCCGCCACTCGACGACTGAGCTGGTCGTCTTCTTCCAAGCCCTTCCGCTGTTCGCCGATGTGGGGGAGCGAGCCCTGACGGCGCTCGCCCGAGCCAGCCGGGTGAGACAGGTGCCCAAGGGGAAGGTCCTTTTCGACCAGATGAGTGCAGCTGACCACGCCTATATCGTGCGCTCCGGCTGCATCGATCTGGTTCTTGGCACGCCTGACGGCCGCGAACTGGTGATCAACTCGATGCGGACAGGCGACGTGTTCGGCGAGCTGGCATTGCTCACGGGCGAGTCCCGCTCCGCCGGCGCCGTCGCCCGAGAACCGAGTGAAGTCGTTTCCATCCCGCGTAGAGAGTTCCTGTCCGAGCTCGAGAGCGAACCCAAATTGATGCGCCGGATGCTCGAGACCACCTCCAAGCGGCTCCGGGTGAGCAGCGAGCGCGAGGGCGCTCTGGCATTCATGGACGCGCCGGCGCGCCTGGCTCGGGTTCTCTTGAGCCTCTCCGCGCAGGAGCGCGAGCACCAGGAGCTTGTCACGATCTCCCAGGAGGAGCTTGCCCAGCATGTGGGCGCCACCCGCCAGACGGTGGCCGGGATCCTGGGGCGTTGGCGGCGCCGGGGCTGGATCATCACCGGGCGCGGGAAGATCATGCTTGTCGATCGAGCCGCCCTTCGCCGGCAGGCAGAGGAGCTTCCGGTTTAGATGAACCGCAGGCCCCGCCCGAGCTTGTGTCGTCGAGTTGACAGACACCCACAGCTCCGGCTGGTATGATCATGACAGATTGAAGACGGGAGTCGGGCAGAAACGGAAATCAGCGCAGGCATGGATGGCAGTTGCAGAATCGAATCGGGCACTTTCCAAGTACCCTCAACCCAAAGATCTGGAATCGACCAAAGGAGGCAACAGAGATGAATGAGAAAGAGTTGAAGGCCGTGAAGCGAGTTATCAAGAAGCTGTCCGCCTTGCGGGCGACTCTTCGCAAGGACGAAGCCCAGGTCCTGGACATGCTGATCTTCGGAGAAGAGGAAGTCAATCTGCATTCGATGCAGCAGCGGGTGCAGTCACGGCTACTGGGTGGTGCCCAGCCGAGGCTGAGCCAAAAAGCCGATCCCAGGCTGGCTGCCAAGGCCGACCCTCGTTTGGCTGAGTCGGCCTCCGAGGTCGCACTCCACCGCTTGAACGCTTCCGAGAGGATTTCCCAACGAACCTCGCAGCGGGTTTCGCAAAGTGCCCAGCGGAGGATTTCCAGCAAGGCGGATCCGAGGATGGATAACGCAGCTTCCGAGGTGGCTTTGCATCGGATGGATGGGACCGGCAGCGTGGCCAAGCGACCTTCCGGCAGGGCAGCCAAGAGGGCTTCCGGGAAGGCTGATCCCCGGATCGACCAGGCGGCATCGGAGGTGGCGCTTCACAAGTTGGACAGCGCTGCGGATAGGGCCGCCAAGAGGATCTCTGCCCGGATCACGCTCGACCCACAGGGCAACTACTCTGTCTCGGATCAGGCCTCTCGCTAAGAACTTCGAGACGTTCACACGCACGGTACCCGGAGCCCCACCGGCCGGGTATACGTGCGTTAAAGGGCCGGCGCTCAATTCCAGCCTCACCAGCCGAAGGCCTTCCACCATCATCGAGTGCATGCGACCATGAATAACGATCCCTCCGCGGACGGCCGGCTGGCCCGAGAATTGCGACAATTGCTGGTGGCGATTGAAGCCACCGGGCGTGCGCTCCTGCCGGCATCCAACTTGGAACTTCTACAGACCGTCGTCGACGCGGCTGCCCGAATCTTTGGAGCGGCGGCGGCCTCGATCTGTCTGGTGGATGAGGCCGATCAGGTCCTTGAATTCAAAGTTGCCTACGGGGCTGGCAAGGATGAGATCCTCGGCATGCGGATTCCTATCGATCGCGGGATCGCCGGGTACGTGGCGAACACCGGTCAACCGATTGCGATCTCCAACGTCCAGCAGGACCCACGCTTCAATCAGGAGTTCGCCAAGAGCACCGGGTATGTGCCGCGCTCGATCCTGGCAACGCCGCTGATCATCGGGGATCGAGTGATCGGAGTGATGGAGGTCCTGGACAAGATCAGCGCCCCGTCCTTCGGCATGCAGGATATGGAGTTGCTGGGTGTCTTTGCTCAGCAGGCGGCGATCGCCATCGACCAATCCCAACAAATGGATGAGCTCGGTCGGGCCGTGCTGCACGGGATCGATCAGTTGCTTGAGAACAACGGATCGGATCGCCCGACTCGAATCCGCAGCGAGGTCGAGGCCGGCACGGAGGAAGAGCGAGCCCGCCGGCGCGACATGTTGGAGCTGGCGGGTCTCTTCTTCGAGATCAGTCAGACCGGCGAAGCCGAGAAACAGGCATGCTTGCGGATTCTGACCGCGTTCCGCGAGTACCTGCGCTCCAGGCCGAGCTTCAGCTCAAACGAATGATCCTGAACTATGGACATTCATACCGCCTGCAATCGTGACCCCGATGAGCGGTTCTGAACCTTCAGACGAGATTCTTCGCCCGGCGTGGTCGTCTCAGTTCTCGGCGGAGACGCTCCAGCAGATCTCATCCGCCGGGCCGATCGCCGAGATCACCCGCGAATGGGCCTGGGGTGGCAGCACCGGGAAGGGCATCCGGGTTGCGGTGATCGACAGCGGCATCGAGCACGATCATCCGGCCGTCGGCGGCAGCATCCGCGGCGGGACCATCGTCGAATTCGACCGCCGCACAAAATCGCAGCTGCGCTTCAATCAAGATGACCGCCCGGCCGACATCTTCGGTCATGGCACGGCCTGCGCCGGCATCATCCATTCGATCGCCCCCGAGGCGGAGCTCTACAGCGTCCGCGTCATCGGGCGCGACCTGACGGGAAAAGCCATGCAATTCGCCGGGGGCCTGCGCTGGGCGATCGAGCACGAGATGAACGTCGTCAATATGAGCTTGAGCACCTCGCGCGAAGAGTTCTACGGATTGTTTCACGAACTCGCCGACGAGGCTTACTTCAAGGGGGTACTGCTCGTCTCAGCCGTGAACAACATCCCCGCGCCAAGCTATCCCTCACTCTATTCGTCGGTGGTCTCCGTCGCAGCTCACGAAGGCCACGACCCGTTCACCTTCTTCTACAATCCCACACCGCCGGTTGAGTTCGGGGCACCCGGCATCGACGTCAATGTTGCCTGGCTCAACAAGAGCTACAGCACAAGCACCGGGAACAGTTTCGCTGCACCCCACATCACCGGAATCGTCGCGCTTATTCGCTCCAAGCACCCTGACCTGACCCCCTTCCAGATCAAGACGGTGCTGTTCGCCTGCGCGACCAATGCCCGTCCCGCTCCGGCCGTGCCAGGGGATGCGGGTAAGAACCCAGCCTGATCGTGTGACCCAGGCGCTCAGCCGTTCCTGGATCAGATTGCCGATCCTCTCCTTCGCCGCAATCTCGCCCCAGGCTTTCTTCTTGTGTCCCTGACTTTTGGGTCTTACAATCCGCGGCGTATCAGCTCACCACGGCTGATCCCACCCCATCCCGACGATCCTCGCACGGAGGGAACGATGCCCGCACCCCTTCGAGTCACACTCAGCGCGGCAGCCGCGCTCATGGCCCTGGCCATGCTCGCCTGCAGCCTCTCCGGCCTCCTAGGGCAGGCTACCGCCGTCTCGCCGGCCTCGCCCCCGACGCCTCTTCCGCGGGCGCCGGTTCAGGCGGGCTCCGCCAATCCGGACGAGCCGGTCGCTGTCATCGGGACCATTCCGTTCACATCGCCCTTCTTCATCAACACGATAGCCGAGCCGTTCGTGCTGCTCGAAGATGAGGCCGGCTTTGTTCTCCGCGATCGCGACTTCCCCTTCGCGTTGGAGGGTCAGGTGATGGGGCCGGTCGAGGTTGTCGACGAGAAAACCTTACACTTCGAACTTTCACTCCCGGCCGTTCCTCAGGGGACGTTCGTCGATGTCGATCAGGACGGCCAATCGGACACGGGTGTCCAGGTATTCGCCGTCGCCTACTGGTCCAACACCTGGGATGGCCCGTTCCTCGAGAAGCGTGACGGCACCGGCTGGTCCAACGCCTATACCTCGACCGTAACCGATCCGGATCGGCAGGACGAGATTATGGGCGGGCTGCTTGTCGCTTGGTCTCCCGACGCCGATCAGTCCTTCCCGTCGGACTTCGGCCCCGACGGCGAGCTGTTTACCGCCGACGACCCGGTCGCCCCCATCGCCGCCGGTTACAACTTCGTCGACCTCGACCAGACCCCGTTCCGTGTCTTCAAGCAGGCCCGACTGGAGATCGAGCTGAAGGAGGGCGTATCGGCTGTCCACGATTTTTCCGGATTGGGATATACCGAGGCATTCCAGCAGATGTTCGATCAAGCCTCGCTGGAGTATCCGTTCACCGAGGAGAAGCAGATCGACTGGCCCGCGCTCTACCAGGAATTTGCCCCGCGGGTCGCCTCTGCGTCGGATGACGCCGATTTCTACCGCGCCGTTCGGGATTTCACCTTCGCCATCCCCGACGGGCACGTTGGGGGGCTCTTCGACAATCTTGTCTTCAACCAGGAGCAAGGGGGTGGCTTCGGCCTCGTGCTGGCGCAGTTGAGCGACAACCGGGTGATTGTGACCAGGGCCCTTCCCGGGCTGCCCGGTGACAACGCCGGAATCGAGGTCGGGGCGGAGATCGTCGACTGGGACGGAAGGCCCGCGTCCCAGGCTCTGGCGGACATCGTTCCGTATTTCGGGCCGTTCTCCAGTCCGCAAGCTTTGCGCCAACAGCAATTGGCGTTCCTGGCTCGCACCGAGCCCGGAGCGCGCGTGCAGGTTACATACCGTAATCCCGGAGCAAGCAGCGATCAGACCGCCGACCTGACCGCCGCCCGCGAACTCGACTCGCTTTTCCAGGCCCTGACGTTCCTGCAGTCGAGCGCGATCGACCTGCCGATCGAAGCTCGCCTCCTCCCCGACTCGGGTCTGGGGTATGTCGTGATTCGAACTTTCTCGGGTGACTACAGCTTGATGGCCAGATTGTGGGAGCATCTCATGTCGGCCCTCAAGGATGACAGCGTTCCCGGCTTGATCATCGACTTACGCAGCAACGGTGGTGGGAGCGAGGGGCTGGCGCTCGACTTCGCCGGATTCTTCTTCGATGAAGAGATCGTGTTATCAACGACCGAGTACTTCAACCGTCGGACAGGTCAATTCGAACCGCAAGGATTGCCAGCGAGAATCAAACCCGCACCGACTCTCTTCGACGGGCCGTTGGCGGTTCTGGTCAGCCCGGACTGTGTCAGTGCGTGCGAGGGTTTCGCCTACGCGCTGCATCAAGGCGGCCGCTCGATAGTGGTCGGTCACACGCCTTCGGCAGGTGCGTTTGGAGAGGTCGGGCGAGGGCAATACAACCTCCCAGGAGACTTCTCGTTGCAGTTTCCGACCGGGCGCCCGCTGACATCCGACGGCCGGGTGTTGATCGAGGGTGAAGGCGTGGTTCCCGACATCCTTGTGCCGGTCACGGAGGACAGCGCGCTCGGGCGATCCGACGCCGTCCTGGAGGCCGCTGTCCGGGCCCTTCTGGCAAAGGTCTCCCGCTAGATGCAGGCTTGATCCGCGCTTGCATCGACCCTGCCCGGATGAGGGATGCATCTCAGCCTGAATCGAAATCAGCCGGCCGCGGCAGATCGTCCGGTGGCCTTGGCTTGGTGATCACTAGACGAGGAGGAACGAAGACATGAACATCTCGGCAGATGCCATCATCATCGGCGGGGGAGTACATGGCGTAAGCCTGGCCTTTCACTTGACCAGGAAGGGGGTGAAACCGATCGTCCTTGAGAAGGATGTCATCGCCTCCGGCGCGACCGGTGTCTCGAGCGGCCTGGTGCGGATGCACTACGACCTTGAGCCGGAGTCCCGACTGGCATGGCTCTCCTTTCATTACTTCCGAAACTGGGGCGAGATCGTCGGTGGGGAATCCGGTTTCACGCGGACGGGTTTCCTGCAGATCGTCGACCCCAAGGTGAGTGAACGGCTCAAGGCGAATGTCGCCATGCACCAGCGGATCGGCATCCCCAGCCTGCTTGTGACGCCGGATGACGTCAAGCGCCTGGCGCCGGCATTCATCACCGATGACTTCGAAGTGGCCGCCTACGAACCCGAGTCAGGTTATGCCGATCCGAGTAGTACGACCTCGAGCATGATGGAGGCCGCTCGCAACGGCGGGGCGCGCCTGGTCCAGGATAGTCGCGTGACGGGGGTCAAGGTGGAATCAGGGAGGGTCACCGGTGTCGAGACGACCCAGGGGGCATACAGTGCACCGATCGTCATCAATGCCGCGGGGGCGTGGGCGGGCCAGATCTCCCGCATGGTCGGGCTCGATCTGCCGATCGACACCTGGCGCCATGACACCATGTTCATCCGTCGCCCGCCAGAAGCCGGGACTAGCCACCCGACCGTGATCGACTTTTCAAACAGCATGTACTTCCGGCCCGAGACCGGGGGGTTGACGCTGGTTGGCCTTGAAGACGGCAACCCATTGGGTACCTCGCCGGAAGGCAACAAAGACGTGGCCTTGCCCGGTTTCGTCGATCGGGGGGTAGAGCGCATCTGCCGACGCATACCGGTGATGGAGCGCGGATCGCTTCACAGCGCTCACGGCGGTTATGACGGCATTACTCCGGACCAACGGGCCATCCTCGGCCAAGCCGGACCGGAAGGCTTCTATCTCCAGTGTGGGTTTAGCGGGACAGGCTTCAAGATCGCCCCGGCTGTGGGCGCGTGCATGGCCGAGTTCATCGTCGACGGGCAGGCGAAGACCCTCGACATCTCGCCATTCTCGCCGCACAGGTTCAGCGAAGGCCGTCTACTGAAAGGCGAGCACGCCTACGAGAGTATCTGGCGGTAAGACGCTTCAAGCTGCAAGCTGCAAGCTCCAGCCTCCATGATGGGAGCTCGTGGCTTGCAGTCCGTGTCTAATAGCTTACAGCTCTCAGCGATCAGCTTACGGCTCGTCGCCTATCCCACGCTGCTTGTCGCTGACCAACCGACG
>Ga0209342_10000809_pt1 | contig 36169 bp, 34 predicted proteins | sample RifCSP16_2_FD_184023 | JGI IMG/M metagenome (GOLD analysis project Ga0209342, IMG submission 184023) | Soil microbial communities from Rifle, Colorado - Rifle CSP2_sed 16_2 (SPAdes) (version 2) | ecosystem: Environmental > Terrestrial > Deep subsurface > Rock core/Sediment | place: Rifle...
GCGATGAAACATCTCGAAAAACATCAGTCTCTCTTTCTGACGCTTCACGCTTCACCCTTCACTTTTCACGATTCTCAAGAAACGACTTGGCGGCGCGCAGCCGTCTGAGCGTTTCGTCGCGTCCAAGCAGCGCCGCGACCTGGAAAAGGGGAGGGCTCGCTGTACCACCTGTCAGCGCGACGCGCGTGAGCTGGGCGAGATCGACCAGCTTGAGACCGAGCTCAGCCGCAAGGCCCCGATATAAAGTCTCGATCGTCGGGGCGTCAAACGGCGACAGACTCTCCAACCGCTTGATGAGGAGGCGAAGGCGCGGCAACGCATCCCGCGTGAACACCTTTTGGACTGCCTGAGGGTCATACCCGGTCGGCGACTCGAAAAAGAAGCGACCCCGCTCCACGATCTCCTTCAAGGTCTTGGCTCGCTCCAGGAAGAGCTCAGCCATCTCACCTGAGAGGGCAAGCGTGCCAGTCGCCGGGGTGATCTTCTGAACGAATGGGACGACGGCTTGAGCAAGTTCACGCCGCGAAAGCTGGCGGAGCCAGTGGCTGTTCAGCCACTCGAGTTTGGTCTCGTCGAAGATCGCGCCGGCGGATCCGACGTGGTTCAAATCGAAATAGCGGATCAGCTCTTCCTTGGAGAAGATCTCCTGGTCGCCGTGAGACCAGCCGAGGCGCGCCAGGTAGTTCAGCATGGCCTGGGGGAGGATGCCGGCCTCTCGGAAGGCCTGCACGGACTCGGCGCCATGGCGCTTGCTGAGCCGACTCCGGTCAGCGCCGAGGATCATCGGGATATGCGCGAAGGCCGGGAGCGCGTACCCCAGCGCGTGGTAGCAGAGGATCTGCTTCGGCGTGTTGGAGAGGTGGTCGTTTCCCCTGATCACGTGTGAGATCTTCATGGTCACATCGTCAACCACCACGCAGAAGTTGTAAGTCGGACTCCCGTCAGAACGAACGAGGACCCAATCGTCGAGCTGGGTGTGATCGAACGCCACCTCCCCGTGGATCAGATCGCGGACGATCGTCTGCCCCTCGTCGGGGACGAGAAGGCGGAGCACGTGGAGATGATCGCCGGGGACCGTGCGGGTCCGGCAGCGGCCGTCATATCGGAAGGTCTCCCCCCGCCCTTGAGCCGCCTTCCGCCTGGTCTCCAGCTCCTCAGGGAGGCAATCGCACCGGTAGGCTTTCCCTTCGGCGAGGAGCTGCTCGGCATGGGTCTTGTAGATCTCGAAACGGTCAGTCTGCCGATACGGCCCCTCGTCCCAATCGAGGCCAAGCCAGCGCATCGCGTCGATGATTCGCTCGATATACTCCTCGGTCGAGCGCGACCGGTCCGTGTCCTCGATCCGCAGAATGAACAGACCGCCGTGATGGCGGGCGAAGAGCCAGTTGAAAAGCGCGGTGCGCGCGCCGCCCACGTGCAGATGTCCGGTCGGGCTTGGTGCAAAGCGAACGCGAACGGTCTCACTCATATGCTACACGTGAAGAGTGAAACGTGAAGCGCCATAAGGGTTAAGGGACCTTGCCGTGCCACCGTGCGTTTCTCCTTCGCTTCACGCTTCACACTTCACGCTTCACCACCCGGGTATCTAGCGAAGAGGCGGCCCCACCCGGTCCGGGAGAACGCGCGGATTCTTGATCGGCCAATGGTCGGATACCAGACGACGTCGTGATAGACGTTGGACGCGAACGGCGCCCACACCACCAGCGGCGAGTGGAGCAGCAGCTTCTTGAGCGGGCGAAGCGGCCCTTTTCGGATCAACTGATCGCCCCAGATCACGAGGCTTCGGCGGGTTTGAAAATGGAAGTTCACCCCCGCAATGCTGTCACCGATGACCTCAATTTCCCTCGGGTCAGCCACGCCAAGCTCGCGCTCATGGCACATCCTGAGATACGGGATGCCCAGAGGGTCGTACCCCATCAGCGTCGCAGCGATCGCGTCGATGGCCACCTGGTCCGCTGAGGCGAGGATGAGATTCCCCACGCGGGGAACCATTGTCCTGGGCCCCGCGCCGTCGCCCATCACCGTGCCGTCCATCACCGCGAAGACGCCGGGGTGCAGTTCACTCTGCATAGACATCAGGTCCACCAAGACCTCGTGCATGAACTCGTGCGCATAGTGGCGGACCTCTTTGAGCAATCCGCCAAAACTATTCTTGATCGCACCGGTGGTCACGGCATGTCCATGGACTTTTACCGTTGGAAGATGAACAACGCTCTTCCCGACGTACATCTTCGGGATCTCGATCCCGTCAGGAAAGATCTGGTTCAATTTGAGGAGCGGGCTTTTAAAGTCGTAGCGGATCCACTCCACCTCGGGGAGAGGGATGAAGGGGAGCTGGAAGCGATCCAGGATCGGCATCCATTTGTTGTTGAGCGCGCCCTTTCGTGGATCCGTCACAACGGTTCTGTTCTCGACCGGAAAGAGGCGCTCGCGCGAATAGCCGTCCTCAATCAGCGTCGTCAAGAGCCCTTCGAGCTGCCAGGGCTGCGTCGAGCAGGCGGGAAAGTATTTCGTCCACGAGAGGTTCAGCTTGATCAGGAGGTCGTGATCTCGGGACAGCAGTTGGTCGTACTTTGCGAGACGCATGAGCCGCCCATAGTCGGCAACCGCCGTCTCAGGCTTCGTTCTCACCACCGCAACCTGCGCTCGCATGGAAACGCTCTTTTCGAGTGAAATTAGAAGCTTATTCTAACACAGCGACGAGGGTTATCCGAGCCACGCGGGGCCGTAAATCAGAAGCACAAGGGCGACAACCCAGAGGAGCGTGTTCAGAAGCAAGGGTCGGTCAGTCAGAAACAGCTCCGACGGGCTGCCGCCGAGTTGGCGATGATAGAGCAGATAGAGGTAGCGAAAGACGCCGTACAGAACGAACGGCAGCGTGATCGGCAGCCAGCGCGTGTGGAACTTCCCGGATGTTTCCGGGGCCATGGTGTAAAGGGCGTAGGCCGTCACCGTGGATGCGGTCACGACCCCAACCATCTGATCAAGAAAGGCGGGGCTGTACTCCGAGAGCGTGGAGCGGTGGTTTTCAGCGTCTCCCGAGAGCGAGAGGAGCTCATGGCGCCGCTTCCCGAGTGTCAGAAAGAGCGCAAGAAGAACGGTGCAGATCAGCAGCCAAGGCGAGATCTCCACATCGACCACCACCGCCCCCGCGACGGCCCGGAGGACAAATCCGATGGCCACGGTCAGCACATCAACGATGAGCAGATGTTTCAGCCAACCAGAGTACAGGCTGAGGAGGCCCGCGTATGCGACCGCCACCCATCCGAACTTCCAGGAGAGGAGAAACGCTGATCCAAGCGCTGCCACGAGGAGACCGATCGCAACGACGAGAGCGCCCCGGCGGGAGAGCTGGCCAGATGCAACCGGGCGGTGCCGTTTCCTTGGATGGAGCCGGTCTTTTTCGTAGTCAGCGAGATCGTTCAAGAGATACATCGCGCCGGAGAGTCCACAGAAGATTACAAAGGCCGCCGTGGCGGTGAAGGCGAGGGATGTAAACAGATTGTGCGAGAAGACAACGCCGGCGAAGACGAAAAGGTTCTTGGCCCACTGGTGAGGACGAAGCGACCGTCCCACGGCTGTCAGAAACGATCGCGCCGCGCTGCTTGGTCGCGCCTCGATCAGCATCGCTTCCTCAGATTGATTCATCGGATTTCAAGCACTCAGCCGTCAGCCATCAGCGATCAGCTCCGAATTGGAGCATCGTACCTTGGTTACAGCAGGCTGAATGCTGATCGCTGATAGCCGCCGGCTACAACGTGACGATTCGGCTCTTCGGGGTTCTGACCCGTTGGGTGGCATTTCGCGTGTCAACCACCAGCGGCGCGGAGCGGCAGACGATCTCGTAGTCAAATCCAGGGTGATCGGTGAGGAGCAGGACCGCGTCAGTCCTCCCGAAGTCGATCGTGCTCCACTCGACTGATTTGAACTCGCTTTCCGGCACAGTCAGCGTCGGCACATAGGGATCGGTATAGCTGACCCGCGCGCCTTTTGAGAGGAGAAGACTCAGGATCTCGATCGCGGGAGACTCCCGCGCGTCGCCGACACCCGGCTTGTACGCAACGCCGAGGATGAGGACTGACGACCCTTTCACCGGCTTCCCATCATGGTTGAGCGCATCGGTCAAAAGCTCCACGACGTAACCCGGCATTGACCGGTTGATCTCATCCGCAAACGCCATGAACCGGGGCTCGTAGCCGGCGAGCCTCGATTTCCAGGAGAGATAGTACGGGTCCACCGGGATGCAGTGGCCGCCGATCCCCGGTCCGGGGTAGAACGGCAGGAACCCGAACGGCTTGGTCGCGGCTGAGTCGATCACTTCCCACACGCTGATCCCGAGCCGGCGGCACATGATCGCCAGCTCGTTCACAAGCGCGATGTTGACGCTGCGGAAGATGTTCTCGAAGAGCTTTGACATCTCAGCCACGCGGGGGCTTGAGACCGGGATCACCCGGTCAATGATCTGCCGGTAGAGCGCGGCAGCGAGCTCTGAGCATCGCGGCGTCACCCCCCCAACCAGCTTGGGGATCTGCCGCAGGCTGTAGCGTTGATTTCCCGGATCAATGCGCTCGGGAGAAAACGCCAGAAAGACATCGCGGCCCACCTGGAAGCGCCCTTGGTCGATCTGCGGGAGCAGGATCTCCTCGGTGGTGCCCGGGTACGTCGTGGATTCCAGAATGATGAGCTGTCCCGACCGCAGCACCTTGGTCACCTCTTTGGACGCCGCCACGATGTGCGAGACATCGGGGTCCTTTGACTTCCTGAGCGGAGTTGGGACTGCGATCAGAATGGCGTCTGCCGCTGCCAGCGCTCTCGCATCATCGGTCGCGCTGAAGCGCTTCCCGAGAACCAGAGGGGCGAGCTGCTCCTTCGGGACGTCCTCGACCGGACTCTCCCCCTGGCGGATCCGACCCAGGCGCCCGGGATCGGTGTCCACGCCGATAACCGTGAATCCCGCTTCGCCGAACGCGACGGCCAACGGGAGCCCCACGTATCCCAAGCCGATCACGCCAATTGTGGCGCGCCGCGTCTCGATTTTCTTCAAGAGCTGGTCTTTGATATCGCTCATCTTCTCACTTCTCCCTCAAAGAACTCACTGATCACCGACACCACGCGCTCGATCTCCGCGTCGGTCAGCTCGGGGAAGCACGGTAGGGAGAGCACTTCTCGAGAGGCCTCCCATGCCTCCGGGTACTCCTCGGGCCTCGCCCCAAGGTGCGAGAAGACCGGCTGGGACGGCAGCGGGTGCGGGTAGTGCAGCGCAGTGCCGATCCCGGCATCCGCGAGCGTTTTGGCCAGGGCGTCCCGCTCAGGAGTCCTCACCGTGTAATGATGATACACGTGGCGGCCTGGTGGTCGCTCAACCGGAAGCCGGAGCGGCAAGCCAGCGAGGCGCTCGGAGTAGCGTTGAGCCAGCCTTCGTCGGGTTTCCGTCCAGTGTGGGAAGTGACAGAGCTTGACGCGAAGGATCGCGGCTTGGATCTCGTCCAGCCGGCTGTTTAACCCGATTTCGATGTGGTGATACCGCTCGCGCGCCCCATGATCGCGCAACCGCCTCACCTGCAACGCCAGCTCCTCGCGATCGGTCACCACCATTCCGGCGTCCCCGCACGCCCCAAGGTTCTTCGTCGGGTAAAAGGAAAAACAGCCGAGGTCCCCCAAGCTCCCGACCGGATGACCGTCGTAACTGGCCCCGATCGCTTGAGCGGCGTCTTCGATGATGGCGATCCCGTGACTGCGGGCGAGAGCTTGGAGCCGGGCCATCTCGGCAGGATGACCGAACAGATGAACCGGAATCAGCGCGCGGGTCTTCGGGGTGATCGCCCTGGCCACCGCGTCCGGATCCACGGTGAGCGTCTCGCGCTCGACATCCGCGAAGACCGGGCGCGCCCCCAGCTGCGCGATCGGCGTTGCCGAGGCGACAAACGAGAAGGCCGACGTGACGACCTCGTCTCCGGGTCCGACCCCGATCGCTTGAAGGGCCAGCCGGATCGCGTCGGTGCCCGACCCGACACCGATGCCGTATCGGACGCCAGCGATGGCCGAAATCTCAGCTTCCAGGGCCTCGCCTTCGGGGCCGAGGATGAAACGCCCGCGGGTGAGCACGCGATCAACCGCGGCGAGAAGCTCCTCTTTGAGCGCGAGGTGTTGCCGTGTGAGATCGATCTGAGGAACTTTCATTTTGTATTCCGGGGGCCAGGGGCTAGAGGTCCGGGGTCTGCAAGACCGATCGAGCTAGCCCCAGGCCCCTGACCCCTGGCCCCGATTATTATCGTTTGCGGCCGATGCTTCCGATCCCCAGCAGGTCGATCGAGAGCCTCACGAGGTTCTCGCTCTGATGACGCTCGATCACATCTACCGAGATCGCCCAGCACTGCTGAAGGAAATCGATCCCAAACCGGCTCTCCACTGCTTGGCCACTCCTCACATCGTAATCAATCGAGCCGCGCAGCGCCACCATTCGATGAACCTGAGCTTTTATCTCCCCGTGAACGAAGTTGACGTCGGTCTGCCCGCTTGTCCGGCTGAAGCGACTCCCCGCTGTCAGCGTCACCGGCGCAATCGTGGCTGAAAGGTCGGAGTTCGCGTTTGAGAACCGTCCATCGTAGACGTTATACGACGCATCAGTGCGAAACGCGAGCCATTCCCGCGCTTGGAGAATGAGATCCCCGGTCAGGCCACCAAAACGCCGTGAGACATCCGGGAGCAGATCGTACGTCTGAGAGAGCGTGAGCCGCATCAGCTCCCAGCGAGCCGCCTCGGCGCCCCCCTGAGGGGCAGGGGTTCGCGCGCTCAGACGATTGGTGAGCGAGTAGGTGAGTGTGCTCGTGTGGGGGATCGTGTCGATGTTGGCATCGAACTGAGGAAGGTCGCTCTGCTTGGCCGAAGAAATGTACGTGTAGTTCACCCGCGGTTCGATTGCGTGCTGGAGCGCGTCGATCGAACGGCCTCCGACACTGTACACTCGAGTGGCGCGCGTCTCGAGATCGGACCCCACCTCGAAGAGATTTCGCGCGCGGAGCCTGCTCTCGGTGTTCTCGACGGTGACCTCCTTCTCAACCGAACTGCCAGTGACCTTTTTGTCGTAGAGCGTGGCGCGCCCCGCCAGAAACGGCGTGATCGTGAAGTACCCGCCGACGTTCACCGGGGATGAGAGCTTCGGACGAGCATCAAGCCGCTGGCCGTCTGAGCCGAGGTCTCTCACGAAGTTGGTGTACGAGCCGCCAAACTCGAAGAAGAGCGACGGGATCCCCGGAACAGGCTGACGGATCCCGGTCAGCTTGATCTCGGGCAGTCGCTGCAGCTCAATCGGCATCGCGATGGTGAGATCCTGATACCAGAAGAGATTCCCGACGAGGTTCCAGCTCTCCCAGCCCTGGGTGAGGAAGATATTCGACTCGAGGCGCTGACGCGCCCGGTCGCCAAGGGGATCGGCGTACTCGCGAAAGTAGTTGTCATTGCTCACGCGGTTCACATCGACCTTCAGGCCGAGGCGCTCCGCCAGCGGCTGGTCATGCCGCCACCCCGCCACAAACCGGTTGTCATCATGAAGCTCACTCTCGTGGATGAAGAACCCGCTGAACTGCCCGCGGGAGCGCTCGGAGAGAATGTAGCGGTACTGGGCGCCGAGCCCGACACCCCGCTTCTGCATGGGAGCAAGGAGCAGCGTGAGATCCTGGCTATCATCGATGGCCCAGAAGAATGGGATCTCGGCAAAGACCCCTTTCGAGCTGGAGTTGCCGATCGAAGGAACGAGAAACCCGGTTTGGCGCTCTCTTCGGATCGGGGCGGCGAAGAAGGGAATCCACGGGATCAACGGGATCTTCCAGACCCAGAACGAGGCGTTGGTTCCGGTGACATACCCCTCCAGGTCGGCCTCGGCGTTCGCCATGCGGAACGACCAATGGGGGTTCTCCGGCTCACAGGTGGTGAACACCCCCCGGCTCACGCGGTAGCGCTGCTCCCCCAATCGCTCGAGCCGTTCGCCGCTCAGATGGTAGTAGGGCGCGGCGAAAGCGCTTCCATTGTGAACTACGCCGGTCTGTGTCTTGAAGTTGTAATCGAGGCGCTCGCCGGTCAATCGGTCCTGACCGTCGAAAAAAATGACCTTTCCGAGGGCCACTCCCTCTCCTGTCTCGAGATTGACCTCAAGACGATCAGCCTCGAGGCGGCTCGGCCCTTGAACGACTTCAACGTTCCCGTCAGCGATCAGGATGCCGTTGGTGCCGATCTGCTCGATCCGGTCGGCGTGGAGGGTAACGCTCCCCCCGTCACTTCTCAGGGTCAGGGAGCGTTGAGCGAAAGCGTCTTCCGCCAGGGCAACGGAGCAAATGAGAGCCAGAACAGCGAGCCAGATTCGAGTCACCAGTGCGCTCCAAGTTCGTGGTAAACAAAGGGATTCTACGCTAGCACGCTGGTGTCAAACTTCGCAAGGAATATCTGGCCCCTGTGCGTGGAACCACTCGAGAGCCTCGGCCACGAGGGAGAGTGAGCCGGCGACGCAGATGACAGGGGTTGTGGGAGGGGTGAGCGCAAGCGTGAGGGCGTCAAGAATGTTCGAAATGACGAGAATTTCTGCGTGAGTGCTCGGCACGAGCCCTCGAAGCTCATCGGGTGAAGCCGCGCGCGGATGAGAGGAAGCGGTGAGGATGATCCGGTCTGCCAGAGGGGTGAGGGTCTCGAGGATCTGGGCTTTGTCCTTGTCTTTGTAGATACCGAGGATGAGAGTGATCGCTTGACGTGGAAAGTGTGTGCGAAGTGAGTGCGCTAGCGCCCGGGCGCCGGCAGGGTTGTGGGCGCTGTCAACAACCAAGTATGGCTCTTCCTGCAGGAGCTGAAAGCGCCCGGGCCAGCGGACAGTCCGAACTCCTTCCCGGATTGCCTTGTCAGAAACCGTGACAGATGAGCGCAGCGCGCGGACCGCGCCCACTGCGAGGAGGCAATTCGTAGGCTGAAAAAGCCCAAGAAGGGGGAGCGCGAGGTCTGGAAGCTCCCAGTCAGGGCCTTTGAGATCCAGACGATGCCCTGAGGGGTCTTGGTGTCTCACCGCGATGGAAAGCTCTCTTCCTTCAATCAGAAGCTGAACGCCCAGAAGTTCTGAGCGCTTCTTGATGACCTCTTCCACGGCCGGCGCCTGAGCCGCGCTCACCGCGACCCCGCTCCTAATGATGGCAGCCTTTTCAGCGGCGATCTCCTCGAGACGCCAGCCGAGGTAGGCCTGATGATCAAAGTCGATAGGCGTAATGACGGAAGCGAGCGGAGACCCGACCGTCGTTGCGTCCCATCGTCCACCCATCCCGACCTCGAGCACCGCCCATTCGACCTCGCGCCTGGCGAAATAGTGGAGTCCGAGGGCCGTGAGCACTTCGAAATAGGTGGGCGCGATAGTCTGAGCCAGCGGGAGCAGCTTGTGGATTCCCTCAGCAAACTCTTCTCGACTGATCGGGACTCGGTTGACCCTGATCCGCTCGCGGACCGAGCAGAGGTGCGGCGACGTGTAGAGCCCCACCCGGCACCCAGCCGACTGAAGGATCGCCGCCACCATCGCCCCCGTAGAGCCCTTCCCGTTGGTCCCGGCGACTTGGATGATCTTGAAGGTTGCTTCGGGATGCGCGAGCTCGGCCAGCATGGCCTTGATCCGATCGAGACCAGGACGGATCGTCTGCGGCTGAAGCGCAGCGAGCGTATCGACAGCGGTCTGATAGGTCATTCCCTCGGAGGGGGGCACGCCGCTGGAATACGCCATGTTACGACTGGATGATAAATACGAGCTTCAAGGTCGTAGAGCGGACGCATGATCCGGCAGATCGGCGAAGAAGGCGAGGATTCGCTTCAAGGTCTCCTTCAATTCCTGGCGCTCGACCACAAGGTCCACCTGGCCATGATCCTGAAGAAACTCGGAACGCTGGAAGCCATCGGGGAGCGGCTGTCGGATCGTCTCCGTGATCACCCGGGGGCCGGCAAAGCCGATGAGGGCGCGAGGCTCAGCCAGGATCAGGTCGCCGAGCATCGCCACACTGGCCGTTACCCCGCCCGTGGTGGGATCCGTCAGGACAGAGAGGTAGAGGACGCGCTCCTCAGCGAGGCGGCCGAGCGCCGCGGATGTCTTCGCCATCTGCATGAGCGAGAGAATCCCCTCCTGCATTCTGGCCCCGCCAGACGCCGAAATAATGATGAGGGGGTGACGCTTCTTGAGCGCCAACTCGGCCGCGCGCGTGAGCTTCTCGCCGACGACCGAGCCCATGCTGCCGCCCATGAACTCGAACTCGAAGACCGAGATCACGACTGGGTAGCCTTCGATGCGACCTGTCCCGGTGATGACCGCGTCCTCAAGCCCGGTCTTCTCCTTCGCTGCCTTGAGGCGATCGCGATAGCGCTTGGTGTCCTTGAAGCCAAGCGGATCCTGAGAGCGGAGCGCGCGGTCGTGCTCCTCAAAGCTCCCGTCATCAAGCAAGAGCGCCAGCCGCTCCCGTGCGCTGATCCTGAACGGATAGCGGCACTTGGGACAGACGCGACCGGAGCGCTCCACCTCAGCGCGATAGACGATCTCTTTGCAGGAATCACACTTGATCCAGAGCCCCTCGGTGACGACCTTGCGAGGCTTCCCTTCTGACTTGTCGCGCTTCCAGAACCAGGCCATAGCTACGGGGTCGGGGGTCCGGGGTCCGGGGTCCGGGGTCCGGGGTCCGATTTCGTGTTCTGCGAGCCCCTGGCCCCTGACCCCGAGCCCCGACTCTCAAGGGGTGCTTTGAGCGATTGAATGAAGTGACCGACTCGCCGAATCAGATCGGGCGAGCTGGCGTGTTCTTCGATCAGGCGGACGATGGCGCTTCCCACGACTACGCCGTCAGCCCACTCACCAACGACTCTCGCGTGCTCCGGAGTGCTGATCCCGAACCCGACACAAATCGGTTTTTTCGTCACGGCCCTGAGGTCACGAAGATGCTGGATCAGGTCTGGCGGCAGTTGATCGCGCGCGCCCGTGACACCCGTCAGCGAGACCAGATAGATGAACCCCTGGCTCCGTCTCGCGATCAGTCGAAGGCGCTCCGGGCTGCTCGTGGGGGCGGCAAGGTAGATCAGGTCGAGGCCGGACTGGCGAAGCGCTTTCCCCAGCTCACCAGACTCGTCAGGAGGGAGATCGGGGATGATCAGGCCATCCAGTCCGGCCTGGACCAGATCTTTTGCGATGACTCCTCCGCCCCGGCGAAGAATCGGGTTCACGTAGGTCATGACGACGAGCGGAGCCTGGACTCGGGCGCGCAGCAGCTCAATCAACCGGATAAGCCGCTCGAAGTTCATGCCGTGCTGAAGCGCGCGTTGGGACGCGCGCTGGATCACCGGGCCGTCAGCCAGAGGATCGGAGAAGGGAAAGCCGAGCTCGATCAAGTCAGCGCCGTTCTCCACAGCAGCGCAAACGACCTTCTCGGTCACCTCCACCGACGGATCACCCGCGGTGAAGTAGGCGACCAGCGCTCGCTCACCTTTGGCGCGCAGCCGCGAGAATATCTGATCAATCCGACTCACTGCGAACCCCGAACCCCGAACCCCGTCTTTCTAGCGCTTGAGAAACGACCTGGAGGTCCTTATCTCCCCGCCCCGAGAGGCAGACGATCATCTTCTGATTGCGAGGAAGCTTGGGCGCGATTTTCGCCGCGTAGGCGATGGCGTGGGCGGATTCGAGGGCCGGCATGATCCCTTCCATCCGAGCTAGGAGCTGAAAGGCCTCCAACGCCTCCTCGTCCGTGATCGAGACGTACTCCACCCGACCCTGCTCTTTGAGCCAGCTATGCTCCGGCCCCACACCCGGATAATCGAGCCCGGCCGAGATCGAGTGGGCCGCCATCACCTGACCGTCAGCGTCTTGGAGGAGATACGAATAGCTTCCGTGAAGCACTCCGGGGGAGCCTGCATTGAGCGGAGCGCCGTGCTGGCCTGACGCGAGCCCGAGACCGCCGGCTTCAACCCCGACCATCCTGACATCATGGTCTGAGAGAAAGGGGGAGAAGAGGCCAAGGGAGTTGGAGCCGCCGCCCACGCAGGCGATCAGCAGATCCGGCAGCGATCGCTCAACCGCTCGGATCTGGCGCTTTGTCTCCTGGCCGATCACTGACTGGAAATCCCTTACCATCATCGGGTACGGATGTGGCCCCGCGGTCGATCCGATCAGGTAGTAGGTCGTTCTCACGTTCGTGACCCAGTCTCTGAGCGCCTCATTCATCGCGTCCTTGAGCGTTCGACTCCCTGACGCGACCGGGGTCACCTTTGCGCCGAGGAGCTTCATCCGGAGGACATTCAGCGCCTGGCGCTCGATATCCTCTTCTCCCATGTAGACCTCGCAATCGAGCCCGAGGAGCGCGGCGATTGTCGCGGTGGCGACTCCGTGCTGGCCCGCGCCGGTCTCAGCGACGAGACGAGGCTTCCCCATCTCCTGGGCCAGCAGACCCTGGCCGAGCGTGTTATTGATCTTGTGGGCGCCGGTGTGGCAGAGATCCTCCCGCTTGAGAAAGATCTTCGCGCCACCCAACTGCTGAGTGAGCCGGCCTGCGAAGGTGAGTGGAGTCGGCCGGCCAGCGTAGCTGGCAAGCAGGTGGTTGAGACGGCGGCGGAAGACAGGGTTCTTTTTCGCCTTCGCGTATGCTTGCTCAAGCTCGACGAGCGGCGTCATGAGCGTCTCCGGGACATACCGCCCCCCAAATGGACCGAAGTGGCCCGAACGGTCCGGCAGCCTAGAAGTCATCTCCAAACTCGAATGGCCTGTGTTTCTGTCAGACTTTGATCTCGACGTCCACTCGCGCCGTGGCGAGAAGCGAGCGATTCCGGGGTCGGGGGCCAGGGGCCCGGGGCTTGCAAAATCAGCCTTTGCGGACCCCTGACCCCTAGCCCCTGTCCCGGGAACACTGAACGAAGATATGCGACGCTTATCGCCACGGCGCTAGGCACGCTTGGCCTCCTGGACGAAGCGCCACACCTTGTCAGGGTCCTTTTTGCCTGGCCGCAGCTCGACGCCGGAGTTCACATCGACAGCGTAGGGGCGCGCGATCGAGATCGCTCGGGCCACGTTGTCAGGGGTCAGGCCGGCGGAGAGGATGATTCGAACGCTCACCATCCGCGCGAGCCTCCACTCGATCGGCTGGCGCGCCTCCCCCTCACTCCATCGATCAGCGCTGTCCAGGAGGAATGCCGAGACCTGATAAGGCTGCATTCGCGCGAGGTCCTGGGGGCCGCTCACCTTGATCGTCTTGATCACGGGTAATGCGTACTGCGTCAGCTCTTCCGGCGCCTCGTCGCCATGAAACTGGAGCGCTCGAAGGCCGCATGCCTCGGCAACCGCTTTCACGTGGCCGGGGGGATGATCCCAGAAGACACCAACCGGCGTAACGAACGGAGGCAGGCCGCGAATGATCGAGGTCGCGTAGTCCGGCGTCACAAAGCGCGGGGTCTTCTCGACAAAGATGAAGCCCAGCGCATCGGCGCCCGCCTCCACCGCGGTCATCGCGTCTTCGTGATTGGTGATCCCGCAGATCTTGACCTTAGTCATAAGAAGCGCTCAGCTCTCAGCGGTCAGATTTCAGCTTTGGCTGATCGAGGAGTGCCAGTTCTCTCACCTTGGCCGCAACATCAGCAGCGCGGACGAGGGCTTCCCCCACTAGGACCGCGTGAGCGCCAGCATCCACGACGCGCAGCACATCATCTCTGGTGAAGATGCCGCTCTCGCTTACCACAATCGGCCCTTCAGGGATGGTGGGGATTAAAGTGAGCGACGTCTCGAGCGTGGTCTCAAACGTTTGGAGGTTTCGGTTGTTCACCCCGATCAGCGACGCTCCGGCGGTGAGCGCCACGTCAAGCTCCTCTCGCGTGTGCACCTCCACCAGAGTCGTGAGTCCGAGCCCCTTAGCCGCCTGCATCAGCTCCCTGAGCTGAGTTGGAGCCAGCGCCGCCACGATCAGCAAGACCGCATCAGCGCCGAAGAGCCGACTCTCGAAGAGTTGGTACTCCTCCAGGATGAAGTCCTTCCGAAGGAGTGGGCAGTCCACGAGCGGCCGCACTTCACTGAGCAGCTCGATCTTTCCTTGAAACGCCTCCTTGTCAGTGAGAACTGACAGGGCTGCGGCGCCATTGTCACGATAGGTCCGGGCCAGCGAGCAAGGATCAAACGAGTCGGCGAGCAGGCCTCGAGAGGGTGACGCTTTTTTCAGCTCAGCGATCAGGCGAACCTTGGCGCCCCGGTCCGGTCGGAGGGCAGCGAGGAGGTTTCGCGTTGGGGGGAGCCCGCGGCACAGCGCTTCCAGTTCGGGCATGGCCAACTCGAGCTTTCTCCCCGCGACCTCCTCTCGCTTTGCGTTCAGGATCTTGTCAAGAAAGCCCATAAGAGACACCTGCGCTCGGGGACGGAAGCCATTGGCAGGATCAACTCAGTGTGTTCTCGAAGGACTCAACCGTCTGTGGAGCCGAAAAGATCGAGGACGCCCACTGACGCCTGCATAAATAGTCAAAAGATTAGGACGATTATAGCAGACGGATCCCTCAAATCAAACCCCGGCGCGGTTGTGCCCGCGGATGAAGCGACGGGCCCCTCCCCCTGAGACATCGGACAGTTGGCGTTGAGGGCTCGGAGATGGCTTTAACTTCGGGAAGTTGGGCTCGGCGTTCGCTCGATCAGCCGTCGCGGACCCCGGACCCCGAACCCCGAACCCCGAGGTCGGCCACTTTGGCGTCGCGCACGGCCTGGACGAGCTGGCGGGTGGCGCGTTCCGGGTCTGGCGCCGCTCCAATGGCAGAGACGACCGCGGCTCCGTCCGCCCCCGCCTTGATCGCCTCACCGATATTCTCCACGGTGATCCCACCGATCGCCACGAGCGGGACGGAGCATCGCTCCCTCACCTGCTTCAGCAGCTCGAGCCCGACCAGTGTGAATTCGGCCTTCGTGTGAGTCGGAAAGATCGAGCCGACTGCCACGTAGTCCGCGCCGTCCGCTTCGCCTTTTAGGGCCTCGGCCACGCTGTGAGACGAGACGCCAAGAATCCGCTCCCGCCCGAGCAAGCGACGCGCCTCCCGGGCGGGAAGGTCATCCTGGCCGACGTGCAGCCCGTCAGCCTCAATCGCCAGGGCCAGATCCAGTCGATCATTGACAATGAAGTTGACGTGAGCCTCACGGGCGAGATGTCGAAGCTCTCGAGCATAAGGGAGGAGTTGCCCCATCGGACCGGTCTTGTTGCGGAGCTGGACCATCTTCCCGCCACCGGCGATGACGGCGCGCAAGATCTCCCTGAGATCCCGCCCCCCACTGATCGTCGAGTCAAGGATCGCGTAAACATCCAGCGGGAGACTCGTCATCAGCCAGCGTGCTGCGCGGATAGTCGGGGCCCGGGGCTCGGGGTCCGGGGCTCGCTCCAACTTCGGGAACCAGGGCTCGGGGTTTGCTCGATCAGCCTTTGCGGACCTCGGACCCCGGACCCCCGACCCCGAACCCCGGAGTGCGGTCCCCGGAACACGAACGCAGTGAGGCGACGCATATCGGCGCGGCGCTACAGCGAGCGTTCGAGCTGAGGGAGCGCGAAACCCCCGGCGACGAAGGCCGGATCGTGGAGAAGGCGCAAATGGAACGGGATCGTGGTCTTCACTCCGTCAACCACGAATTCGCCCAGCGCCCGTCGCATCCGCTCAATCGCCTCAGCTCGATCGCGGCCGTGGGCGATGAGCTTGGCCAGCAGCGAGTCATAATTCGGAGGCACCACGTACGACGGGAAGCAGTGGCTGTCAACGCGCACGCCGAAGCCGCCGGGCGGAATCCAGGTATGGATCGTTCCGGGGCTCGGCACAAAGCGCACCGGGTCTTCGGCGTTCACACGGCACTCGATCGCATGGCCGTTGATCCGGATGGCAGACTGATCATAGCCGAGCGGCTCGCCGGCGGCGATCCTGATCTGCTCACGCACAAGGTCGATTCCTGTCACCATCTCGGTCACCGGGTGCTCCACCTGGATCCTCGTGTTCATCTCGAGGAAGTAAAAACTGCCTGCTTCATCGACGAGAAACTCGATCGTGCCGGCGTTCTCGTAGTTGATGGCTCCAGCGAGCGCCAGGGCCGCTTCCGCCAAGCCATCGCGAGTCTTCCCTGAGATCGCCGGGGCGGGAGACTCCTCTAGCAGTTTCTGATAGCGACGCTGGATCGAGCAGTCGCGCTCGCCCAGATGAATGAGCCGGCCGTGTTTGTCCCCCAAGACCTGCACCTCGATGTGACGCGCGCCTTCAAGCAACTGCTCGAGATACAGCTCGCCTGAGCCGAAGGCCGCCACGGCCTCGGCCCGGCACATCGCCACCGCCTGGAGAAGGTCGTCGCGTGATCCGACGATGCGCATCCCGCGCCCGCCCCCTCCGGCACCCGCCTTGAGCATCACCGGGTAGCCCACAGCATCAGCGATCGCGAGCACCTGGGTCTCATCGTCAGGCAGCGCGCCCCGGCTTCCGGGGAGAAGGGGGACCCCGGCGCGCCGGGCACTCTCTCGCGCCTGGACTTTGTCACCCATCAGACGGATGGCCTCGACCGGGGGACCAATGAAGGTGATCCGGCAAGCTTGACAGATCTCAGCGAACCCCGAGTTCTCTGAAAGGAAGCCATAACCGGGGTGAATCGCCTCAGCATCCGTAATCTCGGCAGCCGCGATGATGCTGGGAATATTGAGGTAGCTCGAGGGGGCGTCGGCTGGACCAATACAGATCGATTCGTCAGCCAGCCGGACGGGGAGAGAGTGAGCGTCGACCTTCGAGTGAGCGATCACAGCCCGGATGCCGAGTTCACGGCAGCTCCGGAGGATCCTGAGCGCGATCTCACCCCGATTGGCGATGAGGAGTTTGTGGAACACGTTTCCTCCTTACAACACTATTATCCGCGGAGTGACACCCGCCACTGCCGCTCCAATTCAGCAAGCGGAAGGCCGTACACCAGGCTGAGCGCAGCGTCGATGGCCTCCCCCTGACCGACGCGCTCAAGGAGCTGCCGGATCGAGTGTACTCCGCCACGGGCCAACAAGTCACGCACCACCCAGAGCGCGAGCTGGTACCCCTGACGGGCCCGCTCCACATCACTCTCCTGAAACACCGCTTCCAACGAGGCCAGTGTGATCCCGGATTTGGCGCTCATCCCGGGTAAGAGCTGCATGCCTTCCTCGTGTTGAGCAAGCCCCTCGTGGAGCCATCGGGGCGCGCGGCCGCGCGTGGCAATATGGATCAACGCGTGAGTGTACTCGTGGGTCAGGAGTCGCTCAAGCGCGCGGGATCGACCATCGAGACTCCCGACAGGAAGGCGAATCTTCCCGTCAAAGAGGCCGCTCGCCCAGCGATGGGCGCCCGTGACCTCCTGGAAGCGCTCCTCGGGGTAGAGGATGACCGTGACTTTTTCAGGCGGATACACGGCCAGCTCTCCCCCCACCCGATCGTAGAGCTCCTCGAGGAGCTGCAGCACGACCCGCCGGATTTCAAGCTCGCGGACCCCCCGGTACTTCACGATGAAGTGACGGCTCTCGTCTCTCCAAAATCCAGATTCTGCCTGCCGCTCTCGCTCGAGCTTGGCGAGGAGTGCGCCGGCCTCTGAGTGATTCGGCTCGTGTTCGAGAAGCTTGCGGAGCAGCGTGATCGCGCGGTCGGTCTGGTCCCTCTGATCGTAGAGCTTTGCGAGCAGCAGGGTGGCTTCCGCGTCGGGCCGCGAATGGACCACGGCCTCCAGTGGCTCCAGCGCCTCTTCCGGACGGCCGGCGTGAATCGCGGAGAGCCCAATGCCTTTGAGAAGGGGCTCGGACTCAGGGGCCTGGCGAAGCCCTTGGCGGAAGAGCGCGTTCGCTTCTTCGGGACGGCCGGCCCGGAGCATCTGCCATCCCCACCCTTCAAAGCATCGAGCCAGATTCAGACGAAGCGTGGAGTTGGATTGGTCGCGCTCGAACGCATCAGCGAACCGCTGACAGGCTTCGGCGTACTGCCCGATGCTGTAGAGCTTGATCCCGTCTTCGGTCAGAGCCACGACCTCCGGAGCGCCGGCATCCCTGCTCGGGGCGACGACACGGGGATCTTGGCGACGAAGCTCGACTGCCGGCGGGCGGTTGGTCGACGTGACGTCTGGCTGCCAGAGAAACCATGCCGCGCTGAGTCCGACGCAGACTGTGATCAGACCGGCTTCCAGCAGCCCGATCCGAGCCCTCCCGGCACTCACCCAATCGTGAAACCGGGGGGCTTGGGGGGAGACAATTCGCTTGAGTCGCTGACAGAGTGTCATGGATTTCGTAAACGCTGGGCGCGGCGCTAGGCGGGCTCGACCAGAAACAGTGGTTGGCCGTACTCCACGGGCTGACTGTTCTCGACGAAAATCTTGACAATGCGTCCGCCAATCTTGGCCTCGATCTCATTCATCAGCTTCATCGCTTCAATGACGCAGAGTGTTTGCCCTTCCTTGACCAGGTCCCCTTCCTTGACAAAGGGGGGAGCGTCGGGGGCGGGGGCGCGATAGAAGGTCCCCACCATCGGAGCTTCAATCGTGTGGAGCCCGGATGTTGCGTGCTCGACCACCTCGAGTGCTCCAGCGGACGGAGCGGACGAGGTGAGAGAACCCGACGGGGTACTGCTTGCCTGAGGGTGGTCACGCCTGAGCCGAATCCTCACCCCGCCGCGCTCCACCTCGATCTCAGTGAGGCCGAAAGAGTTCATCAGCTCGACAAGGGAGCGCACCTCCTCGAGCGCCGGCACAATTCGGTCGATCGGTTTCCCGCGGGGTGGCACTTTCCTCGCCTCTGACCCTTAAGCTGGTTCGTTCACGAGCATCGCGTTGGAGATGTCGGATCTCAGATGGTTCGAACTCCCGACATCAGAGATCTGAGATCCGTGATCCGAATTAACCGACATCAGACAACCGAGATCTGACATCCATTCTGAGATCTGACATCCTACCCCTCTGACGCTACGCGGCTGATGTACTCGCCGGTTCGGGTGTCGATCCTCAAGAGATCGCCCTCATTGATGAAGAGGGGAACACTGACCTGGGCCCCGGTCTCGAGCCATGCGGGCTTGCTTCCACCGGTGGCGGTGTCACCCCTCACCCCCGGATCGGTCTTCGCGACCCGGAGCTCGACGAAGTTCGGGAGCTCGACGCCGATAGGGCTTCCATCCACGAAGAGAATATCCACCTCGATGTTCTCTTTGAGGAAGTCCTTAGAATCCCCGACTTCGTCCTCCGAGAGCGCAAGCTGGTCGTAGGTCTCAAGATCCATGAAGTGGAAGCGGTCATCCTTGTACAGGAACTGCATCGACCGCTCCTCATAGTTCAGCTGTGGGACCTTCTCCTCTGCCCGAAAGGTCTTGTCGACCACGGTACCCAGCTTCAAGTGTTTCAGCTTGGTCCGCACAAACGCGCCGCCCTTTCCGGGCTTGACGTGCTGGAAATCGACGATCTGGTATGGAGCGCCGTCCAGCTCAATCTTCATCCCTTTGCGGAAGTCGTTCGTCGATACCTGCATAGACCGCTATCGTCTCCGTTGAGCCTTCATGCTGAGGGCGTCGTCCAAGCGCCGGCGCGCCTCTGCGTGACGCGGGTCTTTTCGAAGAATCCGAGCGAATACGGTGATGGCTTCATCCACGCACCCTTGCCGAAGGCAGATCGTCCCAAACGTCATCGTGATGAACGTATCATCTGCCAAGAGACGCGCAAGCGGCGCGGTGCTTCCTTCCCCGGGCGTGTTTGTGAACGCTTCCAGCAGCGCGCGCGCCTCCTTATTCCCCCGATCGAGCGCAAGCACCTGTTCCAGATGGTAGAGCGCCTTCTCTAGATTGCCAGAGCTTCGATAAATATCAGCGAGCGCCTGATGGGCCTGTACATTGTCCGGGGCCAGGGCGACCATGGCCTTGAACTCAGCCTCCGCCCCGTCCGGGTCCCCGTTCGCTAAGAGCGCCTTCGCGAGGATGAGGCGCGCAGTCTCATATCGGGGGTAGCGCGCGAGCCCCTCCCGACAGAGCGCGATGGCCTCTTGATGGCGTCCAGCCTTCCGATAGAGATCGGCGAGAGGGGCAAAGGCCAAGGAGGTGGGGTCCTTAGCGAACCGCGCCTCATACCGGCGGATACTGCTCGCGAGCACCGAGTCTGTCTCGCTCGTCTGTAACGGCTCGGCCATCGCCCCTCCTTTATACGGGCTTCGCCCTCGATCTGTCAACCCAGGCTGCTGAATCACGCCACTCTGCGGCGTTACTGAGCGCGGAGATCGTGAAGCACTTCGAGTACGAGGTTTCCGGGCACGTCATACACCAGCCGGGCCTCTCCAATCTTCGGCACCAGTATAAAGGGCACCACGCCCTCCCGAGCCTTCTTGTCTCGCTTGAGCGCTTCCACGATGATGTGAGGATCGAGCCGTGTGAACGAGGTGGGGAGTCCCAGTGAATGGAGCAGGTTCGCCTGACGCTCCACGGTCTCGAGATCGGCGAGACCCAGGCGGCCAGCGATCCTGGCAGCAGCCGCAATTCCGATGGAGACGGCTTCACCATGGAGCCATCGCTGGTAGTTCGTGACCGCCTCGAGCGCGTGGCCGACAGTATGCCCGTAGTTCAAGAGCGCTCGAAGCCCTCCTTCTTCTTCCTCGTCGGCTTCGACGATCTTCGCTTTGAGACGACAAGAGCCGGCGATCACCTCCTCGAGGACCGGGAGGTCTTTGGCGAGGATCGCCTCTCTCTGCCTTTCCAGACCATGAAAGTAGTTGGCATCGAGGCTGATCCCGTGCTTGACCACCTCGACCAAGCCCGAACGATACTCCCGGTCCGGAAGTGTTTGAAGCAGAGCCGGATCGATCAGGACCAAACGGGGCTGGTGAAATGCGCCGATCAGGTTCTTGGCCTTTGCATGGTTGATCGCCGCTTTGCCGCCGATGCTGGCATCGACCTGCGCCAGGATCGTGGTGGGGACCTGAACAAAGGCGATCCCGCGCATATACGTGGCGGCCACAAAGCCAGCGAGGTCCCCCACCGCGCCACCGCCGAGCGCAACGATTGTAGACCCGCGATCCAGTCCGGCGTCGAGGCAGGCCGACCACGCGCGCTCGGCCCATAAAAGCTGCTTGGCGTCCTCCCCGGAAGGAAGCTCGATTCTGGTCAGCGTGAACTCTCGCAAGCTCGACTCGACTGTTTTTCCGTGGAGACGCCAGACAATCGGCTCGGTCATGCAGGCGACCTTACTGCCAATCCCAAGCCGCCGAAGATGCCCCCCGAGGCTGGCAAGGCCGCCGACCTCGATCAGGATCGAATAGGAACGTTTCCCGAGATTAACGTGAACCTCTTTCATGGAAGGTTTAGCAGTGTGGGTGTTACCGGCGGCGCCGTGTCAAATGACGAGCATCGCAAGGCCCGAGGCCATAGGCCGCGTTAGCGCGGCCGTGAAGAACGATCCTCGACCGGAGCCGTACACGCAGTTGTACGTTGAGGATCGCCGACGACCGAGAACGAAGTGAGGCGAAGTCAGTTGGCACAGCGCTACCAGCTTTTGAGATATTCTTGGTAAGAGTCGTAGTTCCGGCGGATCTCCGCCAGGCTGTCGCCGCCGAACTTTTCCAGAAACGCGCGACAGAGCTCGATGGCGAGCATGGCTTCACCGACCACTCCCGCGGCTGGAACCGCGCAGACATCGCTCCGCTCCACGACCGCTTCGACGGCCTCCTTGGTTTTGACGTCTACAGAGCGAAGTGGGCTCATCAGCGTGGAGAGCGGCTTCATCGCAACCCGTACGACAACGGGTTGACCGTTGGTGACCCCGCCCTCGAGCCCACCGGCGTTATTCGTGGTCCGTGAAAAGCCGCCACTCTCGGCGTAGAGGATCTCGTCGTGGACCTCTGAGCCGGGCCGGCGGGCGGCTTCGAAGCCCTGACCGATCTCCACACCCTTCATGGCATGGATCGAAAGCATGGCCTGCCCGATGCGCCCGTCGAGCTTGCGGTCCCATTGAACGTACGAGCCGAGCCCGACCGGCACTCCTGTGGCGACCAGCTCGAAGACACCACCGAGTGTGTCCCCCTTCTCCTTCGCTCGATCGATTGCGGCGATGATCTCAGCCTCGACTTCTGGATCAGCGCAGCGGACCTCAGAGAGCTCGGCTCGCCGCCTGATCTCCTCCCAAGGAATCAACGGGATCCGCACGCGGATCCCGATCACATGACTCAGGACCTCGATCCCGAACTCTGCGAGGAGCCGCTTCGCCACCCCTCCCACCGCGACCCGGGCCGTGGTCTCTCGGGCGCTCGACCGCTCGAGCACGTTCCGGATATCGCGATGGTTGTACTTCATGGCGCCGACCAGATCCGCATGCCCTGGACGAGGCTTAGTGACTTGCTTGGAGGGACCGCTCTCCCCCTCGATGGGGGCCACGCTCATGGCGGACTTCCAATTCTCCCAGTCACGATTCTGAATGACGAGCGTGAGAGGGCTCCCGAGCGTGAGCCCCCAACGGACTCCTGATGTGATGTGGACCTGGTCGCGCTCGATCTTCATCCGGCCGCCGCGGCCATATCCCTTCTGGCGCCGGGCCAGGTCTTCGTTGACCTCTTCGGCTCTTAGGGGAAGACCGGCGGGCAGACCTTCGATGATAGCGGTAAGGGCTTCTCCGTGGGATTCGCCGGCGGTAAGGAAGCGGTAGGAAACACTCATTGCCCCCTGGATTTTAGCACCGTGGGGGTAATGATGACAATCAGCTCGGTTGAATCATCATCGACAGTCCGATCCTTGAACAGCCAGCCGAGCACAGGGATATTACCGAGGAACGGCACTTTACGGGTGTTACTTATGTCGGTCTCGTTAATCACCCCTCCGATGACAAGACGCTCACCCTCTTTCACCAACACCTCAGTTTCCGCTTTTCGCTTGTCAATCGCAGGGGGATTCCCCGCACTTCCGAGATCGACGATCGCACCTCTGGCATTGTTCTCCACCATGACCTTCATTTTTATCTTGGTAACGCCATTCTCGAGGATCACGCTCGGCGTCACCTCGAGCTTCAGCAAGGCTTCCTTGAACTGAATCTGGGTACCCGCCGAGCTGACTGTCGCATACGGAATTTCTTCACCCAAGGACATCGTGGCCTTGGCGTTCTCGACAGTGACAATCTGTGGTTGAGCCAGTGTCCTCGTCTTTCCCTGGAATTCGAGAGCTTGGAGCGCCAGGTTGATGTTAAAGCGGTTCCCCACAAGGCCGAAGATCAGTCCTGCCGCAGGACCACCTAGAGGACCTGCTAAAGATGAGATTGGGAGGTTGATCAGGTTCCCACCAGAGGGGAGCCCGGTTGCTGCAAGGACCGGGAGGGCTGAGGTGAGAGTGAGATTTGGATTGGCAATGTTCACTCCTGACACACCTGTAGTCCCAGCAGGAGTTGTAGCACCGCCCGCCCCAAGAAGAGTACTCTTCCCATTCCCAGTATCCTGAGCAAATGCGCCTCCCCACTGGATACCCAACGCTTCGAGTGCTCTCCGTCTTACGATCTCCATCCGAGCCTCGATCTGCACCTGAGGGAGCTGGATGTCGATCTTCTCTTTCACGAGCTTCTTGATCCGCTCGATGTCCGCCTCGTAGTGGCGGATAAAGATGGAGTTGGTCGGCTTGTGGGCTCGAATCGTAATTCCCTTGGCGAGGACCTCAGGAGCCGGGAGTGGCGCGGGTTGGGGAGCGCCCGGAGGTCCGAAAAGCGACGAGAATGGAGGTGTAGCTCCAAGACCACCAGGAGGCCCATACGCAGCCTGTGGGGCGGCGCCGGATTCCGAAAGCCCGAGGATCCCAAGAAGGGTCTTCGTAGTCTCCTCAGCATCAGCGTACGCCAAGCGGATCGTCTCTTCCTTGAGCGGTCCACGCGCCTTCGCTTCCTCCACTGCGACGATCGCCGCCTGCTTCTTCGTCATCGCCTCCGCCTCTTTCAGCTCGGCCTCGGCTTTCTTGGTTCGCCCCTCGGTTTCGGCCTTGATCTTCGCGTCGTCCGCCTTGGCCTTAGCCTCCTGCTCCTTGATGACCCGCTCGGTCGTAACCACCCGGAGCACGTTGTCTTTTTCGATCTTCTGGAGACCATGAGACTCCAGCACGGTATCGAGGGCGAGCTCCCACGGAACGTTCTTGAGTGAGATGGTGATCTTCCCCTTCACATCCTCGCCGGCAACAACGTTCTTCCCGCTCTCAGCAGCCAAAATTCGAAGGATGTTCTGGATATCCGCGTCTTTGAAATCCAGAGAGATCAGGCGGCCTCCCTCGGCTTGCGCCGGGGGAGTCGTCGGAGCGGCTTGTTGAGCGGTCCGAGCTCGTGCGGGAGCGCCCTGCGTCTGGGCAGTGCGGGGCTTCCGCGCTGCAGGTTCTTTCGCTTGAGCCACAATAACGGGAGGCCCAGCACTTTTGGGTTTCGCTTCAATCGTTGGAGGCGCGCTCTCCGTAGACGGAGACTCAAGATTCTTGGCCGCGACAATCGGAGCCTCTTCCCGACGTGGTGGCAACTGCCCTGGTCTTCCAGCGGTGGCCTCTGAGGGTGCTTCAGCAACGGCTCTTGTCTCCTGGGCTGTGGTCGCAGGCGTGGCAGGAGAACTCCCCTCCTCTGGCGGAGCCGCGGCGAGGGGAGGCGGGGTTCCGCTCGATGGCTGACTGGCGAGCGGCTCGGTCAGCCCGATAAGAATAACTAGTCCCTCAGCGCTCTCACGGATTTGGTACGGAGCCGGGCGGTCGAACTCAAGGACCAGACGGGCGATGTCATTTCTGAACTGGCTTCCCCTCACCTGGCGAAGCGGCCCGTTCCCCACGGTCAACGGCTCCTTGCGCCATCCGTATTGACCATTGCGCAGGTCGATCACCAGTCGCGGGGGGTTGTCGATCATCATGTGGGTGTACGCAGGCGCCCCAGAGGTCTTGAGGGTCACCTGAACACTTTCTCCGCTGGATTCGACCGACACGTTCTGGAGGCGAACAACCGATGCTCCGGAAGGCCCCTCTCCTCCCGCCTGGGCGATCAAGCCCAGCGTCAGGCAGATACTCATTAGCCATGTCCATCGTTTCATCGGAGGTTCACCTCCCTTATTCGGTTCTGAGTCTCAAGACGAACGGCCCGCGGCGGCCCAGTTCAAAGGTCACGCTGTCACGGCCGATCTCTGTTACTTTCCCATCGCCAACCACATCGCCTGGCTTCACGATGTAGCCAAGTCCGTCCGGGGTCTCCACCAGTGCAAGCGGCCCCTGACGCCCCTGAATCACTCCGACCAGCTTGATAGAAGCCACGGTCAATCCCTTTGATTCCCCACTGTCCCTCCCCGCCAGCGACCGGAACGGATCTGGCCGGCCTTTCGCCTCGTACGCGATCGGCGGGAGAGGTTTGACCTCCGGCACCTTTGGAAGCGCCGGGAGCGAAGTGGAGGCCGGCGCTTTCTTTCCGACGCTTGCGCCCGCAGGAGCCGCCGGAGGCGTCTGAGGGGAGGCTTCAGGTAGATTCACGGGCTTCGGCGCAGGAGGTGGACTTCCGCCGCACCCACCGGCGACCACAAGAGCAAGCGCGAGAGTTCCCCAGCGCCACATCTTATCTCCCACCGGGCTGAGCTCCTTTGGATGGCTCAGGAAGAGGCGCGCCCTCGGGGCGGAAAAGGTAGGTTGCGAGTGTGACATCGGCTCGAATTGAGCCGGATCCTTTCTCGTTTCCTTGAAGCTTCATCTCCTTCATTGAAACCAGCCGAGGCAGCCGGCTCATCCGCTCGAAAAATGTGCCGAGCTGGTGATACCCGGTCTCGGCCGAGAGCGTGATCGGCACTTCGGCGTACACGTCCTCTTGCTTCACCTCTTTCGGCTGGAAGAGAACAACTGTCAGTCCCGACTGGTGGGCAAGGTTCGTAAGCTGGCGGTACAGCCCAGGCATCTCCTTTTCATTCGGAAGCTTCTCCTGTGCGGAGGCCAGGCGCGCGCGCAGCTGGGCCGCTTCCGCTCGGAATCTCGACAGGTTCGCTGCGAGCGCCCGGTTCTGGCTGAGCTCCGCCTCAAGCTTGTCCAGTTCACCCCGGAGAGTGTCGACCTGGATCATCTTTGGCTGGAGCATGAAGAAGTAGCCTCCGACCAAAACAATAAGGAGGAAGAATATCCCCAAGATGAGCTTCTGAGACCGAGGGGCTTGGGTAATAAATTCGAGTGCCATGGCTATGGCTCAAACCTCGTGACGACTTCAAACGTCACCAGCCGAGGTGTTTTCGACGTGTCCTGCCTGGAGACCAAGATATCCACATCTTTGAAGCGGCCAGAGCGCCTCAGATTCGACATCAGGTCTGCCACCGCAGTCGTTGAGAATGCTGTGCCGACCAGTTTCACCTGATTCTGCCGTTCCTCAACCAGGGTGAGCCAGAGATCCTGGGGGATGGCATCGACCATGGCATCCATTAAATAGACCGGTCGAGCCTGCCCCTGGGCGAGCAGCTCGATGGTGGCAAGACGTCGCTCAAGGTCTTCTTTCTCCTGTTTGAAGCGTTGCCCTTCCGCGATGACCGCCTTCAGGGTGACGAGTTCAGCTCGTCCCTTATCAATGTCTGCCTGGAGACGAGACGCTTCCCGGCTCAGCAGCGTCCACCACCCCCCGATGCCAACAACGGCTGCGGCAATCAGGAGTCCAAAAATAATCCCGAATGGGGGGGCCCCAACCGAGATCGAGACCCGCTGCCGCGTCTTGGGAGGAAGGAGATTGATCCGAATCATCGCTTGTCGCCTGGCTGTCTAAGGGCCAAGCCCACCGCGATCGCGGCCTGCGGGCCGGCGGAATATAGCGCGTCAGCCGGGAAACGTTGGGGATTGAACTGGATGTTCTGGAAGGGGCGGGCGATCTCGGCAGGGATCCCCCAGCTCGATGCGAGGAAGGCGTCGATCCCCTGGATCTTGGCGCACCCACCCGAGAGGACGATGCGGTCGATTCGTTCGGCCTCCGCTGTGGAGGCGAAGTAGTCGAAGGTCCGTTGGATCTCGAGTGAAAGCTCTCTTGAGACCGATTCAAGGATGGGAACTAGATCATCCCAGTCGACTCCCACCCCCTTCTGGCCACGTTTTGCCATCTCAGCGCGCTCAAACGGAAGGTTGAGCCGCTGGGCAATCGCTTCGGTATAGTGATTCCCTCCGAACGCGATATCTCGGGCAAACACCGAGACCCCGCGCCTCAGGACATTGGTCTTCATCACGGACGCCCCCATATCAATCAAAGCCACCACTTCGTTGGCCATCTCGGGGTGGTTCAATTCGAACTGGTTCTCCAATGCAAAGGCGTCCACGTCCACCACCACAGGGTTGAGATCAGCCTCCTGGATGACGGTAAGGTACTCATTGACTTTGGCTTTCTTCACCACAGCAAGGACGACCTCCATGCCGCCGCTGTCGCCGCCCCCCGAGTCCATGACCTGGTAATCCATGTAGACGTCGTCAATAGCGAAGGGAATGTGATGTTCTGCTTCCAACTGTATGGATTCAGCCAGCTCCTTCGCGCTCACCTTTGGGAGCCGGATTTTCTTGGTGATCACCGAATGCCCTGAGACCCCAATGACCGCGTCCTTGGTCGAGAGCTGGGCCTTCTTCACAGCCTCCCGAATACCGTCCACAACGGTGCCCGGCTCTCGAATGGTTCCTTCTCTGATCGTGTCAGGGGGGAGCTCGACCATCCCAAAAGCCATGAGCTCATATCCCGAGTTGGATGGCCGAAGTTGGACTGCCTTGATGGCCGATGAGCCCAGGTCCAGACCGAAGACATCCCGTTTCCTTCCAAAGAGTCCCATTAGCCCATCACTCCCTCGTGGACACCCATCGTCGCACTCGAACAGTCTGGGCATTTTCTTCGCTCAGGCTGCCAAAAAAGGCCCCCTGTTCTCGGACGGAACGGTGGGGGTTCGTTCTAGTCATGTTAATGTCGCGCGGAGAAGCGTTACAGGCGATAGAGGCACCGGAGAGCACCAATCTCCCTCTCCGGCTGATACCATTCGCCCATGCCCTCCATGCCCAGCGGGGGAGTGTCTTGGGAGCCAGGGCAATGCCACTGGCAAGGAAATGCAAACTTTGCTGGATTATAGCGAGTTCTGATTTTTTCTGTCAATTGTTTCATTTGAGGTGTGAATTTATGCCCGGGGGTAATCGTCCCTCGCGTTCACACTATTTTGAGGAGAAAGGTTCATCTCCTTCACTTTCTCGGCCTCCACCACGACTTTGAGCCTCCAGATCGGCGGTCCGTCAATTCGGTTCGTCAGAGCATATGTGCCCGGCGTAATACCGATGAACCGATAATGTCCCGCACTATCAGTGTGGACCTCGTAAATTTGACCGAGACTCGATCCCTCAAACCCTTTCAGGAAGAGCTGTTGACGAGCCATCGGCTTTTCTCCTTTTGAGCGTCCCCATCTGACAGATCCACTCAACGACCCCGCAGGCGACTTGTTGATAAGAAGTTGAGTGCTCACCAACTCTCGATCGGGCTCAGCTAAGCTAGCCGCATGACTCTGGTAAGTCGAGGACATCAGTGACCCACTGGCCACCGGGAAAAGAGTGGCGAGTCCGACAAAGCCCACCGTAATGATGGTGAAGGTCATCATTACTTCAACCTCTGCGGCCAGTGCTCCCGCTTCGCGTTGTACTCTTCTGAGAATCCTTCTCATAGACCCAACCTCAGTGTGACGCTTTTTTTATAGAACACAATGAGTTGCAAGCAAAACCGGTACCACGGTTCGAACGTCAAACCGCCGGGTTGTTTTCGATGTAAAATATCTTACAAATCAGAGGTTTGCTTGTTATAACAACGGTGTAGAAGCTATGGAGGTATGTGACGCGGTTGTTCTTAATTCTGGCTGCCCTGACGAGTTTGGTCAGGGATCAGCACATGCCTCAAACTCTACCGATCCTTTTTAGAGAAATCGCCCCCGTTCGCGGTGCTGTTCTCTTTGGTCAGGGCAATCGTAGTCTCTTGATCTGGATTCACTCGAACGGCAACACTCCAGAGTGGCGTGGGACCGGCGTAAAACGCCCGCAGACGGTAAGTTCCCGCCGAGAGTCCTTCAAACCGGAAGCGCCCCTCTTTGTCCGTCACTTGCCAGGCAAGTCTCTTCCCAGGTCGATCCAAGTCGTAAAGCTCTACGCTTCGGCCGGCGATGATCTCTATCCTCCCATCATGCAACCGCCAACTCACCTGACCGGAAAGAACTCCTTCACTGTGTTGGGCATCGACCGCGTTCGCCGTTCCAGATTCTTCGACGGTGCCGGAGACGGATTCCGGATCTGCTTGAGTCTCAGTCGAGCGCACGTGTGGTACCAGACCGCGTGCCATGAGCCACTTCCTGGCGGCCTCAGCCTCCTGTCCTTGGTTTTGGGCAAGCACGAGAACCCGCTCAAAGGCCCTCTCGGCCTCGCTTACACTGCCAAGGTGGCTCAATGTGACTCCCAAACGGTAGTAGAGCCCGGCATCGCGCGGGGATCTCGCAATTGCCTGCTGATAGGCATCGCGCGCGTCCTCGAACCGATCTTGGCCCAACGCTGCATCTCCGGCCTTTCGGAAGGCCAACGCCGAAGCTGCTTCGGTTTGCTCTCCCTGAATAGGTTTCGAATTCTCGCCGCATCCCGCGAGTGAGAAGACCGCGACAAGGACGAGTAAGAACATCATCGCTCATTGACGGATTTGACGCCACGACCCCGCCTTTACGTAGTACCACAGCGAATTCAAGGGTGGGGTTGTCGCGGCGGCAAGATTGAAATTGACTCGCGCGTTCCCGGTGACATCAGCTTCAGTATCAACCGTCGCCTCAGAGAGACCGACCACAGCTCCGAGAATGCCGGAGCCACCACCCATGCCGCGAAGCTCCAACGTGCCGAACGCGTAGACCAGCCCCTGGATACTGATGTTCCCTCCCACGCGGACATCGCCTTGGACAATGAGCCAGGTCGTTGAAGGGCTATGGGTCCCCGTGACGTTTACGCTGACTTTATTGTCGGGAGTGATAGGGCCGCCGTCAGTGGTGTCCACAAACACTACGCCGTTAGGAAGCGCCCCAAAGGCTTGACTCGAGTTGAAATAACATCCATTGGCTCCACCGCAATTCGTATTCTGCTTCGCCATCGCCTTGAGGATTGCTAGCTGCTCCGATGTTAAGGTGTGGCCGGGCTGATCAAAGTAGTTCGGGTCCGACCTTCCGTCATTGGTGCCCGGGGCGTCGATGGCGTCCATGTAGTTGTAGGGGGTTCCGACGACATCCGCCGAACCGCCAATGTCAACTTCCCCGGTCGCGTAGATTCCTGGCACGTCAGGACCCGTCGGATCGTTTCCGTTGATATCTGGAGTCCCCCTGAGTCTCACATCGTTTTTCACGCTCAGTGCCGCAGGGAAGTTTCCTGGTGGCAAGATAAACGGGTAGATGATTGTTGAAACGACCGTTGTCCCGTTGCCCACTGTGCCGGTCGAGACAAGGCGGACCTGATTCGGCTCATTAGGCGGGTTGGGAAGCGCCGTGTAAGCCACTCCTGCCTCATTGACACTTGCGATCGTGACCGCAAATGTGCCTCCTCCAAGAGGTACATTGCTCCAACGAATCCGCGTGGCATTCGTTGCCGGTACGGGAGGGGTTGGCGACCAGTCGGTAACAGCATCGTCAGCCGCTCCCGCCGCGCTCGAGTACTGAACCCCAAGACCATTGAACGCCTGCTGCCAGTTGGGCGGGTTCGGTGCGACAGGGGGAACCGTGTTCGTAGCGACCTGGATTCTGGTCTGTTCGAGCCCGCCGTCCGCAATGGACAGCGCCTGCTTCGACAGGGTGAAGTTGACGCTGATCTGAGGCTCTGTGATCGCGAGGCCCGCAAAGAGCGCCCCGAGCGAGGCGAGAATCGCAAGGACCAGCATGGCGAGTGGCAGGGCTATACCCTGTTCATCGCGTGACACGGCTGACGGCGTCCACTCATGGATACGAGTCATAGAATTGTCCTCATGGAATTGGAGCGTTTCGAAGCCTGACCTGAGTCGTGAAGGTCGCTGGCGTCGAAAACGACGCGATGGTTTGCGTCGTTGTCGGTAGGACTGTTAATTGAATCGTTATAGATCGGACTGATGCGATGGTCGCCGTGGGAGCGTTACTGCTATCCAGGTAGGTAAAGGTTAATGTCTGTGCGCCGTCAATCAGCGGTTCGTCCACGCCCCCCGCGCTCCGGCGGAGAGCACCTCCAGCCACGTAGTAACGAACAGTCTCACTCGGGTCCAGCACTCCATCACCGTCCAAGTCCGTGGTAAAGGTTACATCAGCCGCGGCCATTGCGGTGAGCCCTTGGAAGTTCCCTGAGAAGAGGGGATCGTACCCTGCTCCTCGAAGCTCACCGGCAACTCGTTCAAGCGCAATACGGCCGTTCTCTTGTACTTCGGCGCGTGAAGTGCCGGCTGCATAGGAATTCTGGCTCACCTGATAGATTCCGAAAATCGCGAGAGCCAGCATGCCGGTCAGGACGAGTCCGACGAGGAGGTCTACGAGAGTGAATCCTCCTTGAGAGCGCGCGCGGGACAAGTGACCAAGGCCGTTCAATTGCCAACCACTGAGGTGAGTTGAACGTTGACCCCATTCGGCAGGGCGACCGTGACTGTGACTTGCTTGAGGTTCGGATTCCCACCAACAAGCGTCACTTGGGTTGTTCGGGTATAACCAGACATCATCTCAGGGGGCTGTGGGCCCACGGGGAGAAGTGTCCAGTTGGTGACCGCGTCGTTCTTCGCTTGCTCCATTCGCTGCTCAGCCAGAAGCGCGGCAGTCGTTCGCTGATTCGCAGAGGAGATCGACTGATTCGAAACCGGGAACACTCCGGCGAGCGCGACCAACGCAACGGTGATGATGAACGAGGCAACAAGAACTTCCGCGGCCGAGAATCCTGACTGGCGCTGTTCAGCCTGCAAGGGAAAATTCATCGTCTTTCCCTCTCGGTTCACATCGCCACTGTGGCCCGCCAACCCAAACTCGGTGGCGGGAAGCACGCCCCCCCACAGCGTGTAACTAACGTCTATAACTGCAAAACAAGTACCATGAATTGCTGCTTGTGCAGATTTGGGGACGGCGAGAAAACGCCGCCGAAGCAAAACAAATCGCGCAACGAATCAGCGAGTTATTCTGCTCAAAAAAGGTTCAACAGGATAGAGACGAGACAGGGAATTCTCAGATGCCAGTTCTTACCACTCAATCGTGTCACGCGGTGTCACACCAAGTGCCAAAAGTGGCTTACGAGCTGATGAGGCTCCACGAGACCACCCACGGCGCGATCCGAAACGGAGTTCGAAGTGGTCCCTCCAGTCTGACCACGACCTCGTCACGAACTCGGACCTCACCTTGGGAAACCGCGCTTCCGATCAGGCTGGCCGTCCCACCGAGTTCGACGACTTCATTCGCGATCAGAAGACCGGTGAGCGTTGCTTGCCCGCCGGCAGTGATCATCCGCCCTCCGGCAATCAGCAGATCCTGAACGGCCGGAGTCATCACTGCTCCACCGTTGATGGTGATCTCTTCCCCGGCGATCAATGTGGTCTTCCACGGGAGGGCAAGAGTCCCAGGAGAACCGTCAATCGAAATCTTTTTCAGAGCAAAGTAGACTCCATTCTGAAGATCCCCGGATCTATTCCGCCACTCGCCGGGCCCCACCAACTCCCACCCGAGCCACCCGGAGGGATGAATGATGCCTGTCTTCACTTCTAAGATATCGGCATCGCCAAGAATAAAATCCGCGAGCGGTCGAAGCGCTGTGAGATCAAGCTGGGGGATCTCGCGCCGCGGAAATCCAGCCCCTTGCTTTCCGCCAATGGTCGCGCCTCCACCGGCAAAGCTTCCTGATGCAGTGGCATCGTGTCCAATCGTCCCGCCGGTGATGTCGAGAACGAGGTTGCTGTGAACGCTCCCGAGCTCTCCTTGGACGCGTGAATTTCCCCTGATCACGACCGCGCGTTCGGCGAGCAGCGCCACGCTAGGGATGAAGCGGGTGGTCACCACGGCTCGCAGCAGCCGTTGAGCATTCCCGCTTCCCTGCCCGGTTGATTCAAGGAGGATTGCATCGGGCCCGTTCGCGCGGTAGCTGACGCTATAGCTCCCGAATCCCCCAAGGCGCTCGCGGTTGAACAAGAAGGTAATATCCGGTCGAGCGGCGGAGATCATGGATGGGGCAGCAATCATCTGCGCCATCGCTCGCTCAAAGCCGGCTTCGGCAAGATAGGCGGCTTGGTTGCCTCGAAGAAAGTTCGCACTAATCAGCGATTCACTGCTCCCTAGGCTGAGAAGAAGGACAAGGAGCGATGCGAGCACCATCAGGATCAATAGCGTGAGAATAAGGACACTCCCTGTTTCCTTTCTGAGCCTCCAAGAAGCTTGCGCGCAACGGGGCACGATAGTCCCTCAGTGCTGAAGCAAATTTCTCGGACGAACAGAGGACTCGATTGTTCGGGCGATTGATGAACCTCCCGAGGGGACGAGCACCGTCAATTTCACCGTGATCTGGCGGATTGCATCTCGGTCCGCCTGGCTCGCCGGAATGAATGAACGTGGCGGGTCGCCGCCATCCCAATACGTCAGGGTGAAGGATTGGACGTGGCTGGCGAACGGCTGCGCTCCGCTTCCCCCCACGGTTCGGCGAAGTACCCCAGTCGCATCGAGGGAGTACGTGACCGTCTCAACAGAACGGACACTACTGCCTGCAGGGTAACGGGTAGAAAGACCGGCCGCCAGCGTGAGGGTCCGGCCCGCCACGGCAGCGATCACCCGATTCTCCTGAACCGCTCCATCAGCGATCTGCAGGAACTCCCCTGGGAAGTCATTGTCGTCGTCATGAACAGAGAAGCCGCGGCCACTGCTCAGAAGTAGGAGAGTAGCTCCATGAGGGGCATCAGCGGCAAGTGTGGCATCGAACCCGCGTGAGTCCAGCGTGTCCCCATTGATATCACCAAGGAAGGTGATGGTCGTTGAAGACGCGACCAGGATAACCCCCTGGGATCTGGTCCAGCCCGCCCCGGCCATTCTGAGGTCCGAGGCGATGCGCTCCAGGGCGGTTCTGGCAAAGAGGAGCGCTTCTTCACCAGCGCTCGCGATTCCGTACTGGCGTTGCGAGATCTCGTACACGCCAAAGACCGCGCCCATAAGAAGTCCCACGAGAGCAGTTACCACAAGGAGCTCGGCCAGGGTGTAGCCGGCGTCGGGTTTCTGGAGTCCCACCAACAGCACCTCTGGAGCGATCCGACAGGTCAACGAAGGGAACAAAACTCGAAGGCGACTTACCCTAGCTCCGGCGCTGGCGGGTTGTCAACGGAAAAGTTCTTACGTGAGTACGAGCTGCTCGACCCGTCCGTGAGTCTCAATCAGCAGGGCGGCGCCTGCTGGTTCGGTCAAGCAGGCTTGCGGGAACCAGGGCGGCCTCGCCGAAGCGCTTGGCGAGTTGATCCGCGGCTCGCGCCACGCGGTCACGTTGCGCTGAACGCGACGCGAAGAGGGAGAGCTGATCGGAGACTCCGCGGTTGAGTCCGGAGACGGAGAGACCGATGAGCCGAACCGGGAGAACCCGGTCAATCTGTTCCAACAAGCCGAACGCGCGTTTGAAGATCTCGATCCCATCCTGGGTGGCCTCGCCTGTGACGCGGCGCGTAAGCGTCTGGAAATCGGCGAACCGAAGCTTCAACGTCACAGTGCGCCCCCAATACCCGTCGGCCCTGAGCTCTCGCGCGACCCGCTCCGATTGATGGAGGAGCGTGCGACGAAGCCTATTCAGATCTTGCGTGTCCCGAGAGAATGTCTCTTCGGCCCCCATTGATTTCGGGGCGCGACACGGTTCAACCGGCCGGTCGTCCCGCCCGCGCGCAAGCTCGTGAAGCAGCCCCCCGCTCTTTCCGAACCCGTGCTCGAGTACGTGACGCGGCGTCCGCGCCAGTCGACCGATGGTGTCAATCCCCATCTTCTTGAGCTCTGCCTCAACAATAGTTCCGACCCCCCACATCCGCCCGATAGGAAGCGGGGCCAGAAACTCGGCTTCATGGCCGGACCTTACTTCCACCAAGCCGTCCGGCTTACCGAGATCCGAAGCTATCTTCGCCAGGAATTTGTTCGGGGCCAGACCGACCGAAGCAGTCAACCGCGTGGCATCTCGGATTCCGGCTTTGATCGCGCGCGCGACCTCAATCGGGGGCCCCAAGAGGCGTTCGGTGCCGGTGATGTCGAGAAAGGCTTCATCGAGAGAGAGGGGTTCAACCAACGGTGAGAAGTCTCCGAGGAGCGTCATGATCTCCGCTGAGACTCGGCGATACTTCTCGCCATCGACCGGAAGGAAGGCCCCGTGAGGACACCGGCGATGCGCTTCGGAGATTGGCATAGCCGAGTGGATCCCATATGCTCGCGCCTCGTAAGAGGCTGTCGAAACCACCCCACGGCCACGCGGATCAGCTCCGACGATCACCGGCTTGCCGATCAGCTTAGGGCGGTCACGCTGCTCAATGGACGCATAAAAGGCGTCCATATCAACGTGGATGATCGACCTCATGATCTTCGAGACCACACACGAATCGCCAGAACGGGCGGTTCGGGACGCAAGACGTGCTGTCTACCGACGCTGCCGCTCTCTATTGAAGCGCCACTTCTGAATGGATTTCTTGGAAAAGACCCACTCGCCGTCAACTTCAACTGAGGGAATGATCCGCTCCCTGGCCATGCGGGAGACGGTCTGCTCATCCATGGCGAGGTAGCGAGAGACCTCTTTCACGCTCATCGCATCCTTCGGAACCACCGATCCTCCTCCTTTCGACCCAGCATCACTCTCGACGCTCCTTCTCTTGACTGACTAACTTCCTCAGCTCCTCCACCTCGGCTTCGAGGTGGTGGAGTCGCCCGACCAGATCCTCCATGGCCTTCGCCAACGGATCAGGCAGGTCGGTGTGCTCGAGGTCAACCTGAGCGCCGACCGGCGCGCCGTCGCGGAAGATCATGCGGCCTGGGATTCCAACCACGACAGAATTCGGCGGGACATCGCGCACCACGACGGACCCGGCGCCGATGCGGCTCCCCTCACCGATCGTGATCGGGCCGAGCACAGCCGCGCCGGTCCCGACCACGACATTGTCCCGTAGCGTCGGGTGACGCTTCCCCTTGCTGAGGCTCGTCCCTCCCAAGGTGACCCCCTGGTAGAGCGTCACATTCTGTCC